>Ga0265797_10005447_pt1 | contig 18562 bp, 20 predicted proteins | sample P2T30metagenome_FD_192433 | JGI IMG/M metagenome (GOLD analysis project Ga0265797, IMG submission 192433) | Plant litter microbial communities from East Loma Ridge, Irvine, California - P2 T30 | ecosystem: Environmental > Terrestrial > Plant litter > Unclassified | place: USA: California... | reverse complement strand
TTCAGTCAGCCGCCGAAGACATCCCGGTACTGAGTGCAGATGTCGTGAAGACCAACAACCTCCTTTGTGAGCTGAATGTCGTCCCCAAGATCACTGGGAGTGCTGAGATTAGTCAAGACATCAATGATGTGTTGCTTCTTGCTCAAGAACTCCTTGGTGAGGGCCTCACGGCGCTGCTGGCGTTGTTGCTCAGCAGTAAGCTTGACGACTTTGACGCGCTTCTCGCCAGTCTCCTCGGCTGACGCCTTGCGCTTGCGAGACGCCGACTTGCGAGGAGCTTGTCCTTGGACTGGCGGCGAAGGCTCTGTGGTGGGCCCGTCATATTGGTGGACACGCTTCATGTGGTCAAAGAGGTTGTAGCGACGAGGGAACCCGTGACCCGGCACGGCACGCTCACAATCGCGGAAGTGGCACAGGTGTGGCCTGGCTCCGTGACCGTGCATGCCATGTGCCTCACGCTCGTGACGGAGGAGGCATGCAGTAGAAGAGAACTGCACGCCAACGCACGTCTTCTTGTTGCAGCGGAACGGCTTCAGATGAGAGTCCACGTACTTGCTGTTGAAGGGGTCAGCTTCTGTTGCGATATGATTTGCGTGATGGGTGAATGACTTACTCGTAGTTGCACTTCAAGGCTGTGGGCTTGTGTGTACATCCTGCCTTGCCCTCTTCGGGGCAGTGATACTTTCCATCCTTGTCTGGTGTTTGTTGGTAGAGTGGGTGGCTGCGTGCAACCTTGGTACGCTCTTCTTCAAGCTTGGTCTCGGCCGCCTCAGACTGGGAAAGGGTGTCTTCGTTATCATCAACTGACTGCGCTACAGATGCAGGCTTGGCATCTTCGATAGTGTTGTTCATTGGCTGGGGGAAATGAACGCTAGTAGTGCTGGTAGGGGTACCAACAAATGCGCCGAAGCCGACATCTTGGGCTGACGCTCGCCGTGACTCTTCTTGAAGAGAGTATGATGATGAGTTGCGCAGGGTAGCGGGACGTTCTGGAGTATCGAAAGAGGCGCTGTGCCAGTTTCGTTGAGGGGTGGTGTTGAACATGTTGTCGTTCGTAGGCCACGATGTGAATGTGAATGGGTTGTTCTGGAAGTTGGTCTCGGGTGTAGCCCATTGTGGTGAGTCGCTGAGGGTAGCGGGCCCGAAGCGAGGCATGTTCGCTGTCGAGTAATGTGTGTAGTCCTGAGCAGTAGAATAGTTAGCATACGAGAGGGGTCCCTCTGTGGCATTCCATGTTCCGGATGTGGCTGGCTGATGCATGTGGCTCATGTCCAGGTTCTCTGGGAATGCGCTGTAGTTGTCGGAGCTCATGGTCGGCGAGTAGATATCGCTGCCAACGAACTGGTTGCTCATCCGGCTCCCCTGGCGGTGTAACTCTGGCTTTTGGGCTCCGCGCCGGCTGGCGCCACTCTGGCTCTGGTATGCGCTGTCCATGCTGCACTCAGACGCAGTATCTTTCAATTCGAACAAGTCTGAAGTGTGCATGTCCTGGAAGTCTGAAGAGAAAGGAAAGTCCGGCACGGAAACAACAGGTGCTGGAATCTCCTTTCGCCACTCAGTGATGTTTGAGATGAAGAATGCAGTCTCCGGTGGTGAGTCGAAGAAAGAGTCGCTAGACGCCAAAAGTTAGTCTCCATGCATTCGCACTGCAAACCTGACATATTCGTGAAGACAGAAAAGGAAAACGCCATGTTAGTATGTCCGAGCGAGACCTATAAGCACTGAGTCAGCTAATGCAGAAGGGTAAGTATGGTTAGCACGCACCTGGAGGATACCGGTACTGTCCATGGCTGGCGAAGTGGCGGCGAGGTTCCTATGGAGTAAACACCACTTGCATGGTGAGTTGCGATGAATCCAGAAGTCCCAAGGCGACAGAATAGTAATCCAGTGTTCGATCCAATATTATCCAGAGGAAAGCCAGAGACAATGAAGGGGACTGATCATCCAGAACATCTTGTGCTCCTTTAACACCACTCAAGTTAGTTTCGGATCAATAGGTCGATGTGGATAGGCTAGAGCTATAGCCTCCAATACGTACTTCGTAAGTCCAACTGTCTCCAAATCAACTCCAAGACCATGGAAGGGTCTCATTAGCGTCCGGTGGGAAGTCCAGGTCAAGGTGTCCATGTCATTGTTCCTCTTGGCAGAGAAGTTCCTCGGTCTGGTCCATAACGGGTTCATCAGGATAGTGGCTTCCTTTGGAATGGATTGCGTACATTGATACTACCAGTCGTTTGTCGCCTAGCGCAGTCGAACAACAACATAAATTGAACGACATTGCTGAGAGTTGCCTACGTTGTCCTGAGGCGATGCAGGGTTGCATGCCTTTGTCGTATATCATTTTCGTAATAGTGCGTCGTAGCGCATGTGACTAGCGCGAGGATCCACTCGTGTCCGTTCACCGCCGTTTCGAGAGCATTACATCATTGCTCTGAAGTCGGGGCAGCGAGGCCTCGTGGTTGTCGTTTCTACAAACACTGCAAGGGCAGTGTGCTACGTCTCTCGAATCCTAGGAGGCTGATCCAGGGAAGCATCCGGTTTTGGTAACTGAAGAAAAGTGGCCATGTGGAATTCCATTACCGGGGCGGTAGATCCTCTGGAAGGTTGTCCTGTGGCATCCTCTGGGCATCCTTTTGTGGGCTGTAATGGCGGCAGAGCAAAAAGCAAACAACAGTAGGAAAGAAACACATGAATCTAGCAACACAGGATGTCGTAGTAGTCAAACGTAAGGAAACGCGTAAAGCAGAACATGAGTTGGGGGAAAACCGTTGGGCAGTAAGTACCTGGATAGGGCTCCGTCTGGGCTCCGAATTGTCATCCTGAGCAAGGGCTCTTTTTTTGTGGTCGTCGACTTTGATGTTCGTTTCTAGCAAATTGTGCAAGAAAAATCGCTGGGGGTTGCTTGTTGGCAGAGGCGATTGTCGATTTCGTGTGTTGGTGGTGTGGTGTTGAAGAGGGAGGGAGGAAACGAGCGGGACAAGAATGTGTGTGGGCGGGCAAGAGTGCTGACCGGTTGGTGGCTTAGTACGAGTGCCAACGCATAGGAGCGAGCCCCACAAGCATATCCCACGAGTAAAATCCTGTTGCGGTGCTTCGGCGGTTCCAAAACCAATGGGCCAAAATTCTTTTGCGGCTGGGTAGGGACGGGTGCACTTCTTATCAATTTGTGTCAAACGCTAACGTCACAGACATGGAGCTCGGTTCTCCAGTTACCCTGCGCCTTTCGCGACTCACAATGGGAGGACAGTGTTCCGAGTCGGCGAAATATTCTTGTCGCTCATGGGTTGAAATGTGGGAATCTAAACTGAATTGCAGTCAGGGGAATGCCGGGTTTGCAAAGTGGGAAACGATCGCTGCTGCCAACCACCAACCGCGACGCCGGAGGGCGGCTCGACAGCGCCGTCAAACCTGCAAAATCAGGGACTCTGGCAGCCGGTGGTGCACAAGATCGATTTGGTTCTCGTGTAGTCCCGCGATCAACAGAATTAAACTCTGCCGCGGCAATAATGCTCACAAATCATTGCGGCGATTTGCAGCGAAGCAGGGAGAGGCTGAGCGTTGCGCGGCTCCCGGCGAACGCGCAATAGCCCGGTACCTGTGATTGATACGATTTGGGCTATGGGACAACGGTGTCCCTCCCTCCCTTCAGCCGGCTCACCCGCAACGCTCCGCACTGACTGCCTCCTCGAATTTAATTTCCTCGTAAAGGAAAGTGACAGTGTGCGCGCGTAAAAGCGTGCATGTAGCTACCGATAGGGCTACATCTGACATGGCTTCACGACAGATTACAGCGGCACCTGCATACATCACAGTGATACAACCCCACTGCGGTTGCCTCATTAAGCATGTTCTGTAGCACACACATCGTCGGCGGCTTTGTGTAGGAAACCGCGCACAGCATTTAGCCTCTAGGTGTCTCGAACCGATACGTCGCTTACCATGCAACGAGCTTCTGCCAGGCGCTGCATAGTAACTATGACCTACTTTGTGGTACAAGACTCAAGCGATATGGAATGTTCGGGAAGTCTATTCATTGTTAGAATGCGTTCACACAACGAATGAAAATATGCAAGGGAGAGATTTGATGTCAGATAGGAGCGAAAGACATTGCTGAATTCGTTCCTCACTGTCCGAAGACTAAGATGAACTATGCTTTGAAATTTGTGGTATCATCAGGAAAGAGGAAAGGGGTTGGCGATCAGAATCATTGCTTCACGTACCTTTGCTGAGTGTTTGCGAATCCGAGTAAATGTCACCTCGTAGTCGCTAATTTCAAGCGGACGTTGAGGCAGTGCAACCGATGATACGCACTGTGTTTGCGCCAAATCTGTCTGAGGCTGCATTGAAGGGAAGGGAGGGTGAGCCGCAACATGAGCAAGGAGACGGAGCGGACGAGATTTTCTCTCATCGGCCCGGCTTTTCTATGCCCGAAGGATCGGCATGAGTACCTGCCAATCTTCACCTTGAAGAAACAGCTTGCTACCCAAAAGCGGGGAGCCTCAAACTCTAAAGACACGGGACAAGACGCGTGTCCTTCTGGATGGCGAGGTTGACTCAGGTTGCGCCGATGGCGGAAAGATTGGCGAGAGCCTGCAATCGAGAATTCAAGTGGCCTTAATGGTGAGGAAGAGTACTGCGGTGCAAACGCGAAAGACATTTCTTCCATTTCTCGCTTATCAAAAAGAGTATGGCGTGTTTCTTAGTCAGCCGTCTACGTCATACACGTGACGTGACCACTCAGGCTTAGCGTCCCATCGGCTCGCCGACCGTGAATTTGATAAAGGGTCTGGTACGACGCAACACAATGCACGATGAGCAGCAGTCCGACATGCCGTTGGGAATGACATCAGCGACGTTCAAAAAACAAAACAAATCTGTATCCTCCGAGAGTCCAGTCAGTGTCCCTGTGGCCCGTCAGGTAGGCACAACGTCGAATGTAACCATGGCGATAAAGGCACTGTCAGCTCCGAAGCTTTGCACATGAAGGATTTGGTCGTGTTCATCATATCAAAACGATCTGCGAGATAAGGCAACGCGCGTGGCTTCTTGACGGTTCCATCTTCAAACACACCGTCGACCACGCCGTCATGGGCCCAGTCTACCCCTGGATCCTGCAGTAGTCGGTCTTGTCCCGATCTACCTCGAAAAGCTAGCGCGATCGATATACTATGAAAAGGCACAAACACGTGCCTTATGAGCTACCGTTCTAGACAAGCTATCCGCGTTTGGACTCTTGTAAGCTGTCTTCGAGACCACGACTGCTAGCATCGATCGACGTCATGTTCTGGGGTGTATGTTATCGGCGGTTCATGCTAGGGGATCCCGAGCCGTACATGAGGCGTATGAATCATCAAGAGCTCATTCGCTGGATAGCAACTCTTAGCTTCGAACAGCGAGGTCTAAAGCAGGTTGGTGTTCATCCGTTACCCTCTCATGTCATCGTTACAGATTTCAGGGTCCAAGCTGCACGTTTGGAATGCGGGGGATTCTCAGCGCCCTTGTGATTGGCACGATCACATATCGTCTGCGTAATGGTCAGGCCACGAGCGATCGTACCTTCGAAGACACTCAGCTGGAGAACGGTTATATGAAGCTGTGATTTCCTCTGGTGTCTAATCTTCATCATCACATCAGTCCATCCTCCAACAACAAGTAACCAAGTTCCATCCATACACAACTTTACACTTCAATCAATTGCCCTCATACCACAATGCCTTCTCCATTCCAGCAAAAGTACTCCACCCAGAGCCACAAGGTCTTTGGAGACAACACCACTCCAGCCATGCCAGAGGCACCTAAGCAGGAGGCCGACCGTCGCTCCTCAGAGTCGTCAGTCGGCTCCTCATCTTACGATGGACGCCGCAGGGTATGCATAGCAACTTCGTAGCCCATGGCTACAAATCTTACCGGAAACGTTCTAACACCTCTCAGTCTTCTGCCGCCCAGCGATTTGGAAATCTAGAAGCCCTTAAGCGTCGTCAGGACGAGGAGAGCATGGCCCGAAGGCAATCTTTCCACGACGCATATGGAAAGCCTGGCTTCCTTGGAACCCTGTGGAACAAGTACGTATTACCCAACCCGCTTGCTTCGATACTTGGCTAATGTTGCATAGCTTCACTCGTGGTCCCGTTAGCCCCCCTGGCCAGAAGTAGATTGTTCAGCGATTTTGGTATTTGTTTGGGTCCTCAAAGCCACTTTAACACACCATGGTGGTTAGGAATATTTAGCATGTTTATGCCTGGAGTTCAAGCTTGCAGCTACTGCATTCGCGCAAAAACAGCATAGCGATGATTTTGGTCAGTTTTCAAACGATCATAGGATATGTACCATAGTAAGAAGATGTATTGTACTGCCAACAATTGTCTCGTTCACCATTCTGAAGACATCGTGATGTATGCGGGTTCTTTTCTTAGCAAAAGCTTAGGCTATGCGGGGATGATCCACCAAACACCGATTGGTGTTCGCCAAAGTGACGTCGTGGCCAGAACACGTTAATTCACATGACGGTATCTTGCACCAACACAGGCACGGCACCAAGTACCACTATAGCGACTTCACGAAGACCTTAATAAAACTCGACTTGACAGCCGACACGTCAAGGGAGCGAGTGCCAACACGATACCCCACCAACACGCACATCTTCATCACTCCTGCCGCCTTTTTGCACCAACGTCCCAATATAGCACGCCCAGTCAAACAATGGCTGCCAGATCTCGCTCACCAGGCTTTGGCGATACAACGAGCATCAATCTCAACCGCTTGTTGTCCAGATTAGACCGCCTAGTACTGGTCGACCCATCACCACAATTGCGAAAGTCAAACTATGAGCGCGCACGCGTGAGTGCGGTAAGCTTCACGCGCCTTTCTCTATCTCCGTCCGTATGTACTAATATCACTGCAGAACATCGAACATGCACGCACCTTACTCCTCAGTCTCGAACACTCAGCCTCCACGATACCCTCCAAGTCGAAGAAAGCCGAATTACAAAACGATCTACAACAGAAGCGCGAACTCATCAAACAGCTTAATCAGCGGATATACGAGCTTAACCAGCTGGACGACACGGATTCGGAGGGGTCTGCAGATTCTGACGATGAAGACGCAGACCAGTTCCCGTCGTACGCACCAAGAGTAAAGACGGAAGCCGGACGGGATGTGTCGACAGCGACAGAAGGCAACGAAGCATTCCAAAATGCAGCACAAGGCATCGCATCAGAACTCCGCCGAAGGGGAAAGGCGGACGCGAATACAGCGGGGGCGCAATCAGCATCCGGCAACTCGTTGTTTCCTTCCAAGCCCACGACAGGCGACCCATCGCTCGCAAAAACCGAGTCGCTCCTCTCTCACGAACGCAACGAACAAGAGGAGCTCACGACAGACTTGCTCGATATGGCGCGGCAGTTGAAGGAACAGTCGATACATTTTGGCAACACGCTCGAGGGTGACAAAAGCGTAGTGGATCGAGCGCTTGCTGGGCTGGACAAGAACACATTGAACATGGATGCTGCCAGCAGAAGAATGGGGGCACTGCGGAGGATGACTGAGGGCAAGGGTTGGTGGGACAGGATCAAGCTCTATTGCATGATCGCTGGGTTATGGCTAATCGCCTTCCTGATTGTCTTCGTTGGGCCGAAGATTCGGTTCTAGGGCATCACTGGATGTCGCAAACCTGTCAAACCATGTTTTACGTGGCACGCATCGTGAAGTCACACGCAAAGCTTTGCGGGTACCTTACACCAGCGTCAGGAACAGCATCACACGCTTAGCTAAGACACAACCAATCCACGCAATATTCATACTGCTTCACATGCAGTACAGCTCACTGTTCTCCACTTCGATCGCTCAATCTTGGACGCTCCAGCCATGATCGGGCCGCCCGATCCTCACCGCTGAGCCACGACGAATCTGGACCCTGCGCCATCTCGCAAGCTGCATGCAGCCGCTTAGCGGCTCCGAGCTCCATCTTAATATGTGCCTTGCCTCGACAACAACAACACACTGTATCATTGACGCTTTACACACACACATTGGGTTGATATATTTAGTGTCGCGACAATATGGCAACCATGGAAATGCATTCATTGGGCTCGCGCTGTACGTATTCGATGCCGGACATGACTTTACGAACCAACGCTTTGTCGCTCGCAACCTACAATGCGCATTGGCTGACGTACTATTACAGCCCTGAACCACGCGTCCGCCGATACAGAAGCCGAGTACGACCGTCTCCGAGACCTTGCGCGCCAGGAGGCTGCGAAGCGATCCTCATGTTTCGACCGCGCGCATCAAGCATACGAATCCGGCGATGGAGCGCGTGCTCACGAGCTCTCTGAAGAGGGCAAAGCCCATGCAGCGAAAATGAACCAGTACAACAACCAGGCGCGCGACTACATCTTCAGGGAAAACAACGCCGAGGGCCGCGTGGCTGGCGATACCATTGACCTCCACGGCTTGTTCGTAGAAGAGGCCGAGGATGTTCTGGAAGAGAGGATCAGGGTTGCCAGGCAGAGGGGAGAAAGCCATCTGCATGTCATTGTGGGCAAAGGCAACCATAGCAGGAACCATGTCCAGAAGATCAAGCCAAGAGTTGAACAAGTGTGCCGTGAATTGGGATTGCAGTACCGCACCGAGGAGAACGAGGGTAGGATCTTCGTAAACCTCCAAGGTGGAGATGTCCACGAGATGCCACCGCCTCCCCAGGCACCGAGCTATGGTGGTTACCCAGGGCAGCACGGTGGTCAACATGGCGGTCAGCACCATGGAGGTCAGCCGCAGCATGGTGGTCAACAGCATGGTGGCCAGCAACACCATGGTCAACAGCAGGATAACAACGATGAGATTGAGCAGATGGTCAAGAAGGGCTTGCCTAAGTTGCTTAAGATGCTCAAGTGCTGCACAGTCATGTAAGGGCTCAGTCGGTCCATTCTTGTGCAGAGTGAGAGAGGATGGCTTGGAGGGTCGGAAAGATCTCCAAGGCACATGTCACGTTGGGAAGATGTTGATACCCCTGGGTCGGATGAATGGAATGTGTTGGATAAGGAGCGCTGTTACATTGTATGTAGGATCTGCTGTGTATTTGGATATTCTTTATATGACTGAGAATGAAGCTGTCTTTGCTTCACAGCTGTCGCAGTAGAGTGCTTATTACCTGAAGAGCTACGCGTGTTGGGCCTCTTTCGTCCTGGAAAGAGATCCGCCACGCAAACTCAAAATCCATGCAAAAGTTCCGAAAGGATACAGATTTGATAGCATCATCAGGAACGGATGATGCTGTAAGACGGTGACGTGAAGTGGATGACCCACTTGGAGAAGAGAGATGAGTAGCGCAATTTTACGCACTGAAGAATACCTGAGTGGAATACAAGCTCGTTTATACACGCTGGTACCCAAGTCCCGCATGGGATAGTTATTTCCGTAGAATCCTTGGAAGTGCTCACAAGAGTGACGAAATTGTGCATGCTGCAACCTGGGTAACACTCATCAAGCCGAGACATGCATGACATACTTCTAGGACGTAGTAAGTTGCAACGCGCTGACATCACAGTTGTACTCTGCCTGGAATGTTGGTACGACGGAGGCGTTCCCTCGCACCCGACGATGCATCTATCAATCAATGTTTGCCGAAGATGAGTGACACAAAGATTGCCATAGTATTCGCAATAAATTAGTTGGGTGTACCGAATGTCTTGAGTGAAGTCGTGAATGACGTTCGGAGCTGCGGCCCGCTCCTCCTCCACTTTCCATGCATCTCGACCCTGAGCACCTTAGCTTCCTACACCTAAACGACCACGACATAAAGTGCACAGCATGATGACACAAACACAATCGCCGCCCATTCCGTCGCCTCCGCCAGACCTCAGCGCCAGACTCCCCAAGCTCATCCCCCGCAAACGCGCCCCCACATCGCGAGAACCGCCTTCTGCCCCTCCCCCACCGACGCCTTCGTTACCTGAGCCACCGAGCCTAGAGAGACATGCTTATACACGACCTTCGAGGCGTATATTGAGCCCAGAAGATCACCAACTCTTCCTCAAGAGTAAAACATGCACATTAGTCGAAGCTTTTGTCTTCGGCATCGCAGATTCGGTGCGCGACCGCAGCATTTCGAGCGTCAGGGATGAGGAGGTGACAGACACAGTCAAGACAGTCATCCAGATACTAGCAGAAGCGGACAAGGTCTTGGAAAGATGTCCGCGGGAAGACACAGGGTCACGGTTCGGCAACCCAGTCTTCCGCACATTTCTCGACGAAGTTGAGATGTCATTGCCACTCTGGCACGAGAAACTAGGGTTGAAAGACAAGGCGCAGGTCGATGAGATGGCAACGTACCTCCATAACTCCTTCGGAAACAAGCGACGCATAGATTACGGATCTGGCCACGAGCTGAACTTCTTCCTCTGGCTTCTCTGTTTGAATCGCATCGGCATACTCCCTGACACAACTTTCCCCGCGCTCGCCCTCGTCGTCCTGCCTGCATATCTGCGCCTCATGCGTCGCGTGCAAGAAGAATACTACCTCGAGCCTGCGGGCTCTCATGGCGTTTGGGGATTAGATGACTACCAGTTCCTCCCCTTCTTATTCGGCGCAGCCCAACTCCTTCATCATCCCTACATCACACCGAAAAGCATACACAACGCTTTGGTACTAGAAGAAGAGAGCAAGAACTATCTCTACCTAGACCAAATCTCCTTTGTCAACTCGGTCAAGAATGTTGAAGGTCTGCGCTGGCATTCACCTATGCTTGACGACATATCCTCGGCGAAGAACTGGTCAAAGATTGAATCCGGAATGCGCAAAATGTTCCGCAAGGAAATCTTGGAGAAGTTGCCTGTCATGCAGCACTTCCTGTTTGGCAGCCTGGTGCCGCCTGTTGATGGAATGAGTACCGAGGAGGAAGCGGGTGTGGAGAAGGAGGAAGAGGAGGAAGAGGGTGGAGAGGTCAAAGTGTTTGATGATGAGATGGGAAAGAGACATGTACACGCAAGTGTCGGCTGGGGAGATTGCTGCGGCATTCCCGTGCCGTCTGCTGTTGGTGCCGAGAGTGAAGCGCGGAAAGGTGGTGCTAGGGGGTTGCGGAGAGTGCCTTTTGACTAGAGGAAAAAAACGGGACAGAGGGTGCAATGGCGTTCAGAAAAGATGACACTGGGTATACATGGCATTGAGTATATCTAGGTAGATGATCATCACGGATTGGCATATGTAATTATGACTAACAACTGGCTTCCTGTAGGTAGCCTTGAACCCATTAATAAAGACTACGGCGTCCTGTGAAGCCGCCCACGCGACCTGATGTGTTCCAGCGTCAACCCTCTGATTTCAACTATCTGTTGAACAGTAGTGTCTCTCACTTGCACCGGCTCGCTCTCCCCAGTTCTTCTATCAGTATACCTGTGGACTTCCAACGCACCATTCAACGCTTCCTTCCTGGTCCCTTGAGATACGCCAAAATCACTTCTAGTCGGCACGAAAGTAGCATAGTTTCTCCACTCCTCCCCTGACTTGGTCACCGCCTGTGCAGTTATTTCGAGCTTCTCGTTTATTACGTCGAGATCCTTGTGCAATCTTGCATCGAGATTCCGGGCAAGTAAAGAGGAAATGGCTTTCCGCGTTACTGTCAATCTCCTCTTGACTTCTGTGCGTCGTTTTGTGGGTGATGGGAATATGGACTGAGGGATTTGAAGAATTTCCTTGTTTTTGGCGAGGGTTTGCGTTAGCGGTGCTGGAAGGATGGCGTCGACGCCGGTGTTGAAATTGCTTCGAAGAGGTGGGTCCTCTTGGTCTCGGAAGGGAGAGATTGGGACGGAGAGGGAGCTAGATGATTTTGACGTTGAGGGAGTTGTGTTTCTTGTCGTTATCAAAACATGGGTTCCTGGAGGGAGGGCGGCTGTTGCTGGCTCGTTGGTTATGTGATACGTTCTTTTCCGTCTGATGAGTAAGTTTGGGATGCTAGCAGACTCAAGTTAGATATAGATTATAGCAAGTTAAGCGCTTCGAGGAAGGAAGTATAAAGAGGAGAACTTACCAAGGAGTCTTCGCGTCCAACTTTCGATGAACAGGGTCGACTGGCGTCTCTTTTGATGGTGGAGTGAGACGAGGTCGTAGTGGTAAGGGGGAAATCTCTAGACGGCGATGTTGATATGGAGCTGATTCCGGCGGTAGCGGAGTAGAAATTGATGGCTCATTCGTAGCTAGCGGCCGAATGAACTTTTTAGTACGAGGACGTGGTGATGGTGAAGACACGGGAGCGGTAGTGCTTGTTGACCTTTTGATACGAAACGGCTCAGGATACTCGAGATTCTGTAGGTCTGGTTCTGGTTTCAATACCGGTCGAGGCTGCTGTGGCGATAGCGAAGAGGAAGAAGAGGAAACAGAGGTTGATGGCTTGTTGACACGCAACGGCTTGGATACCTCGACTTCGTGACGAGATGATGAAGGCTGTAGAAGGGGCATGGCTAAGATGAGGTATTGACAACAGTCGCTGAACAACAGGGTATATAGATGCTGGGAACACAAGTAATAATAATGGCAGGCTGTATGTGTCTGGAAACGAGAAGTCTTTTGGAATCCCCAGGTACCAAGCCCACACGTCTTCTTGTAGGCAAGTGGCGCCTGTATTTTAGGGTACTATTGGATGTTCATTCTTGCTCGTTGTAATACGCAGGTGTGTCCTGCCATCATATATTACACTTTGACATTCGCCAATTGACCGTCTCTGGTGAAGACACATTTGGTACTGTTGAGAGCCAGGGTCGACTTCCCTGTTAAAGTAACTTCCGTGGCTTTCAACAGAAGCCGTTCTTGATCAAGTCCGCCGATGTGGGTTGGAGACAATGACCTCCTGCCCACACAATACGCCTCAACTGAGGCTACAAAGAACACCACAAAGGAACACATTGTTAAATAGAGAGATTTCTGCGAAAGCAAAGCATGAGCGGCAGACTACTCAGTGATATACATCCTCCCAACTCACAGACCCTCTTCGAAGGGTCCATTTCTCCTCAATCTGTCTCCACCACCTACATAGGGTAGGCCAATGCCAAAGAGTAACCCGTGACCCTATTACAGCATCATTCAAGTTTTCGCGTCATCTTTACTGCACCATCTTCTACTTGTGGTATTATCCGAATAGTTCTCGTCTGCCGGCAGTGCGTCCGGTATGGCGTTTACGCTTTGAGTACAAGAAGCTTACTGCAGTGAACACGTTGAACGCAAAGAAGAATCAAGTTTCAAAAGTAGTAAAACGACAAGGATTCATTCTAGCATCAAGGTGACCATTTGGTCTACCCTGTAACAACTCCAGTGACGCCATATATGCAAACCATGCTAATGCGAGTCAAAGCACGCAATGCCAAAACACACAAACTAACGCGGCCTGCCCGCGTAGATAAACCCAAGAAGAAAAAAGGGTCTGCATGAGAGCCTGCCCCAGCAAACCACTCCTAAATGTGTAGTATGCGAAACAGTTCCCAAAAGAATGGAGAATTCTATGTAGCGAAAGAAAGTTGTCCATACCCCTCGATAACACCTAATCATCCAATTCGCTAGGTGCCTCCTCGAGCTTGTGTCTCCTTTCCTCGTCCATCTCCTTGTATGATGCATATGATAACAAAGTGAACGCCCCAATAATAAGAAGACCGCCAACGATAGCAGCAGGTGTAAGAGGCGAGTTGAGCGGCGGAGGGAGAAGCTGATCGACGAGCGCGACAATGAAGATGGTGAGGAGAGCTGCGACAGAGGAGAGGACGGGAGAGGTGAGGGAGATGAGCGCGAGGAAGGCTCCGGAGAAGGCTGGGATGGGGTCAGTACGCTGCTTTGTTCACGAGGTTGCAGGGAGGAGGGAAACATACTAGCATTAGCCAACACACTGATAGCCATCATCCACGCCTGCTCTCCATGCGGCAACTCAAACAGCTCCCAGCCCATGTAATGCAAGAAGGGCAACGGAATCCACAGGACTCCCAGAGTGAAAGCACCAATTAAGCTTCCAAACAAGTTTGCGAAAATAACGCCCTTGTTGGGTGCAGCGCCTTCGGGTGGACACGCAAGTCTCTTGTACAGCACTTCGTAGAGACCATACAAGACACTTCCGATGCCAATGACGAGGTTACCAAAAGCGCGATTCTCGGCTTCATGCGACGGGGGTGCTTTATCACCGCCGGCCCCACCCCCAGACTTGGAACCATGTTTTGCGGGGGAGGTATCGCCGTATGCGACGACGAAGACGCCCACAATAGCGATGGCTACGGCGATGATCTTGCTGGCGCGGACCTTCTCGTGGAGAATGGGGATACTGAAGGCGTAGGCGAAGAAGGCAGAGCAGTTGTAGATGGCTGTAAGGTCACTGGCTGTGGTCTGGTTCACAGCCACGTACCAACTTCCTCCGGCAAGTGTAAGGGCGCATGTGATGAAGGCCGTCATCTTGAGCATGTATCGTACAGGCGAGACCTGGGATTGGCGGGGTGTTGGGTGGAGGTTCTGGTGCTGGACCATGAGAGCGGTCTGGCGGAGGAGCTGGACGTGTCGTCGCCAGAACGTCGGCCATGGCTCGCTCCAGTGCTGGAGACGTAGCAAGAAGAGAGTTGCTGGCCAGAGCACAACCCAGGAGCCGTGGGTCATGTAGAGCATACAGTATGGCTTCTCCCACTTCAATTGATGTTGGATGTATACGGCCGTCTCTGTCTGTACGGTGAAGCTGACCAGGCTCAGCGCAAGCAGGAAAGCGGCATAGGTGTACTTCTTGCGCGTCTCGTGTTTTGCTTGCAGCTCTGGATCCCGCTCGTGGAAGTGATGTGTGCTCCTCCCCAATAAGCCTTCATCCATGCTGTCGTCCTCGGTCTTGCGCCCTAACAGGGGCGCATTCGCGCGTCCATCTCTGACGTCGATGGAGGGTCTGAGATCTGAGGGCATGGCGGCGTCGTGTTCATCCCAGTCGTCAAACTCGAGTTCTGAATTGGCTGGGCTATCCGGTTCCTTGAGCGCAGAAACGGCCTTGCCGTTCGCTTTTCGATGTTGTCGCGACGAAGAGCGTGTTCGTGGAAGCTGTCGGGAATTGGACCCGGACGCAACGACGGGCGAGGTGCTTCTATTTGGGGGCTCGAGGCTGAAGTCTTCCGAGAGGGTGTGGACGAGGGTACGAGGATGCGGCGGAGGCTTCTTCCTCAGCGGAATGGACTCAGGCATAAGGCGACGAATGCAAGCGAGTGACAGTACCGAATGGCAGGTGGGTGGGACCGCTGCAAGCGTGTGATGGTATTGGGATTAGGCGGCGGCGGGCTATGCTGTCTTAGTCAGTTGGACAGTTGCGAACTGCTGATATCTGTCTTCAGGTGTTGGTGCAATGCCCTACAGCCAAGCCCCTGCATTGCCGTACACTCCGCCTCATGGTCCAATCGCGGCCAAGCTCACCTCCGAGCTACGCGTCCCAGCATACGCAGCCTGGCGACTACCAAATTTCCCCCTTTGATCCACGCCATTTCCTCGACAAATGCTCTCCGGCTCCATCAAGTCCGCCGTCTTGAGGTGCGGAAAGTTGGGTGTCGACCAGCCCGTCTGAATCACGTCATAGCTTAGCCCCATGCGTGATCCAGTCACATCCAGCCGCCTTGCATACCAAGGTCATCTGAAAGTCGTTAACCCCACGCATGCACAAGCAACTGACACGCATTAGCCGTGTGGAGACCACCATCACGAATCCCATGAGCGCGGCCGGATGTTTTCGAGATACACGCCGCAGCCTTGAACAATTCGCGTCATCGTTGGAACGGCCAGCCAGAAACATGTATACATTAAGAGGTAAATGCTCGCTATCTTGGTCGTAAATACTCGTTATCACTGTCCTGCCATCACGGGTTTACTACTAGGTAACAAAACCTATAGCGGACTTCCATCCAGTCCCTCAGCCCTTTCCTGCGTTTCCGCCTCTTCCAGCTCTTGCAGGATCTCAGGCAGCATGGACTCGACATCTTCCTCGCGCTCACCCAGTGCTTTCGCAATGAGCTTCTTGTATGTGCCTTGCTTCTCGCTCATACCTGCCACGCTCAAATTACCCACAACTTCTCTGACCAGCTCTCTCCGCTCGAGTTGCGCGCGATGTAGCAACAATGCTAGTCGCATCTTTTCCGTGACATCCACAGGCGAGTTGTCGGCATTCTGTTGCGGCATGCTACTGCACAGTCGACGGAGCTCGGCCTTTTGTTCAATCTCTAAGAGCGACTCGGCTTCTTCCACCAGTAACCGCAGTTCCTCTTCTTGCAGCCGGTCTGCTTCGTCGTCGTTGAGGTCAATATGTAGGCCATTTGATGTGCCCTGTAACTCAGCTACTTGTTTTCGTACGGCTTCAAGCTCAGCTTGGCGTCGCTTCACCACACGTTCTGCGTCGAAGGATTCAGCCTCCTTCTCCTGAAGTTCCGTCTCATATGCTGCAGCCAGCTCTTCGCATTTCTCAAGTAGTGTTGGCGCGACTTTGGTCATGAGATGTGAGGCCGTCTGTGAGCGATACTGAACAGGTTCTCGAACAGCCATGCTGGGGAATGGTACTGGAATCAGTGGTCCTCCATCTAGATGCGGTACATGTCCGTTGAGTCGGTGTTCTGGTGGTGGCGCGAAAGGTGACGATGAAGCTTGCCTTGTGCGTCCATGCATTCGTCGTCGTTGATTGAGCTCTCGAATAAGATCGTCTGCCGTCTCACCCTTTTTGTTAGGAATGTCGACTGTGACGTTGCGTCCCAACAGACTTCGCACGCATTTCCTCGCGCCGTTTCGCGCAGCAATCATGATGGCTGTGTCTCCGTTCTGGTCTGCTGCATTAAGTAACCTAGTAACCTCTTCTGGTATCCAGGTTTCTGAGAGTTTGTTGATGATGCAGTCAAGATACCATCTTGCGCAAACGTACTTGTTCGAGCTGCTGGTGGTCGCCGCGATGTGATGGAAGACGGTACTGCCGAACCAGTCTGTCCTATGAACCGTCTGCTGGAAGATCTTGACCATGCTGGGCATGGTCTCCTTGTCGAAGTTGTTCGTGAACATGACGGCGCGCATTAGGGGTGTCTCCAGGTTGTTCGACAGGCAATCGATGCGTGCTCCTCGGTGTATCAGCTCCTTTACTACCCCAACATCACCCATCGCCGCTGCCCAGTGCATAGCTGCGTGTCCCTTCTCATCGATCGGCCGGTCGAGGTTTATGCTCTGCGGTGGTTCGGGCCAGGAGACGGCGGATTCGTGGTCTAGCAACATGAAGTAGTCCAGTAGCTGATCGGCCCATATTTGATGTTGTTGATCCAGAAGAGACATCTGGTCAATCCCCCGCTTGCGCTTTCTGCCTCCGCCCGTTGAGTAAGAATCCAGCATATCGGCGTCACCCAACATGGATTCCGAAATGACAGTCTCGTTGTCCGGCGTCTCCTCGCGGAAGATCTGCGATCTGATCTGAGAGGCCTCGTAGGGCTCTTCGCTAACTTGAGACTGCGCGGATGTAGTTACAAAGGCTGCGATGCAAGTCAGCTTCATGTCTCGCGCATTAAAGCTTGAACAATGACCAATGAGAGTGACCTCCTACATTGCATAGATTCAAGCGAATAGACATTTTTACCATTCCGGGCCGCGGCAGCAGCAGCCGCAGCGGTTTGCTTTGGAGGCTTCATGCGATTTGAGGCAGCTGTCGCATGCTTGGGCGCAGGTGGAGGGCTCCGGTCACCAGGGACGTAGTCGAAGATGGCGCGCATCTTGTCCAGCACACCATTCCGCTCTGCCAGATGTCGCCCCTCCTCGAGGGGTATCCATGTGCCTTGGTATTTACCATATCCACCTTGGACCTTCTCGTGCACGCCCTTCTGGACTTCGCGCTCAAGGATACGGGTACGCGCAGGCTTGTCGTAGTCGGCTACCTTGAGGATGTGAGTGGCGTTGATCCAGTCGTCAGCGCGACGGCGCATGACATGGTTGCCGTTGACATTGCACTCGTAGACGGGAACCTGCAGTTTGTCAGTGCATTGTCGCAAAGTGGTGGCTGAGACTTGAGTCGCAAGCGGTGATTGCTACGCACATTACTGTAGGTTGCCGAATAGATTTTGCCATCGGGCGCGGGGGGCATCTTCACCATTCGATGAGCAGTAACAAGGCGTCTGGGAGGCGTGTCAAGTGATTTCGTGAGGGCGTGTCTACAGTTCGCGTCAGACCTGGGGGAAGTCGCGTTGGAAGGCCGCGTTCGCGCCTGCCCTGCCAAGCGTCGGGGTCCGGCGGTGGTCAGCTTGCCTTTGCCGACCGCAAGTGAACCTCAGCAAGCTCGCCCGCAAACGACTCTCCGCCCACCAGCCCCCCGCGCGCCATTGAAGACGAACACCATCGAGGGCCGCCACTATGACCATCACCGATACCATCAAGCATGCCGTCGGCCTTGACGGCGAGCCGAGGAGTACGTCGGGCCAATCATCTTGACGCAATTGGTCATGAGGAATAAAGACTGACGGGAATGTAGAGGCTACCCGTGAGGAAATGAGCGCCGCCAAACTACCACTGGCCTACCGAGACTCATGCGCACATCTTCTTATCCCCTTTAACCGGTGT
>Ga0265797_10005445_pt1 | contig 18574 bp, 20 predicted proteins | sample P2T30metagenome_FD_192433 | JGI IMG/M metagenome (GOLD analysis project Ga0265797, IMG submission 192433) | Plant litter microbial communities from East Loma Ridge, Irvine, California - P2 T30 | ecosystem: Environmental > Terrestrial > Plant litter > Unclassified | place: USA: California... | reverse complement strand
TTGACCTTATCTCAGGCTGTGAGCTATAGCTATACAGTAGCTTGAGCCGCTTACTCTGGCTTCTGCATGGGAACAACCGCATCTTTGATCAACCTAATCCGGCAGCCACTCCATGTTTGTACCATGGCAAACATGCCAAACTACTACTGCGGTCTGCAGCTGTCCTGTTTGAGACAGTAGCTGTAACCTTGTTTGGACAGACTCGAGCTATCCATCTTAGCCTGCCATCCTGCAGAATAGAATGCGGCTATCTTAGTACTGACGCCAACCTACCACCATCACCCGGCCGCGCCGCAGCACCGTTGCAGGGGTGCAACAACGTCGCTTATCTTCTTCTCGCTGCTCTCGCTTCACCAAACGAGCTATACGTCCTGTATTCGAGCCCGTCCATGAGGCCCGCCGCGCCGGAAACGTGCAAGTGGTAGATCGAGAGTGCCGACAACCCGCCTCCGGTACTTTAAGCTCCCGTGTGTGTTCCCAATCCGACTCAACATTTTAGCTCAGGCAGTGGTGGCTGACCGAGAGACTTTGGAGCTTCTGGAATCGCTTGTTCATGCTATCTTCCTCCAAACTGGGCGTTGGCCGCCGCCGGAGTCGAAAAGCCTGATGGCCTGGACGGCGCTTGTTGTGATAGCTCAGCAGCACGGTGATTCAACGACATGAGGCCAGCGCTGCCTGGCCCTCGAGTGGCGTTGGACAGATAGCAGCTATGTTCTCCGTTGATAACGCAACTAGTCCCTCGTCACTCTGCGACGATCTCCGCTGGTCTTGAGTCTTCTTGTTTATTCTCGAGATACAACCGTTGCGGGCCCATCATCCCATCTCTCTCTCTGACACATCGACTCACGCCGCAATGTCTACGACACCCGTCAGCACCATTAACTCTCAGCCGAGACGTTTCATTGGAGGCACACCTGCACACTCTGTGGATGGCTTCAATGATTCGCGATCAGCAGCAGGCGGTCCCAAACGCATATTCCAGAGCTACCGGCTCGTTGGCGAATATGAGAAACCATGGCTCAGCAACAAGGCCATGAAGAGCACACGATGGAACGATCTCATCGTTGGCATCTTCATCTTGTCGGGCATCATCGGTGCTGGCGTTATTGGTTTCTTCACCGTTTGGCCTTACCGTCAAGCCGATGTGGGTCATCATCATTGCCGCCTCATCGGTAGACATCTTTGCTAATACGACATTCTAGCTCTGTCTGATCTACGAAGACGATTTCAAGACTTTCAACACCGACGTATGGTCTCATGAAGTTCAGATCGATGGCTTCGGCAACGGCGCCTTCGACTGGACCACGACCGACGAGAAGAACAGCTACGTCGACGAAGAGGGTCTGCACATTGTGCCTACCCTCACAAATGAGACAACGTCCATCACACCAGATCAGATGTGGGCCAACTATACCCTCAACATCGGCAACCAGCAGGGTGGTGATGGCTCCTGCACAAGCAGCTCGAACTCGTCTTGCTTCATCCGATCGAACCCTGAGAAGGGTGCCATGATCCCTCCTGTCCGCTCTGCACGCTTGACCACCAAGGGAAAGAAGAGCATTCGCTACGGTCAAGTCGAAGTTGTTGCGAAGATGCCCAAAGGTGACTGGCTCTGGCCCGCCATTTGGATGATGCCCGAGGAGTCTGTTTACGGCGACTGGCCCAGAAGTGGTGAGATCGATATCGCTGAGAGTCGCGGCAACGACGTCAAATACCCTGGAGGCGGTCGCAACCTCTACTACGGCACAACTCACTGGGGTAAGACTGCTACTGTTGTCCTCTCACATCTGCGTGTTGCTAACCATCAACAACAGGCCCAACCCCGCAGACCGACGCCTACTGGCGTTCGTCCAAAGTGAAGAAGATCCGCCGCGGAGACTACTCCGACGGCTACCACACCTACGGCATGCAGTGGACCGAGGAATACATCTACTTCTACATCGATAGCAGGGTCAAGCAGATTCTCTTCATTGGCTACAAGGAGAAGAAGCCTCTTTATGAGTTTGGCAAGTTCGAGGAAATGGCCGAGAACAAGACTCTCCTCGCCAACCCATGGGCGGAGAGCACATCCACCACCGGCAACGCGCCATTCGACCAGAACTTCTACCTCATCCTCAACGTTGCTGTTGGTGGCACCAACGGATGGTTCCTGTAAGTTTCCCCGAATGCACGAATCCTGAACACGATGCTAACGTTTCTCAGGGACAATGTTGGAGACAAGCCCTGGGTTGATGCTGCCACCAATGCGCAGTGGACCTTCTGGGACGCTGCCAGCAAGTGGCTGCCTACTTGGGGAGAGGGTGACACCAAGGGTATGACCGTCAAATCGGTCAAGATGTGGCAACGGGGCAAATGCGGTGCGGCTCAGGACTTGTAATGCAACGATCGTCGTACTGTTTCTCGGCATATATGGGTAGATTTTAGAGGGCGTTGGCTGGGTTTGTTCAGGGCAAATTAATGAATACGGTGGCTTCGATCGATTACATGCTCAATTACTCGTTTTCCTCACAATCAGTGAGCAATTCCAAAATTCCAAAATTCTTCAATTCCAGCTACATCAACCAAAATACAACATTCACGATATCTCCGGACGATGCGTAAACCTCGAGAAACGGGCGGTTTGAGCTACTCCGGACTCGGATCGACGAGACCAAACGATCTAGATTCCAGATCTCGGACAAGACCGAAGCAACAGACCTTCCACCATCAAGCCTCGAACTCATATCTAACTCTACGCCGACCCCTGCTATCTCAACGGCAAAAACGCACACCCGGACCCATGTGAGTGGGTCCATTTGAGAGCCGGGGAGGCTAATGCATAGTCCTAACACCATGCAACGGCTGATGTAGCGCTAGACTATCGAATTCTCGATTAGGCTGCCTAAGTTTAGGTGCTCCTCCAGCCAGCCTCGACGAGCCTCGCTACCACAACGGCCAACGCAGATAGCAAGAAAACATTGGTTGAACGCCACAAACTGCAAGCTTGAGCCGATAGTTGGAACATCGATTGACGTCTGGATCCAAGGTTAGCGAGAGCGCGGTGCGAAGGTTGTCGCTTGCAAGCCGCTCTTGCTTTGACAGTTTTGAGTTATTATCCTGATATAATCCGCTCGTGGCCCTGGTGTGATTCCTTTTTAGCTGCCAGACTTTCTGATCACGAACGTTTGATCGACATACTGCTCTTTGTTACGCCATTTTCGTCACTTGTTGTCGTAGTTCTTCTTCTTTTCCATCTCTGCTCACCATCTCCTGCAAGGGAGTCAGTGGTTGTCAGAATGTTCAACAAGATCTTCAACAAGGACAAGAAGGGCGAGAAGGAGGACGTCTCCCTCGAACCGACTCCTTCAGACCTGACCTTCCCATCAGGAATCTCGCAAGATGTCGCACACTCCGAAGCTGGTTCGTTGGAGTCTGACAGGCGCAGGCCGAGGCCTGTGACCCACAACAGTGCTTTCGACGATGGATTCCGATACCAGACGGTATGTAGACCATTGAACTGCAGTGGAACGATCAGTGGCTAACCTGTTCGCCACAGATGATCAGCTACCTATACAAGAAGATCGTAGCGAGCGGCTGGGCACCAAACGACCCCGACCCGACCGACTACATGGGAGTCCTCGTCAGGAAACAACGCGGAACCTACATTACCATGCCCACACCGATCAACGATGCCTTGCTGGACGCTGCCGTAAAGCTCAACATCATCGCGGCTCTCACCATGAGGCCGGAGATGCTCGACGGCATCCTCGCCTCATTGACTCCCGGCCAGGCCGAACTCCGTTTCCACGACGGCTCGCAGCTCCAGATCGTCGACTCGATCATCCAGGTCGACCAGGCTAGCGTCAAGAAGTTCCAATACGCTTGCGTGTGTCGGCAGGAAAGGCTCATTCTGGTCTGGCACGACGATCTTACCAACCTCATCCCTCAGGCGGCGAAGATCGAGGAGAGGCTGCTTTCATTGGTAAGTTGTCAGCTCGTCGGCATCGCTTGATGAACGATTCTAACAATTGATTCTCCAGGTTTGGGGCGATAGAAGCTTGGCTGTCAACATCCTCCAATCACCCACGAGGCCTGCCTCTCCCATGTCTTCGGCATTTGGCGCGACATCCGGTTACGCCACGCCCGCACACGAAAAGAAGGAACCCATGACATTGACCCAAGAAGTGAGCGGATCCGAAGAAGACCTCAGCGGTGGCGTCTACCGCCCGGAATCGCTTGAGCGACCAGTCCTGCGCTTGTCACCCTTTATCGCTGGAGCATCGATCTGCTTGGGCATCTGCCTTCTGGGAGGTATCTACATTGGCAAGATCGTTCGCGAGTGTTTCCTGGACGGCCAATACATCCGCCTCGCCCTCATCGCGCCCGCGCCTCTGCTCTTCATCATCAGTCTGTTCTTCTTCCAGACCATCTTCAGCGGTTTGTTGCAGATGATCGGTCCCATCGGCGGCGCTTTCACAAACTCCCGCTTCTACTCCTGCAAGAAGCCCAGCATGCAGCAAGCTTACGCCCAGGGTTTCGTGGCTCCTAGAGTCTCCATCCAGATGCCCGTCTACAAGGAGGGTCTCGACTCGGTCATCATCCCCACCATCCGCAGTCTTCAGCAAGCCATATCCTACTACGAGTCCCACGGCGGGTCCGCCAACATCTTCATCAACGACGACGGACTCCGCGCCGGCATCCCCGAGGAGGACTGCAAAGCGAGGCGCGAGTTCTACGAGGACAACCATATCGGCTGGGTCGCGCGTCCGAAGCACAACGGTGACGAGGGATACGTTCGTGAGGGCAAGTTCAAGAAGGCGTCCAACATGAACTTTGCGCTCAACGTCTCGCAAAAGGTAGAGGCTCACATGCAGGAGCTTGTCGGCGCTGGTGACGATGTTGCGATCGGCGAGAAGGAGGAGGCGGATTACTATCAGCAAGCCCTCTCGAGAGTGAAAAAGGAGGATCCTTTGGTCTGGGCCGAGGGAAATATCCGTGTTGGAGAGGTCATCCTGATCGTCGATTCGGATACACGTGTGGTAAGTGCTTCCTGATCTTGAATGCTTCGTTCTGCAGTACTGACTAGAAGACAGCCGATTGACTGCCTTCTCTGTGGAGCTGCCGAGATGTTCTTGAGCCCCGAGGTCGCTATCGTCCAGCACTCGACCGGTGTCATGCAAGTCGCCTTCGACTTCTTCGAGAACGGCATCACCTTCTTCACCAACCTCGTCTACTCGTCCATCCGCTTCACCATCGGCTGCGGAGAAGTCGCTCCGTTCGTCGGCCACAACGCCTTCTTGCGTTGGAAAGCAATTCAAGACGTCGGGGTCCCGAGAGACGAAAACTTCACATGCTACTGGTCCGAGCACCACGTCTCGGAAGACTTCGACATCGCTCTCCGCCTGCAGATCGCCGGCAACGTCGTCCGCCTCGCGTCCTACCACGGCCTGGACTTCAAGGAGGGCGTGTCGCTCACCATCTACGACGAGATTGCCCGCTGGCAAAAGTACGCCTACGGCGTCAGCGAGATGATCTTCCACCCTCTGCACCGCTGGATCTTCAAGGGACCCTTCACCCCCCTCTTCTACACCTTCCTCGGCTCCAACATCCCCTGGTCCTCCAAGATCTCCATCATGGCGTACATGTGCTCGTACTTCGCCCTGGGATCCGCCCTCGTCTTCTCCACCCTCAACTACTTCCTCGTCGGCTGGTTCATCGAAGACCTGTCCAAATGCTACCTGACCAGCTGGAACGTCCTGCTCTCCCTGATCGTAGTCTTCAACCTCCTCGGCAACGTCGCCCTCGCCCTGCTCCGCTACCGCACCGGCGAGCGCTCGCTCCTCGGCAGCCTGGTCGAGAACTTCAAGTGGTCGCCGCTGATGACCTGCTTCTTCGGCGGCATCGCCTTCCACATCTCGCTCGCCCTGCTGGCCCACCTCTTCCACGTCGACATGCAGTGGGGCGCCACGTCCAAGGAGAAGGAGGACTCCAACTTCTTCCAAGAGCTGCCCAAGATCTTCAAGACGTTCAAGTGGATGTACGTCTTCCTCGTCCTGATCATCGGCGGCATGATCTACTTGGGAGCTTTCGCGCACCCGGACTGGGCGATTACGGATTATGCTGCGATTGTGCCGTTGGCGATCAATCTGGCTTTCCATGCGTTGACGCCGTTGGTGTTGAACCCTAGTTTGATGGTGTTCAACTACTAGATGGGATGCCGTTTTCGTATTTTCTAAGGGAGTTCGTCTTTCGGCCTTGGTGTTTTGTCTTTTTTAAAGTCGTAATGTATACACAATAGAAACGGGGTTTCATGCCGAACGAATCGATTATCAGCAACAACCATCAAGCCGTTTCCTTCTCAATACTCTCCCCTAAACACCATCACCCTCTCTTCTCCACTCTCATCGATCCAAGCCCTGAACATCCCACCGCAGTTGAAATCCGCCACGACTCTCCCCTGCCCGCCTTCCTCGAGCTCGATCCCAATCATCCCGCCCTCACCTTCGCCCGACTTGAGCCATCTGTCGCCCGCCGACTGCTGCAACATCCCGTTCGGACCCGCCACCGCTGTCACGGCGGTCTGCAGGGAAGTATGCGGCGAGAACCGAGCGATGGCTGACGCCGTGCGCACTGCCGCGAGTCGGAGGAACGAATCGCCGTTTCCTGTGCCGGAGATGGCGGTGGCGCGGTGGCGGCTGTGATGGAGCACTGGGTTGTCGATCTGAGGAATAGGCAGGTAGGTGGTCAGGGAAGGGAGGCAGCTAGTCAGGAGAGATGTGAAACTCGAGAGGGGGCTCGGCGAAAGCGAAATCGGTCCCGTGGCTGAAGGAGGCGCCGCCCATTCTTCAGCCCAGAAGCCAGCGCCCAATGTCGGCGTATCGCCAACTCGACCCGGGAGTTTGTTCGTGATGCCGCCAGTCGAAGTAGCAACGCAGAGCGTGCCCTCGCGGTCCAGAACCACGCAGCCCACAGTCCCCTGCGGCAAAAAGTCGGTCCCGTTCCACGAAGGGTCATCAAACCCATCAAACCCCTCCCCAACCAACCCACCCTCAACTCCATCATCCACCGCCGCCGCCGCCCTCGCACTCTCATACTCCCCTCTCCCCTCCCCCTCACCCTTCCCCAACCCCCTCCTATGCTCCTCCCACCTCTTCCTCGTCCAAAAATACCTCCCCCCCACCAACTCCAACCCCCACCGCCCCGCCAACCTCTCACACTCCCGCCCGTCAATCTGACAATGCCCCTGCGCCCCGCCCCCGCCCTCCTCCTCCCCCCGAACCAACATCTCCCTGGCCAAAAGAACCGGATTCCTCACCCTCGTGACCCCCATAACCCCCACGCCCCTCTTCCGCTTCCCCCTCGAAACCATCACACTCGCCTCGAGCTCGATGGTGCCGGCGCGCGTGAAGACTGCTCCGCGGCCGGCGTTGAACAGCGGGTTATTTTCGAGCGCGGCGACGGCGCTGGTGGCGGTTTCGAGGGCGCTGGCGCCGGGGTCTGTGGAGGAGAGGAGGGTGGCGTGGGAGTGTAGGATTGAGAGGAGGGCGGCGCGGTGGGCTTGCCAGAGGGAGGGGGGGAGGTTGGAGCGGGTGATGTTGCCGCAGCCGCCGTGGAGGATTATGAGGGGTTTGGTGGGGGGGTTTTTGGATGGGGAGGACATGGTTTTGGTTTTGGTGAACTTGTGGTTTTGCGGATGGGGTTGGATTGTTGGTAGATACTTTTGGCGGGTTGGGAGTTTGGTTGTGGGGGTATCCTGCGTCGATAATTTATTTGTTAATGTCGATGTTTGCATCGATATCTGCTTCGGTTTTCGAAGTTGATATTGGGAGTTCACAGTTGCCAGAAGAGGAAGGTGATACCAACGGACCCCTCACCGCTGTGAGCTCTCATCTTGGCGTGATAGAGCTCCACCTAAAAGCAGAGAGACGTTATATTATTTCCAAGCACCTCGTATTGTTCGGTGAAAAGGAAAATGCTATTCACCCTCCAAACGGCCATTCCACGATGTAGAGTGTTGATTGCGATTGCGATTAGGGTTAGTGTTTGGGTCCCTTCGTTCTGTCGATTTGCAATGATGGACATGCAAAATCTCCGCAAGGTGAATGTTCTTCTGTGTTTGTGATACATTGGCTGGTCTGTTACCCTTCATCAACCGCTTAGCGATGAATTCCCAAGTCTCATGAACACCACGCTCCGCCGAGAAAACCAGTCGATCGGTACGCCTCAAAACCCAACACCAAAGTAGAAACCACCCAAGCACTAATGCGCCCCTCGACAACCCAACCTCACTTCTTCGGTAGATCCACAAAGACCTTCTTGAAAATGTCCCTGCTCTTGTACAAGTTCAACAACCTGAAGCGCTCCTTGTCCAGATGTGCCGAGTCACTGGCCTGACCGCAAGGGAAATGTGCGGCAGGTGCGTCAAACTCTTTCTCTAAGAATCGGATGGCAGGGATGGAACCACCCTCGCGGATGTATAGAGGCTTGCGGCGGGGAGGTTCTGCAGGCTCGGTGGAGAGTGTTGAGAGTTTGGAAGAGAGTTGAGAGGAGATATCGGTAGGCGTGGCAAGGCCGAGCGGTGTGGTGACGCTGCCGTTTGCGAGAACGGAAGAGGTCGTGGGTGCGGGTTTGCTGGTGAAGTACGAGGCATCGGAGTTGGATTGATTGGTGGCATCGTTTACCTCTGTGATGTTTCTCTTAGGGATAGAGAAATTGCGAGGCAGAGCCGATGATCTGCGGCGGCGCGATTGATCGATAGGGCCCCACGCCTCCATAATGGCTGCCTCTAGCGTCTTGAAGAGTTCGTTCGTCCAGTCGCCTAGCCAAGGTTCGGCTTGGTGGTCGACGGTGACGGTGAGCTTATTGGTAGAGTCGAGCTTGTCAAACTGCCTGTGTAGGTAGGATGTGAGGGCTTCGGCTACGACGCTTGCTTCTTGGTTTGGCACGAGACGCAGCGAAAGGGCGACTTTAGCAAGACGAGGGATGATGGTCGCGTTGTCCGGGCCCGATGTCTGGAAGCGGTGGATGGTCAAACTGGCTTCGCGCCATCTCCGCATAAGACTTGACGCCAACGCTGTAGGGTCGCCAAGATCTGGGTTTCGGTGAACAAGAGCCGCAGTAATATCAGCGTATAGTTCGCGCTCTTCCTCACTCAAATCTGGAATCGGATCGTAGAATCCTGGTATCATGACTTTACCGTTCTTGCCAGTGAGTTGACTGAGGAGCACGACAAGATCTTTGAGAGACTCGTCGAGTTGTGCGCTTCCATCTACACCACTGTGCAGATCTGGATGGCTGGACTCGATTTGGACTGTCGCGTGAATCACTCCACGAAGTCCATAAGTCAGGCATGGAATGCGATCGTCAAGCCAGTAGCTGTTGGCAAGCAGGATCCAATCGACTTCGCCGATCTTCTCTTTCGCCGACTTGACAGCGGATTCGAAGCCACGAGAGCCGCACTCTTCTTCACCCTCGATCAGGAAGATGATATCCGAGTCCAGAGCTTGTTCGCTTGTCAGCTCGGCGCATGCAAAGATGGCAGCCATAATAGGCCCTTTGTTGTCAGAAGTTCCTCTCCCGTACAGGAACCCATCGATGCCCTCCATCTCGAATGGGTCAGATGGCCACTTCCCATCTTCGTTATCAGCTGCGACGACATCATAGTGGCCGTAGAACAAGATCTTTCTCCGCTTGTGTGCTGTCGCCGGATTGCCTCTGAACCTGGCCAAGATGACGGGGTTGTAGGGATCCTTGGTCGGAAGCATCTCAGTTATCGCGCCGAAATTCTTAAAGACGGAACGCAGGTACGATGCTCCACGGCGGCAGTCAGCTTGGTGACGAGGATCCGAAGAGACGGTGCGGTAGGAGACGAAACGCCGCAGGTATTCCAGCATCATCTCGTTGCTGGTTCGAGAGGCGACAAACGGGGAAGGACTGCAGTCGCTGATGTCCCAGATAGCTAATGTACTGTCGCTGGCGCCCGTCACATAGATAGGCCGCCTGTTGTGGTAGGTGAAAGCTGACGCCAGCACACGACCTCCGTGTGCCTTTAATCTACTCTTGAGCTGGTACTGTCTGTCGAACTTGCGCACGTATCCGGTGACTGCCGCACTGAAGAGGAAGCCTCCGCCAACACAGACGCTGAGGACATCATCCCTATGCGCCTTGATATTGCGCACGAGTTGGTGGGTCTCGAGGTCCCAGACGTCGATTTCACCTCCAGAGCGACCGGTGTAGAGAAATGTGCCATCAACCGCCAGCGTCAGAATGGAGTGACCCTCTTCCCTACCATCGTCCAGCTCATACAGTTGTTCGATCGCGCCCTCGTTCGTCTCATCCAAAGTCCACAGCTTCACCATGCCATCGCCACCTCCCGTGATCAATACTTCTTGTCCGGCAGCTTCTGGAACACCCTCTTTCACGAGAATCATGCAGTTGACGTATCCGTAATGCGCAAAATGCATGACATTCTCTTTCGGGATCTCCAGAGTCTGGCCTCCGACAGCATGTTTGGGTGTGACGTCCGCGTTGGGTGGCTTGGGTGTTCTCATGCCCCCTGGGCCTTTGGAGTCGAAGAAGGGATCATCGCGCAGTGATGGATGGATCGCGCAAGCGGCTGGGTCGCTCTGGTCTTGCTCGGCAAGGCTGCACCAAGAGATCGTAGTGTTTTGTGCGCCGAGGTAGACCGTCTGAAGTGCAGCCGAATATGAGACGCAAAAGATATCACCGACATCGTAGGTCGAGTATAAGCAGCTCACTCTTGCTAGAGTCCTCGCATTCCAGACATTCACAATTCGGTCTCCAGCACTAGAGAACAGCAACTTTCCATCCTCGCTCAAACACAGTCCAAGCACACTGCCTCGGTGTCCCTCAATCACCACCTTTTTCTCATAAGTGTCGAGTCCAAATACCAGAATCTCGCCTGCCTGCGTTCCAGCGTAGATGTAATCGTCTCCGAGAGCGATTGTGAGGATGGAGCTGGTGTGTTTTAGGCGGTGACTCAGGGTGGGCAAGTCGCTCTGTTGGTAGCCGACATCGCGGCTCGGTTGTCGCGATAGAGTGGTGGCAGTACCGGGAGAGGTGGAAGGCAGGTCGTCTGCCTCTGAGATATTTCCTGCAGGTTGCGGACGAGGGGTTAGCGATTGCTGCTGGCGGAGAGCGTCGAGCCTGGACATCGACTGCGTCGAGCTCCGCACTGGCGTGTGCTTGTGAGGTGAGAGGGATTGAAGAGTGCTGCTGGGCGTATGGTGTTTTTATGAAGACGGAGGAAATATTGTATAGCTAGCAGGTGATATGTTTCACTTTGCCAGGGTCGAATGATGTCGGTGGAGTTGGAGTTGGAGTTGGTCAAAGCGGGGATCTTTCCTGGGGCTCTCGCAGGGCTGTTTTGACAGGATGTATCAATCGAGCCTCGTTGCTTTGCACATACCTAATGTTGAGGCCGATCCGCGGCGAAAGTCACCAGGAGGCCAGTCTTCGCCGCAATCGCTGCGTGGGATGGCTAGCATTGTGTGTAGTTGTGGGAAAAGTTAGTGTCGACTTAATTGTTTGCATGTGGCTATATTTGCTGCATTGCATATTGCGCCATAGCTCGCAATGGGCGCTGAGGCCACGGCAATTCCATTTTTGGCAGGACGGTTTTACAATGTTGCACGTTCGCTTTGGCGAAGTCTTGGCATCTTGCGGCTGGCATTGATGAAGTTATTCGTTCGATTTGGTAGGTATACACATTCTGGAAATCCAATCCTCACACATACACGCACCACGCCACGCTCTTCAACACATCCGTTAACATTCATCGTTCACATTTCTCATCCATTCTTTGTATCCACCTCTTAAGCCTTCGACTCGGGATCTCCCTTATTGAACTTGATGCTCACCGAGTTCACGCAGTGCCTCTCATCCGTAGGTGTCGGGTATCCCTCACCCTTGAACACATGTCCCAGGTGGCCTCCACAGTTGCTGCAAACGATCTCTGTCCTCTCCATGCCGAAAGTGCTGTCGGTGTGCCGGGTCACGGCGCCAGGGACGGCGTCGAAGAAGGCTGGCCATCCGCAGCCGGACTTAAACTTGTGCTGGGCAGTGTAGATGGGTGCATCGCAGCCGGCGCAGGCGTATGTGCCGGAGGTAGGGGAGTGCTTGTCGTATTCACCAGAGAAGGGTGCTTCGGTGCCTTTTTGACGGAGGACGCGGAATTGCTCTGTCAGTCTAGCATTAGTCTTGTTCGTAGCAGGAAGCGTAGCCTTAATCGATGATATAGTAGACTTACCCTTGTTCAACTGCATTTGCCACTCCTGATCTGTCTTCTGCACGGGGTGCGACATCTTTCTGGATTCTGCGGTGTGAAAAAAGCTTCCTAGGAAGGGGATCGTGGGCATGGAACTGCGAAGGACAACTCCAGGTCTTGCGGCAGCTATCGAGAAAGGCGACGGAGCTGTACGGTGGAAGGTGGCGTTGCTGAAGGCGTAAAAGGTGCGGACGAAGCTGGGAAATGAAGGGATACGCATATGGATATACTGTATCGAGGCAGAGTATTATAGAGGTGATGAGGTGAGACGAGTGGTATACCTGCATGTATTCAATTCACTTCACGCCACTTGAGAGAGCGATAGCTGTATACGTCATAGACGCCGGCAAGACGGAAACTCCCCGCGGACTAACCAGACCTCACTTTCGCCGCTTTTTCAGACCTCACGCGTTCTCTGTGTTCTTTCGCGTGCAAGAATCGATTTTTATTCACCATGTGCTTTGCTGACCTAGACCAACGTCCGGACTGTGATCACACCCACGTGGTCTACTTTGGGATCCCTTAGGACTCGGGAACGCTCGATATCACTCCATGTTTGTCTTTCATCTCTCATTGTCATCTTCCACTAATACCAATATATACACCCACTATTACCCAATGACAAAGCAGTACCACAGCTGAGAGAGCATGTCACAAAGGAAGATCATGACGGGTACAGGTGATTTTCTTGGTATGCAGGCGGCGGACTTAGTCGACGCGGCCTCGGTCTATTTACCTCACTCTTCCTCAATCTCCACCATGCAGGAACCATGCCAGCAATGTTTCCACGGTGAGCGCTGTCTAAGGCGCTCGACAACCGGTACCGCATGCTGTGACGTACTCAGCGAGAGTGTTTGCGGCTAGCGTTTCACCGCTGGCGACCGCCAATCGCTCAAGCTTCGAGTTCCTCGGTTCCTGCATGTCTACCAAGGCGAGGAAGAGACACAGCCTGGTTTCCACCGCCCAGGGCTACAAGCCGCTGTGACGTGTACCGCCGACGGGCCATGTTTACTCTAACACTCGGTTCGCTAACCAAGGCGAGAAGATGCACAGCCTGGTTTCCAACGCCCAGGGCTATAAGTGATAAGCCGCTGTGACGGTACCGCCTGCCGTGCATATTTCAACGCCTGGTCCACCACCTCAAACTCTCCATCCAGGCAAAGCAGCTCAAACAATCCTTCTCCTTCTCCTTCGACACCGCGAATAGCTGGCTTAGACTCCCCAGCACGCAATGCAGAGTTGGACGGATCCCGTGTCCACTCGTATGACCAATTCCACGCGCTCCGGATCTCAGACCTTCAGCTCTCAACACCTCCTTCGCCAGCTCCTGAAGAACAATTGGTCTGCCGGAGGCGACAGGGATCCTTTAAGCACCAATGGCTACAGAGATTCATCTGGTAAGTGTAGCACCTCTCATTGGAACACTCATTCCGCGCAAGTTAGAGGCTGATGGGATCAGCATATCGAGAGTTTACAGCCGGAAAGACGCTTCTTTTCAGTGTACTCTTTCGTCACTCAGCGGCACTATAAGGTTGGATGATGGATCAATGCAGAGACCTAATTTGGTGCCACTAACATCAATAAGAACTGGAGACTCGGAGAGAGAAACGCATTGAGCGCGTTGGTTCCCAGCGAACAGCATACGGACAGATCAGCCCGAACGAATAGGGTCGTAGCCCTACGGCTCCCAAGATGCAGAGAAAGACACACACCGAAGGCCATACTAGTGGATCAACGTGAAGCCCCAAGGCCGTATCCCAATGTCTTACGAGATCCGAAGAGAGACGCATACACGGTATGTTGGGTCTCAACGGCACCACACGATTGAACCAGCCCGAACGCCTTAGATCGTAGCCTCGAGTTCCACAAGATCCAAAGAGACACGCATAGTGAGTATCTCGCGTCTCGGTGGCATCATACGCATGGATCGATCCGGAGTCTCGGGGGATCACCTCACAAACTTGGAGACTCCAGAAAGAAGCAAGCTTCAAACGATCTGGCTCACAAAGGCATCATACAATTGGATGAACTTGGAGCCTCAAGGTGTCACCTGTAGTCTGGGGGCTCCAAAGAGAGACCCTTATCAAGCTTATTAAGCCTCAACGGAAATTACATTAAACCGCTTTTGAGCTTCTAAGGTACCACCTTCATGAAGCAGGAGAGCTGGAGAGAAGTACGTACGAGACGTATTGACCCTTGGCGGCGCTAGATAAATCGTTCCATTCGGTGTTCTCAGGGAGCAGCTTTAGGATTTATGAAAATCGGCGAGAGACAGGTATACCGTACGGAGCGTACCAGGCCTCACCGGAGATAGTTATCGGACCGCATCCGTAGTCCTCAGGGAGCACTTCGAGATAAGAAAGAAATTTGCTGGCTGTATCTCTCAAGTCCAGAGAAAGTGTACGGTAAACTGCGCCGGGAAATTAGAACCTAGGGCGCTACGACATGAAGGAACTAACAGGTCTTGGTACAATCATTGTACTAGTATGTGATGGGCTACAGACAAAGAGGAAAGAGAACAATAGAACGCCACTCTCTAAGAGTCAAACCCAGCTCAGCTCAATGATCCTACGCCCACTGCAGATGTCTACGACTTTACGGCTGTGCACATGTGGTGGGCCGGTCGGCTGCCTTTGCAAACCTCGAAAACCCATCTGAAATCATCCATGCGAGTCTGGAATGGTCTAGAAATGATCACCCGCTTCTATCCCATCTGGCGAGGTCACGGTGATTATCTTCGTAATAAGTGTCTTCTCCATGATCTGTACCCCTTTGGTCGTGGTCTCTCGGTGGAGATCCTTCTTCGTTTTCTAGATTCCAGGACGGGGATGTTGGTTGATACACTGGACTGTGATCTCTGGCTGCATGAGATGAGAGCATGGGCTGTAGTTGAACAACGTACTTCCTTCTTCACCTCGGTCTTCGTGCTGGATAGCGTGGAGCGTGTGGCGGACTCACCAGGATCTGCGATCAATATTCTGGGGTTTGTGGAATGTATGGTGGACTTCCCTGCCGTCGACGTTATAGGAAGTGTGGATCCTACGGTGGACTTCCTGGGCTCTGCTGTCGATACCCTGGGCTCTGCGGCGGATACTCTGGGCTCTGCGGTAGATACTCTGGACCGTGATTTCTGGCCGCTGGAGGTAGGGAGCGTGGATCGTACGGTGGACTTCCTTCTTCATCTTCTCGATCTTCGGACATGTAGCGCTGGGTGTACGGTTGATGTTCTGGACTCGCATCTCTGGCTACAGGAGATGGAGATCGGGGAATCCTGTCCAAACTGTCCGCCATGAGGCTCAACGCGAGACCCATGGGAGCGTGGATCCGTGTCCTTCCTGCGAAGCTGCATCTCCCGAGCGTCGCTTTCATTCAGGTTATCGCTGAGAGCGTCACGGGCCGTTCTAGTAGTAAGAAGTCAGCATCTTCTGCCAACTCTCCTACCACGCTAAGAATTGCGGGCTTCACCAACGCAGGATACTCGTCAATCCGCATGAACTCGCTCTTGCTCACGGGTATAGGTGTGCCTGCGAAGCCGCGCCAATTGAGTTAGGCGCCCTTGTTGAAGCATTGGGGCTCTGGCACGATCGGGCCTATGCTGTCAAGTGCCACGACCTGTAAGAAGTTTTCGAGTCTGGGGCGCAAGTTGCTGGTCAAGGGGTCGAGGAACGTTTCCTTGCGCGTTGAGGAAAGGGTGTCGTCGTCGAATTCAGTCAAGACACGCAGCAGCAGTCCGCCTTCACCAGTGTTCTTCTCCACGATGGCAAGGCGTTCGCTGGTCACTGTGAAGCCCCGGAGCGCGGGAGCCCAGCTGAGCTCGCGGGTACGGCCGTCGATCTCGTTGACATGTTCATGGTGAGCGAACATAATGACAGCACCTTGTAGAACTTTTGCGGTGTTGCTTTGATGATACTCGCCCCAGAAGATTGGTGTGGGCAGTTCGTTCATGATCTCCCTGAACATCCTGCGCGTCTGGCCAAGTCTCGTAACAATGTTCTCAAGGTCGGCCATGTCTTCGCTACTGGAAGCGACAGGCTGATGAATGCATGCTAGCCACTTCTACTCACTGCTTCTAGGGATGCTGAGTGTCTGCAGAGCACAGTAGCGATGGGATTGCCTTGCGCTGCGGAACTTACGAGGAACGAGAAAGAACACGATTAGTCGTGATGCGAGTCGGGTAGGTAGGATCACGAAAAAGAATCTGGTCGCTTTGTATTATCGACGAAACGGACGGCCCGCACTTCGGTAGTCACGGTCAGTCACTGATCGTGTAGTTTTTGCAAAAGTGAAGTAAGGTTGAGCTTTGCTAGTCAAAGTCGCGGATGCCGCGTTCACTACGACACTCCGCCGCAACAGTCTGCGATTACCATCGGACCCACCCCTCCCTAAACTACGGTCAGCAAACTGTGCCACTGTCAAGTCTATCGCCTGCAGTATCCTATTCTCGTCTTTGCGCATCATCCAAACGTGGTACCTTACCAAAGCCAAGAACAAATATACAGCCTCGAAACTACGGACGCCATGGAGACAGGTCGTGGACTGAGACGGAACAACAAAGCTGCTGAAGCAACTGCTGAAGCTGCTGCCACACCCACCGCCTCTGTATTCAAGACACAAGGTGCCGCGTCTGAGCACCCGAGGGAAGAGCCCAGAGAAATTGCCACAAAAAGGAAGCGTGACGGCGGACCGACGGATCCACCAAACAAGAAGATCAGGGAAGAAGGCGCAAAGCACGGCGTCGAGCTGGCCAGTGCAGCAGACAAGACAGTCTCTCCGCTCAAGAATGACAGCGGTGAGTGCGAAGAGGCAGAGGGCAATTCGGGTACTGATCTCATGCCGCCGGTCATTGGTATTCCTCGCGCATCAGCTAAACCTGATAAGTCGATGCCGATCAATCATCAATCGCTAGACATGGCGTTGGGCGACGCTATTGTGATGGCCAAATTGCCTTTCGAAGATCCCGAGAATGATCTCCAAATGCTCAGTCTTACATCCGACAACATCGATGTGGGCTGCGAGAGAGACCAAGAAGCACCAAAGGACGACGACCAACCCAGTAACGTGGTTCAAGTGACCGACAGCCAAGAGCACATTTTGTTGTCTGCTATATTATCCCTGGCGTTGGCAAATCGAGGGCTCTGTTGTGAGCTTGAGATTGTCGAGCACTATAAGGGCGGCAAAGCGTGGTACGAGAAACGCATACGCGATATCGAAAGTGGTTAACGAGACACAGTCGAGTCCGAGCTCCCCGAGTTGAAGTCGAAGCTCAAAGTATGGAACGAGGATTTGGACCACTCCCGTTTACTAGCAGAGGTGATGAAGGAGCGCGTAGCATCCGCATGTCAGGATCTGGACAACATGGACGCTATGGGTCCGAACGATCGCCCGAATTGTGATGAGAAAACAATGCTGGCTTTACAATGTTTGGCCGAGACCGATTTTTGGGCAGATCTCGACGCCTACAGATGCGCAAAATCGAGCGCGAAAGTGATCGCAGAGGAGCTAGATTCCCTGAAGCAGGAGCAGTCAGCTATCGCCAAGCGAACAACTTTGTTCGGCAAGCACTTCCTCGATTTTCGATTGGCGCATGATATAAACGATGATGACGATGGTCCAGAGAATCCTTGGTACATGCCAGACATCCTCATGGCGACCGAACTGCTTGAGAAAAAGCGCAATCTGGAACGCGATTTGCAGACGTGCTTCGGGCTTGAACAGGCTCAGACGGTCGCCATCTCAGGTGAGCAAGCTCTCGTTGGTGCGGGGATCCTAAGGCAACGCGAGGCCAGCGACGAAGACGAGATCAATCCCGATGGCGCCACTGAAGGAGCTTCGATCAGTCAAGACGACAAGGCGACACCGTCTCACAATCACCTACTCGACCAGCTGCGTACAGATCCCATGTATGCGGCAAAGGAGCGTAATACCACGGCGGATGCATTCGACTCCGATCGGTATCGAATCTTGACACAGGAAGAGCTGAACGGCCACGGTGAACCGAATGAAGGATTTTGCAGGTCGGATCGCTTGGCTGAGATGGAGAGGCGAACGAACCAGCTTCGGAGCCTTGAGCAAGGCGATCTGGTGACAGGGTTGTGCGGTGGTGCAATGATCAAGCGTCCATTTGAGAATGCGGAAAACGACCAGCACGTGTCCAACCTGACACCCGACAATATTTGTGTGGACGAAGACTCGCGAAGTGTCCGAGATTGTAACATCACAGGAGCAGCTTTAGAGAAACGGGTGACCTCGTTCGCTTTCGGTGAAGACGCTGGAGCGCCGGAAGACCGGAGTGAAATCAGGTCGACAAGA
>Ga0265797_10005444_pt1 | contig 18575 bp, 18 predicted proteins | sample P2T30metagenome_FD_192433 | JGI IMG/M metagenome (GOLD analysis project Ga0265797, IMG submission 192433) | Plant litter microbial communities from East Loma Ridge, Irvine, California - P2 T30 | ecosystem: Environmental > Terrestrial > Plant litter > Unclassified | place: USA: California... | reverse complement strand
GAACGACCCGGCCAACACGCAGCTCGAGCAGCAGGCGCACCAGCAGGCGGAGAAGGTCCTCGCCGCAGCCGGCCCGAGCGCGGTCGATCGGTACGCGGACTACGCAGCGGACAAGAAGGACTACCGCAAACGTCTGACGTACGGGTTCACGCGCACCGGCGCGAAGACGATCCCGGCCACGGTGCCGAAGGGTGCTGAAGCGCTCCTGCGGACCCGCCTGCCGTACCTCAGCGACGCCCAGATCCGAGAGGTGCTCCGGACGACCGCGCTGCCGTCGGGCTACCCCCTGCTGGACGACGCGGAAGGGTGGGGGCGCCTCGACCTCTTCTCGGCAGCGTCCGGCTACGGAGCGTTCGACAGCGCGGTGTCGGTGTCGATGAACGCCGCCGAGAAGGGCCTGGACGCCGCCGACACCTGGCGCAACAACATCGGCGGGAACGGGTCACTGACCAAGCGGGGTACCGGCAGCCTCGCCCTCGCCGGCTCGAACCGCTACACCGGGGGCACCATCGTCCGCGGTGGGACGCTGACGGCGGACTCCGCTGCTGCCCTGGGCAAGGGGTCGGTGGCCACTGTCTCCGGCACGCTCGCCGATGCCAGCACCAGGGTGATCCGAATCGGCGGCAACCTGACGCAGCGCTCGCACGCTGCACTGTCGCTGAGCGTCTCCGGGCCCCGTCCAGCCATGCGCGTCGACGGCACGGCGTCGTTCGGCGGGACGCTGCGGGTGCACGTCGCCAAGGGCACGGCCGTGTCCAACGACGTGGTCCTGATCACGGCGGACCGGATCGCGAAGGGCTCGAGCTTCAGCAGGGTCCGCGTCGCCGGCCTGCCCGCCGGGTACAAGCCCGTGTTGGAGCGCCACGGCAACGAACTGCACCTCGTCAACGCCAACGCGACGAAGCACGGCCACGGCCGGGGCCACGGCGCCGCCTGAGACGGAGCGCGTCAGGCGACTCTCCGGGGCCGGTGGCCACGGCGGGCTGTGCTCAGTCCGCCCCGTCGCCGAGGCCGAGCAGCAGCTTCCGGAGGAGCCCGGCCAGCTGCTGCTCCTCGTCGCTGCTCAGCGTGCCGAGGAGCTCCCGTTCGTTCTCGACGTGCCGGGCCAACGCTGCGTCCACCACCGTCAGCCCGTGATCGGTCAACGTGACCAGCACGCTGCGTCGGTTCGCGGGGTCGGTCTGCCGCGTGACGAAGCCCTTCGCGACGAGCCGGTTCAAGCGGTTCGTGACGGCCCCGGAGGTCACCATCGTCGAGGCGAGCATCTGTCCGACGGCCAGTCGGTGCGGTGATCCCGCACGTCGGAGGGTCGCGAGGAGGTCGAACTCGCCCGGCAGCAGGTCGTGCTCGGCGAGGACGGCACCGACCCTGCGGTCGAGGATCGCTTCGGCGCGCCCGATCCGCCCGATGACGGCCATCGCGCGGACGTCGAGGTCTGGTCGCTCCCGGCTCCACTGGGCCAGGACTCGATCGACGGCATCCTCCATCGGAGCACTCCTTCACGCTGAACTGTTTGACGCGAGCCTATCGGGGCCATAATGTCTCAACGTTGAGAAGTTCAGCCTGAAGGAAACACGGTGTGCAGATGACCGACCGCTCCCGATCCACGTCCGCGTCGGCCGGCATCACGCTCACCGCGGCCGTGGCGCCGATCGTCTGGGGATCCACCTACGTGGTCACCACGGAGCTCCTGCCCGCTGATCACCCGATGACGGCGAGCGTCCTGCGTGCACTCCCCGCCGGTCTGCTGCTGCTCGCGCTCCGGCCGGGAGTCCCACCGCGGGGCTGGCGCCTCCGGACGTTCGTGCTCGGCATGCTCAACATCGGGTGCTTCTTCCCGCTGCTCTTCGTCGCGGCCGACCGACTGCCGGGAGGCCTGGCGGCCATCGTCGGTGCGCTCCAGCCGCTCGTCGTCGTGGCCCTGACCCTGGCGCTGCGGTGGGGGCGGCCCGCGATCACCCACGTGGCGTGGGGAGTCGTGGCCCTGGTGGGCGTCGCGCTCGTCTCCCTCAGCGGAGGTGCCGTGTTCGACGTGCTCGGGCTCGCGGCGGCGGCGCTCGGAACGGTGTCCATGGCGTTGGGGCTCCTGCTCACTCGTCGGTGGGGCACCCCGGAGGGCACACGCCCCCTGACCTCGACCGCATGGCAACTCATCGTCGGGGGCGTGGTGATCGCCCCGCTCATCCCGATCGTCGACAGCGGGCCGTGGCAGCCGACCGCCGCCGGGTACGCGGGGTACGCCTGGCTCACGCTGGTCGGTGGGGCCCTGGCCTACAGCGTCTGGTTCCGAGGCGCACGGGCGCTGCCGTCGGCCCGGATCGCGTTGTTGGGCGTCCTCAGTCCGTTGACCGCTGCGGTGCTCGGGTGGGTCGTCCTCGGCCAGGCGCTGTCGCCGCTGCAGATCGTCGGCTTCGTCGTCGCACTCCTCGGCTCCCTGGGTGGGCAGCTCGGACAAGCGGGGTCTCGGGGCCCTTCTTCCGAGCCGCTCAGCCGTAGATCGAGTCCGGGATCTCCGGGCAGGCGGTGACGAGCTCGTAGTACTGGGACTGCGGCAGATCGACCGACCGGTACGGCGACCACGCCCCGTCGCTGTCGACGAACTCCTGCTCGCTCGGGCCGCGCTTCACCGCGATGCCGTGGTCCTGCAGGCACTTCGTGAGCTCGCCCGTGGAGTAGCGGTAGAGCCACTCCAGCTGTAACTCGTTGAAGGCAGTCTGGTACTTCGCGGCCATGGGGTACTCGACCCCGCACGTGTACTCGGCGACCGCGAACGGCTCGGACTGTTCCGCCGGGACTTGTCCGGAGGCGAGGCTCGCGTCGGGCATCGCCTTCGCCTGCGGGAATCCCGCGGCGGTCATGCACCGTTCCTGCGTCGGGGCCCAGTCGGCGTGCGAGACGGTCCGAACGCGGCCGACCACCGGCCGCTCGAGCCCCGGATGGCGTGACGCGACCAGCTGCCATGCCTGATCGGCGTTCGCGTCGAGGATGTTCTCCGCTCGCGCCGCGCTCAGCGCATCGGGCTCCGGCCCAGAGGCAGCCCCAGGCGTGGCACATGCGGACAATCCGGTGACCACTGCGATGCAGACCACGCCCGCCGCTGCGGTGAGGAGCTGATGGTTTCGTCCCCGCAAGGTTCCCCCAAAGAATTGCGATCGGTTCGCTCACGTTAGGCGACTCCATGAGGATGCGCCGCACGGTGTTGATCCTGCGGAACAAGATTCCGGCAATCTTCATCATCTGGAAATCGATTTGTTACGTCGCGCTCGTCGTGCAGCGAGAACGGCGGTGCAACGCGCGCGTCCCTAGCGCGCAGATCTCACCTAGGTCAAGAGAAACGCGGAAGCAGCCTGTCACTGTCAGGGAGTGGATGCTTTGGCTGAGCAACTGCTGTCATTGCCTCACTGCGGGACGAGGAAGTGCCACACGGTCAGTCAACCGGCTTCTTCATCCCGCAGTTTTTCCTGTTCAGAGTGGGGGTTCGGCAGGAGCGCCCTTGCCTGGCATCAAATGACTCAGGGGGGTCAGCATGGAAAACACCATCGCCGAGAAACTGAACTTCGACAGCGAACTCGCGACGGTCGCGCTCATCCGGGATGCCGTCGATTTTCCGATCACCGAACGCACAGTGATCGTGAACCTGGCGCAGACCGATGCATTCACCGGTACGACGCAGCTCGCTCCTCTTCCTCCGCTGAGTTCGACGATCCTCGTCAAAGGGGTCGTCACCGGCGAGCTCATCCTCGCCGTCGCGGCGGCATCCGAGGATGAACAGGAGCGGCGTGCGCGCGCCATCGGCTGGCACGACTTCTACGGTGAGGGCGGGCCGGTTCTGCTGAAGTCGCCGCAAGCAGTGATCGGAACGGTGCTCATCGACCGGCGCACGGTGCTCCACCAGCCGGCGCTTCCGTCGCGGCCCGAACGGTTCACGGTCAAGGCGAACCTGTGGTTCAGCCCGGCCGGCACGGACTGCGGCATCCACAACGTCCATCCGTTCATCGAAGTGCACACACAGATCAGCGGACTCGGGCGAATGCAGAAGTTCGACGAGAAGACCCATCGATCCCTGTACGAGGACCAGATGCTGAGTCCGGGCACCACGAACCCGATCCCGTTCTGTGTCGACGTCGAGGGCACCTTCACCTACCCGTGGCACCAGTACCGAGCCGACTCGGACTGTCTCTGGCTCGCACTCGAGTTCCACGCGGCCTGATCCAGCACCGCCCACCACCACCGACGCCGACCGGTTCGTCACCGGTTCGTCCGGCGTCCCCGAAACCAGGCAGGAGCTCCACCATGAAGACCATCGGCATCGTCTTCGGCACTCGCCCCGAAGCCGTCAAGTACGCACCGCTCATCCACGCACTCCGAGGCGACGAGCGTTTCCGCACCGTGCTCATCTCCACCGGTCAGCACCGGGAGATGCTCACCAGCACGCTCGACGAGTTCGGCATCACGCCGGACGTCGACCTCGCGGTCATGAAGGACGGGCAGAGCCTGTCCGAGGTCACGCACCGGATCCTCGAAGGTCTGTGCTCGGGGAACCACCTCGACGGCCTTGACGCAGTGCTCGTGCACGGAGACACCGCGACGACCCTCGCCGGCGCGCTCGCCGGACTGCACGCGCAGGTCCCCGTCATCCACGTCGAAGCGGGTCTCCGCTCCGGCAACAACTCGTCACCGTTCCCAGAGGAGGCGAACCGCAAGCTCGTCGGTCAGATCGCCGCGCTCCATCTCGCGCCGACACCGGGGAACCACGCGAACCTCATCCGAGAAGGAATCCGAGAGAGCGCGATCACGGTCACGGGCAACACCATCGTCGACGCTCTCGCCTGGGGGATGCAGAACCTCCGCTCCTACGGCGACCCCCGTCTCGAGGACCTCGACACGGATCCCCGACGCGTCATCCTCGCGACCACGCACCGCCGAGAGAGCCACGGACAGCCGATGCTCGAGATCGCTGAGGCCCTCGCGGACATCGCGACCCGCGACGACGTCCGCATCGTCGTGCCGTTGCACCTGAACCCGAAGGTCCGCTCGGTGCTGGTCCCGGTCTTGTCGGGCATCGACAACGTGGACCTCGTCGACCCGCTGCCGTACCTGTCGTTCTGCCGACTGCTCCGTCGGAGTGACGTCATCCTGTCGGACAGCTCGGGGGCTGAGGAAGAAGGCCCCGCCCTGGGGAAGCCGACGCTCGTGCTCCGTGAGGTCACGGAACGCAGCGAGTCGATCCTCACCGGCTCGTCCCGCCTCGTCAGCCGGCATCGTGGCCAGATCGTCGCTGAGGTGCAGCGCCTCCTGAACGACCCGGAGGCCTACGCGGAGATGTCGAACGCGATCAACCCGTACGGTGACGGACGCGCGACCGACCGGACCATCGCGGCCATCGCAAACTACTTCGGCATGGGGCCGGCCGTCATGCCCTTCGTCCCCGGCGCCGACGTGGTGCCCTCGCTCGCATGACCACGCCTTCGACGGCGAGGGTGCCCGCCGGTCTCGTCGCGCTCGCGATCGGTGGGTTCGGCATCGGCCTGACCGAGTTCGTCATCCTCGGATTGCTCCCCGAGGTCGCGACGGACTTCGCCGTCTCCATCCCCCAGGCGGGGTACCTCGTGTCCGGCTACGCCGTCAGCGTCGCATTCGGCGGTGTCTTCGTCACGGCGGTCACGGCGTCGATGCGACCGAAGACGGTGCTGTGCACCCTGATGGTGCTCTTCATCGTCGGCAACCTCGTCTCCGCCGTGGCGAGCGGGTTCGGAGTGATGCTCGTGGGCCGGATCATCGCGGCCCTGTGCCACGGCGCGTTCTTCGGGATCGGTTCGGTGCTCGCCGCCTCGCTCGTCCCGGCGGACCGACGGGCGCGAGCGATCTCGATCATGTTCCTCGGACTCACGATCGCCAACGTGCTCGGGGTTCCGCTCGGCACGTTCCTGGGACAGTCGTACGGCTGGCGGTCGACGTTCTGGACCATCACGGCGATCGGCATCATCGCGCTCCTCGGCCTGCTGGCGTTCATCCCGACGCGGGCCGCGGAACAGCGACCGGCAGGACAGTTCCGCCGAGAGCTCTCGGCGTTCCGCAACGGGCAAGTGTGGCTGTCGATCCTCGTGACGGTCTTCGGCTTCGGCGCGATGTTCGGCACGTTCACCTACGTCGCACCGATCCTCACCGACGTCGCTGGTTTCCCTGACGCAGCGGTTCCGTGGATGCTCGTGCTGTTCGGTGGCGGACTGTTCGTCGGCAACATCGTCGGTGGACGCGCCGCGGACGTGCAGCTCGACCGGACGCTCCTCGTGCTGCTCGGCGCACTGATCGTCGTCCTCGTCGGCTTCGCGATCGTCGCGGGCACACCGTGGGCAGCAGGCCTCGCACTCTTCCTGCTCGGTGCCGTCGGCTTCGCGTCCGTACCGGGGATGCAGATGCGCGTCCTCGAGTTCGCCTCTGCGGCCCCGACCCTGGCATCGGGCGTCAACATCTCCGCCTTCAACGCGGGGAACGCCATCGGCGCCTGGTTGGGCGGTCTCACGATCACCGCTGGTCTGGGCTACCGGTCGCCGATCATCGTCGGCGCTGCGCTCGCCACCACGGCGCTCATCCTCATGATCGCGGCAGCGAGCGCGCATCGGCGCCGCTCCGCATCGTCTCCCACAGCGGCTCCACGCCCCGTCACCATCCCCTCCTGAACCGGAAGGCACACTCATGACACTCGAAGCACTCCGCCCCGCGTCGCCGGCCCTGGCGCTCACCCCGCCGTCGTTCGACTCGGAGACCGTCACCGACTTCCTCCGGGACGGCTACTGGCTCGAAGCAGCCGACGTCGACGGCGACGGCAACCTCGACCTCATCGGCTACGGCCTGACCGTCGGGGAGATCTACTGGTACAAGTCCCCGACGTGGGAGAAGCACCTCATCGTCGACCGGATCAAGGAACCGGTCGGTGCCGACACGGGCGACATCACCGGCAACGGGCTGCCCGACCTGGTCGTCTGCTACCAGCTGTACGGTCCGGGCGGAACCATCCACCACGCCGACGGCGGCGGCGGCAAGATCGACTGGCTGGAGAACCCCGGTGACCCGGCCACGGCCACCGAGAACTGGAAGCGACACTACGTCGGCCGGGCGACCGGCATGCATCGCCTCCGTGTCGGGCACTTCTCCCGGACGGACCGCGTCCAGATCATCGGGTTCCCGATCGTCGCGGTCGAGGACGTGCACGCGGTCCTCCCGGTGATGCTGTTCACCCAACCCGACGACCCCACTGCGGAATGGGACGCCGAAGTGATCAGCCGCACCGATTTCCGGATGATCCACGGCGTCGCCAGCAAACCCGGTCTCATCCCCGGTTCCGCTCTGGACACCATCCTGATGGCGTCCGACGAAGGCGTCACTTGGCTCTACTACGACGATGTGACCGGACGGTTCGCCTGGGAACACATCGGCGACGGTGAGTCGAGCCAGTTCGAGCAGACGACGTTCAAGGGCTCCGGCGACGTCGACGGGGGCCGGATCGGGGACGACCCCCTGGCGTACGTCGCCGCGATCGAACCGTTCCACGGCAACACGGTCGCGGTGTACACGCGGACCACCGCCGACGCCACGGCGTCGACGTGGCAGCGGCACCTCCTCGACATCTACGGCGACCCGAACGAGAACGGTGAGGGCCCCGGCCACACGGTGATGTGTCGTGACTTCGACGGTGACGGCGACGACGAGTTCCTGATCGGCCTCCGCGGGCCGGATCCCTGGCAGGGCGCCTACTACTACAAGGCAGTCGACTTGGAGAAGGGGCTGTTCGTGAAGTGGAAGGTGTCCAGCGAATCCATCGCCCGCATCGTCGCCGGTGACTTCGAAGGCCGCGGGATCGACGACTTCGCCACCATCTCGTACTCGGTGCCGCACTACTTCGTCGCGCCGAAGGCCGAGATCACCCTCCACCGCAACCGCACGCCCCAGGAAGGCTGAACCATGCAGGCGAAGACCAGCACCGAAGTACCTCCCCCGAAGAACAGGGTCGGCCGACGGGGGTTCCTGTTCGGCTCTGCCGGCACAGCCGCGGCCGGGGCGATGATGGCGCTCGAGAACGGCAACCCGCTCGCAGCGATGGCGTCCGAGACGAACCACGATGCGCGCACGGTGGCAGGGGCCACGATCACGGCGAGTGATTCCCGGTACCTGGACATGATGACGGGCAACAACGTGCGATTCGTCGCTCGGCCCGACTACATCCGGCTCATCGGTTCGGCGAAGGACGCGGAGAGTGCGGTCCGATCGGCAGTCCGCGCCGGCAAGAAGCTCTCCGTCCGCAGCGGCGGCCACTGCTTCGCCGACTTCGTGTGCAACCCGGAGGTCGAGGTCATCCTCGACCTCTCCACGATGACGGACGTGTACTACGACCCCGCGATGCGCGCGTTCGCCGTCGAGCCCGGTGCACGGCTGCTGAACGTGTACGAGAAGCTCTTCAAGGGATGGGGTGTCACGATCCCGGGAGGCATCTGTTACAGCGTCGGCGCTGGCGGCCACATCGCCGGTGGTGGGTACGGCCTGCTCACCCGTGCACACGGCCTGGTGGTCGATCACCTCCACGCGGTCGAGGTCGTGACCGTCGACGAGCACGGCACGGTCTCGACGCACGTGGCCACTCGTGAGTCCAAGGGGGCGCTCGGCGACCTCTGGTGGGCGCACACCGGCGGTGGTGGGGGGAACTTCGGCATCGTCACGAAGTACTGGTTCCGATCCCCCGGCGCGACGGGGACGAACCCGTCGGACCTGCTCGTGAAGGCACCGTCCCGCGTGCTCGTGAGTGCGCTGTCGTTCCCTTGGGACCAGGTGGACGAGACCGCCTTCCGACGGCTCATGACCAACTGGAACACCTGGCACGAACGGTACAAGGACCCCGGCACGCCGGAATCGAACCTGTCGAGCCTGTTCAACCTGAACCACCGGGCACACGGCAGCCTGGGGATGTTCACCCAGATCGACGCGGATGCGCCGGACGCCGCTGGTGTGCTGCATCGGTTCATCGCTGCCATCACCGCCGGCGTCGATGTCAGCTCGGAGCCGATGACCGCTCCCAGCGGTGAGCTCCCTGCGCTCCCGGACTTCTACGAGACCAAGCAGATCTCATGGATGCAGGCAACTCGGACGGTCGGCACGAACAATCCCACCATCACGAACCCGACCAGTCGCGGCGCGCACAAGAGCGCCTACTTCAAGAAGGGGTTCACGGACCGACAGCTCGGCGTCATGTGGAAACAGATGACGCGGACCGACTTCACCAACCCGGACACGATGATGGTCGTGTTCTCCTTCGGGGGCCAAGTGAACGCCGTCGCCGAGGACGCCACCGCGAACGCGCAACGCGACACGATCTTCAAGATCTGCCTGCAGACCTTCTGGCAGGACGAGAAGGACGACGCCTTCTACCTCGGCTGGGAACGGGAGACCTTCGAGGGGCTCTTCCCGGAGACCGGTGGTGCGCCGGTTCCCGGCGATCAGATGGACGGTTGCTACATCAACTACCCAGACAACGACATGGCGGATCCGAAGCGCAACCGGTCGGGTGTGCCGTGGTCGACCTTGTACTACAAGGGCAACTACCCGCGGCTGCAGCGCGCGAAGCGACGATGGGACCCCGCCAATCACTTCACGCACAAGCTCGGTGTCGAGCTCCCGCCGAGGAAGGACGGGAACCGATGACCATCGAAGCCCCCACCACGAAGCGGCCACCGAAGCTGCCGTCGCTCACCGGTCTGCGGTTCTTCGCCGCGCTGCTGGTCTTCGGGTTCCACATCACGCTGTCCGCGTCTCCGATACCGCCGAACGATCCGATCAACCTCTTCGCGGACGAGCGGGTCGCGGACACCGCCGAGAGGATCTTCGTCACCACGGGCTACATCGGCGTCTCGTTCTTCTTCGTCCTCAGCGGGTTCCTGCTCGCGTGGGCCGCGAAGCCCGGCGAACGGATGACGTCCTTCTGGCGGCGCCGGCTCGTGAAGATCTTCCCGAACCACCTGGTGATGTGGGTGCTCGCCATGGTGTTGTTCGCCGCTTCGATCACGCCCGCCCACGCAGTCGTCCTAAACTTCTTCCTGCTCAACTCGTACTCTCCTGACGGCGCCGTGAACGTCGCCGTGAACCCACCATCCTGGACACTCTGCAGCGAGTTGTTGTTCTACATGCTCTTCCCGCTCATCATCATCGGGCTGCGGAAGATCCCGGGGAACCGGTTGTGGTTCTGGGCGGCGATGATGGTCGTCGGGATGATCCTGGTGCAGATCATCAACCTCACGGTCGTGCCGGACAGCCCGAGATCCGCGCTCACCCCCGTGTCCTCGTTCCAGTTCTGGTTCGGTTACATCTTCCCGCCGGCACGCCTGTTCGAGTTCATCCTCGGATCGCTCCTCGCCCGTATCGTCATGGAGCACCGCTGGCCCGCCGTGCGCATGTGGCAGGCACTGCTCGCGTGCGCCGCTGGCTACGCGCTCGCCAACGTGGTGCCCTTCGTGTGGACGTTCAACGTGGCGACGATCGTCCCCATCGCGATGCTCATCGCGACGGCGGCCAGCGGTGACGCGGCCGGTAGGCCGACCTTCCTGCGGTCTCGGCCGATGCAGTGGCTCGGTGACACGTCGTTCGGGTTCTACCTGTGTCAGGGCGTCGTCATCTTCTGGGTCCGCCAGATGATGCAGAACGCGACCTTCTCGACGCCGGTGGCGCTGTTGCTCATCGCGGCGTTCTTCGGTCTGACGATCCTCGGCGGCTGGGCGCTCTACGCGCTCGTCGAGAAACCCATGATGGATCGGTTCGCACGGCCTCGTCGGAAGTTACTCCCGGCGCCCGAGCCGGCAGTGGCGACGCCGACGGTGTGAGCAGCGAGAAGGCCCGACCCCAGCGGGGTCGGGCCTTCTCGCTGCGCGCTCAGCGCACAGCCGGAGCAGCGTTCGTGACCCGTTCCTCCACTCCGCGTCCGAGCAGCTCGAGCGCACCGGCTGCAGCTGATCCGGCGTCCGGCGTGTACATCAGGACGCGGTGGCCGGAGTCGTCCGGCGGTGTGAGCACCTCGAAGTTGAGGTCGAAGTCGCCGACCTCCGGATGGCGGAACGACTTCAGGCCGGACACGCAGTTCTCCACGGGGTGCTTCGCCCACAGCGTGCCGAACTCCGGGCTCTTCACGGTCAATTCGCCGACGAGCGCGGTCAGCTGCGTGTCTTCGGGGCTCTTCCCGCCGAGGACCCGGAGGGACGACACCGCCCGGACAGCTTCTTCCTGCCACCGCGTGTACAGCTCGCGGGTGTGGGCATCGAGGAAGAGCATGCGCGTCATGTTCGGCCGCTCACCCATCCGCTCGGGGCTCTCGAAGTCGAGGTGCCCGGCGACCAGGCGGTGCCCGAGGGCGTTCCAGCCGAGTACTTCACTGCGTTTGCCGATGATGACCGCCGGCGTCGATGCCAGCGAGGTGATCAGCCGGACGGTGCCCGGCCGGGCGTGGTCCGGCTTCGCGGCAGATCGCCGTTTCGGCGTCGAGTGCTCGGGACGCGCGAGGTTGAAGAGGTGTGCACGCTCGTCGTCATTCAGGTTGAGTGCACGGGCGATCGAAGCGATCACCGCCTCTGACGCGTTCGTGCTCAGACCCTGCTCGAGCCTCGAGTAGTAGGTCGGGCTGACACCGGCGAGCATGGCGAGCTCTTCGCGGCGGAGTCCCGGAACCCGGCGCACACCGTAGCCCTGCAGCCCGACGTCTTCGGGCTGCAGGGCGGCGCGACGGACGCGAAGGAAGTTCCCCAGTTCGTTCGGACCGTTCATCTGCTCATTCTGCTGCCGGATAGACCGATCTGTCCTGTCACTGTCAGTGACAGGCACGGCGGGGTGTGGCTGGTGGATCGGGTGGTGGCGATGGTTGGAACACGTCAGAACCCTGGCGAACCTGATCCACCGGGCACGAAGAGAGGCCACCGTGACCACTGAACACGCAACGGACGTCACGTCGACCACGTCGACGACGGGCGACGGCAGGGCGATGACGACGAAGCAGCGGGTCGCACTGACCGTGCTCCTCACCGCGAGCTTCACACTCGCCGTCGACTTCTCGATCCTCAACGTCGCACTGCCGACCATCGGGGCCGACGTCGGGTTCGCGATCGAGAACCTGCAGTGGATCGCGACGGCGTTCGCACTGTGCGCCGCCGGATTCACCCTCCTGATGGGTCGAGTGGCCGACATCGCAGGTCGTCGCCGCATGTTCCTGATCGGGATGGTGCTCCTCGGCTCGGGCTCGTTGGCGGGCGGGCTCGCGACGACTCCGGAACTCCTGCTCGTCGCCCGAGTCGCACAGGGCTTCGCCACCGCGATCGTCGTTCCCGCTGCCCTCGCACTCCTGCTCAGCGCCTTCCCCGAAGGCGCCGCCCGGGACAAGGCGCTCGGGTTGAACGGCTCGCTGATGGCCGCCGGGTTCACCACCGGCGCGATCCTCGGCGGGCTGCTCACCGACCTGCTGTCCTGGCGGTGGGCGTTCCTGATCAACGTCCCGGTCGCGGTCGCGGTGCTCGTCGTGGCACCGATGGTGCTGCAGGACAGTCGAGCCGCCCAGCGGACGCGCCTCGACGTCCCGGGCGCCATCACGGTCACGCTCGGCCTGCTCGCCCTGGTGTTCGGGCTGACCACCGCTGCTGAGACGTCCTGGATCGACCCGGTCGTCATCGTGTCGTTCGCTGCCGCAGTGGTGCTGCTCATCGCCTTCGCGTTCATCGAACGGCGTGCGTCGTTCCCCTTGGTGCCGCTCGGTGTCCTCCGGCGCTCCAGCGTGTCCTGGGGCAACATCGCCGGGATGCTCGCGTTCGTCACCGAGACCTCGTTGGTCTTCCTGCTGACGCTGTACCTGCAGAAGGTGCTCGGGTACACGCCACTGGCAGCGGGGCTGTCCTTCGCCGTGCTCGGCATCGGGACGGTCCTCGGTGGTCTCGTCGGTCCGCGGGTCATCGGCCGGTTCGGGAACAAGGCGGCCATCGTCGGGGGCTTCGTCGTCCAGGGGATCGCGACGCTCACGCTCGTGCTGATCTCCGACGACGCATCGTCGATCTGGCTGGTCCTCGCGGCCACGTTCGTCGGAGGAGTCGCGAACCTCGTCGTCATCGTCGGGTTCATGGTCACCGCGACGTCCGGGCTCCCGGAAAGCGAGCAGGGCATGGCGACGGGGCTCACGACCATGAGTCAGCAAGTCGGCATCACGATGGGCACCCCGATCATGAGTGCCGTCTTCACGGCAGTGGCCCTCGCGAGCACCGCGCCGCAGGCCGAGGCCGTGCTGACCGGCGTCACGACCGCGATCTGGGTGAACGGCGGGATCTGCATCGCCGCCGCCGTCGCCGTCGCGCTCTTCCTCCGGGGGCGTGTCAAGACCGCCTGATCGGATCAGGCAGGCGGACGGCCTCGCGTGCACCCCCTGTGCGCGAGGCCGCTGCACGCGGTCATGCGCAGGGGCGACGACTCAGAACTGCCGGTTCGCCACATCCGCCCGGTGGGACACCGCCAGGACGTCCCGCAGCCGCTCCGCCGGCAACGGTGCTCCCTGATCCGCCAGGTAGTCCGCCGCGAACCCCTCGGCACTCGCCGCGTAGATCCCCGTGTACGCCCCGGACTCCGGCTCGAAGCACCACGAGTCGGCCAGGGTGCCGGCGTCCACGGTGTCGAACCCGAGCAGCTGCACGAGGTCGGCGACCACGGCCTTGGCCGGCTCGTCGTCGCCCGCGATCGGCAGCGCGGTGCGAGGCGCGGAGCCGGCGAGGTTCGGGATGTGGTGCGCGACGATGTTGTTGAACGCCTTGACGATCCGGGTGCCGGGCAGGAGCGTCTGCTCGTACTCCGCCGTGGTCGTCGCGAGGGTGTCGAGCTGCTCGATCCTGCCGTCGCGACCGGGGTAGTAGTTGCCCGTCGACAGCACGGTCCGCCCGGCGAAGGCGTCGAGGTCGGGGGCGAGCGCCGGGTAGGCGGTGAGCGGGATGGCGAGCACGGGCACGTCGCCGAACTCGACGGCCTGGCGCACGGTGCCGGCCTGGGCGTGCGGGCCGAGCTCGGCGACGAGGTCCTGCAGCGACTCGGGGCCGCGCGAGTTCGCGATGAGGACGTCGAGGTCGGCGGCGACGGCCAGGCGTGCGATCGCGGTGCCGATGGCTCCGCTGCCGATGATGCCGATGCGGTTCATGTGGTGCCCTTTCAACAGTGGGGAGGTCAGCGGAGAGTAGGGGCTTCCCACCCGCGCCGCGACAGGGCGGAGAGGGCAGCGGACGACGAGTCGTCGGCCATCGCGGCACCCCGGACCCAGCTGGTCGCCAACGCGGCGAGGAACAGGTCCCTTGCGCGGACGTCGGCACGCGCGCGACCGGAACGTTGCGCGGCGCGGAGGAACTCGTCGGTCGTGGTGATGAACCCCTGGCAGGTCATGGCGAGCGGCGACGAGTCCGACGAGGCTGCGGCACGGAGCGGTTCGGGCAGCCCGTCGAACGTGCCGGCCCACTCGGTGACCGCATCGAGCCAGCCGTGCAGGGCGTCGGCGGCGTCGACGGAGCCGTCTCGCAGGGCTTCGCGACGGGCCACCAGGTGTTCGTCGCGCGCGGCGAGGAGCTCGGCGAGCAGGGCCTCGCGCGTGGGGAAGTGCCGGTACAGGGTGCCGGCGCCGACGCCGGCCTGCTTGGCGATCGCGTCGAGCGAGCCGGTCACGCCGTGCCCGGTGAACGCGCGCTCGGCGACCCGCAGGATGTGGTCCCGGTTCCGCAGCGCGTCAGCGCGCGCGGGACGCGGGGAGTGCAGTGAACGCGGCGCGCGCCCGGCGGGAGCGGTCTGCTCGGGCATGGCGGGCCTCCAGGCTGTGCCATCGAGTACCGGAGAGGCTCTCCGGAATCACCACCGTACAGGAGACCCTCTCCGTTTCGATGCGGAAGCGCGATGCCCAGGCGTCAGTGCTCCTCAGCAGCCTCCGCCGCGTCCGCCAGGTCCGTCCGCGTGTTCGCGTGGATCGGCTCGCTGTGCCCGAAGGTCTTCGCGGCGGCGCGCAGCCGCCCGACGAACTCCCGGTTGTCCATCTCGAGTTCGTCCTCTTCCGCGTCCGCGACGACGATCTCGCTCGCGGGCCCGATCAGGATCTTCGTGGTGGTCATGGTGCCGTCGTCGGCCACGGCCGGCACGTCGACGGTGTCGGCCCGGTCGCCTCCGGCGAGGGCCGCGGCGTACTCGATCACGGCGTCGGCGACGTCGTCACCGACCAGGATTGTGGTGGCGTCGTAGTGGATGTGCTTCATCGCGTACTCCTTCCCGGACCCATACAAACGCGGGGCGCGGGAACCGGCTTCAGGATGACCGCTGCGCGCGGTGGTCCGGGTCCGGGGATTCCAGGGCGTTCCACACGTCCGCCCAGACGAGCTCGAAGTCGACGGCGCTGATGCGGTCCGACCGGAGCGCCTGCTCCAGGATCGACAGGGCGTCGAGGGAGCCGGTGAGCAGGCGTTCGTCGCCGTGGACCTCGCGGCGGCCGTCGCCCAGGAACGTCGTCACGGTGACGGACCGCACCCGTGGGCGGAGCGCGCGGGTGGCACGGGCGAGGACCGCGAAGCCACCGCCGTAGACGAGCAGCGCGGTGGTCGTGCCGACGGCGGGGACCGAGACGGCGAGCACCAGGGCGGCGAGGGCGACGAGCGCCCCGACGGCTGGCCAGACGTGCCAGGCGCGCAGCAGCAGGCGCTCGCCGGTGTTCGTGCCGGGCGGGAACACGACCAGGGTCCGCGAGCTCCACAGCGTCCGGCCGACGGGCCGGATCGTGTACCGGCCCCACAGGTGGGTGCCGTCGAGCAGCCGGGTGCGGACCGGCAGCGCGGTCGTCATCGGTCGACCGGCGCGAGTTCGGTCCGGGCGGGCGCGAGTTCCGCGCGCACCGGCGCGAGTTCCGCCCGGACCGGTTCGACGACGTCGCGGTGCCGGACGGTCGCCAGGCACGGGAAGCAGACCAGGTCGCCTTCGCGGACGTCGGCGGGCAACGGAGCCGGGAGGCGGTGGAACGGACCGTCGGCCTGACCGTCACAGCGGGTGACGACGTACATCGGGGAGAGGGGAGCGGTGCTCCGGCGTCCGATCAGGCGCACCTGGTCGAGCACGGCGCAGGTCGGCAGGACCGCGTCCAGTTCCAGGAGCACCACGCCGGGGCGCGGTCGCCGCACGCGGGTGACCGACGCCACGGCGACGCTCACGTCGCGGGCCACCCAGCCGCGCGGCCGGTACCGGGGCGGGGACTGCTCGGCGGTGTGCACCGTCGGGGTGCCGGTGAGGTCGGCGAGCCGGACCATCGAGATGGCCGAGACGAGCAGGTCGTCGGTGGTCGCGACGGTGTGGGCCGGCCAGAGGGACGGGTCCATCGGATCGGGGAGCGACGCGCGGAGCGTCGGCATGATCGCAGTCAGTGTCACGACCACACGCTCTCGCGCGCTCGAACGGCGCGGAAGGGCTCCTGACGGAACCCCTACGGCCGGCGGCGGAGTCCTGACGGAGTGCTCACCGGCGGGTGGCCGAGCGGAGCGCTGCGGTCCACCCGAGGGAGATCGCGCCGGCACCGATCAGGGTCTTCACCACGCCACCGAGGACGAACGGGTACAGCCCGTACTGCAGGGTCTGCTGCAGGTCGAGGCCGAGTGCCACCGCGAGCCACGCCATCCCGGCGGCGAAGGTGACGACGGTGCCCAGGGCGAAGGACAGCAGCGCGTTCCGCAGCGGGCGGTCGCCGAAGCGCTCGGCGACCCAGCCGACCAGGGCCGCGGCGGCGACGAAGCCGACGATGTACCCGCCCGAGGGACCGACGAGCACGCCGACCCCGGCCGAACCGTCCGCGAAGACCGGCAGCCCGACGACGCCGAGCAGCGCGTAGACGAGCATCGACATGGCACCGCGGCGAGCACCGAGGGCACTGCCGACGAGCAGCACGGCCAGGGTCTGCCCGGTGATCGGGACGGGCCAGATCGGGACGGACACCTGCGCGGCTCCGGCGGTCAGCAGTGCGCCACCGAGGACCAGGGCGGTGCTGACGACCGCGGTGCGGGGGAGCAGTGCGTCGGCGAGCGGACGGTGTGCGGCGGGGGTGATCGTGGTCATGGTGTTCCTCGCTGGGGAAGAAAGAGGTCGGGGGAGCAGGAGCTGCGGGAGCAGCGGTCAGACCGCGACGGCGGCCAGCAGGGACTCGGCGTCCCGCCGGGCCCCGGCCACCGCGGCGGCGTCGAGGCCGCAGGCGCGCAGGCAGGTCGCGACGAGGGCGTCGCGGTCGGCGTCCTGCACGGGCCCGGACCGGCGGAGCTGGATGACGGTCTCGGCGATCTGGATGAGCACGGCACCGAGGCGCGACGGGGAGACGCCGGATGCGACCTCTGCGGTGGCGGCGCGCGAGCCGAGGCGCCCGTAGGCCTCCTGCAGCTCCACGCGCTCGGCCCGGAAGCCGTCGTAGCGCTCGCCCTGCACCTCGGGCAGCAGGTACAGCGTGCCGATGTTGTGCGGCGTGCGGGCGAGGGTGTCCACGTCGGCGACGACCAGCGCGGCCAGGGCAGCGGCTGCCGAGGCCGACTCCGGCACGAGCTGCTCGAGGCCGCGGACCAGCTCGAGGCTCGGACGCACCGAGGTCGTGAGCAGCTCGACGAGCATGTCGTCCTTGCCGGCGAAGTGGTAGTACAGCGAGGCCTGCCGGATCCCGACCCGTTCGGCGATCGCCCGGGTCGAGGTCGCGCTGATGCCGTTCTCGACGAACAGCGCGGCGGCGGCGTCGAGGATCTGGTCGCGGGGGCTCATCGCGGAGTCGGCGTTCGGCACGGCCCGAGGTCGGCCGGGGCGCACGGGCCGGTCGTCGGGGGTCATGCTCCCATCCTGGCAGCCGGCGTCCGTCACGACTGCTCCCGGTACGCGCGCCAGCCACCGTGGTGGGTGATGTCCTCGGCGCCCTCGACCGCGAACGGCTCGACCAGGAACCCGGTGACCTCGGTGCCGTCGTCGAGCGCCACGGTGCCGATCGCCATCGGTGCTGGCAGGGCTGCGACGAAGGTGCCGAAGCCGGCGGCGGGCAGGCGCCAGACCTCCCCGACGATGCCGGAGCCCGGTGCAGCAGCGCCGGACGCGACCGGACCCACGCGGACCAGCCCGGGCTTGGGCGGCACCGTGTCGAGGGCGTACAGCCGGTAGTCGGACGCGGTGCGGGCCTCCCGGACGAACGATCCGCCGGACGCGACCAGCTGTCCGTTCAGCGGCTGATCGCGCAGGTGCGCCCCGACGACCAGCAGGTCGAGGGTCGGGGCGGCGAACGCGGACGCCAACGCCGCCAGGCGGCGGTCGCTGAACGCCGGACCGGTGAGCATCACGCCGAACGGCAGCCCGTCGACGAAGCCGGCAGGCACGGCGAGCGAGGCCATGTCGAGCAGGTTCGCGAAGTTCGTGTACCGACCCATCCGGCTGTTCGCGCCGATCGGATCGGCCGCGACCTGCTCGAGCGTCGGGTGCCACGTCGTCGTCGGGGTGAGCAGGGCGGTCGTGCCCTCGAGGGCGGCGCGACCCGCTGCCCCGAA
>Ga0265797_10005443_pt1 | contig 18576 bp, 11 predicted proteins | sample P2T30metagenome_FD_192433 | JGI IMG/M metagenome (GOLD analysis project Ga0265797, IMG submission 192433) | Plant litter microbial communities from East Loma Ridge, Irvine, California - P2 T30 | ecosystem: Environmental > Terrestrial > Plant litter > Unclassified | place: USA: California... | reverse complement strand
AACCTCCGAGCCCCTCTCAGGGCTCAGCGCCTTAGCATTAGCCGCCGAGCAACATGCCATTTAGCAACCGCCGCCCAACCAGCAACCTCCAGGAGACCTACCCTACAACGATCCTCCACGCCCGTTCCAGTCCGACCTAACAGCGACCATATCCGACGATGAAGATGATGGTGGAGACAAAACTACGGGCCAGAGGAAGCGAAGTCGCCACGACTCTAACATGTAATGAAAAGGCCAAGGTCATTATGTGTGGCGAAGGGAAATCCACAGGGAGAGCATCGGTGCAAATTCAACAAAGAAAAATGTTTATTCGTTCGCTTATGTATGCCCATCCATCATAACCATGTCGTTAACAACAGCAATATGATCGTTGCTGCTCATCATCAAAAAAAGTGCAAGTGAAATTTCCGTACAAGCACATGCCATGTCATCACCTCTCATTCGTCAGTTCCTCCCAGCGGCATCTACCTCCTGGGTACACTCCTCCTGCCGCCCTTGCGGCTCTCGTAAGCCACAATGTCATCCTCGTCTTCCTCCTGCACTGGCGCCGGGGTGCGCCTTTCTTTCCTCTTGCGCACGCGGCGGTTGAAGCTGATTTGACTAGCACTGTCGTCAGGCGCGAGACTGGCCATATCGTCTGGCATTCCGTCGTCATCTTCGTCTTCAAAGTTCGTGAAACCGCTCGCAGGAGTTCCAAGCCTCACACCAGGGTCCATGTTGCCTCTGCGCATTTGAGCTTGCATCGACAGGCCCGCATTGCGTTCGCGGACCATCTGGCGAACGAGTTCGGCGCGGCCGTGTAGAAGCTCAAAAGCGTCTTCCAGACGCTCCATGTCGGTGTAGAGGTTTCGCTCGATCTCACTCAAGACCGCGATCTCGGTGTCTTCGTCGAGCTGGACTGGCGCAGGAGAAGCCAAGCCCATGCCCATCAAGCCAGGTGTAGAGCCACGAGATGGAGGGACGTCCCTACGCCCTGCAGCGCTGTCAGGTGACATGACGTTGCGAAGAGGAGAGAATGGGGTCGTGCCGCGAGAGGGAGGCATGCCGCTCATGCCACTGAATGGAGTGCCGTTGCGACTCAATGGCGTCCCACTCTGGTTGCGAGACGGACCGCGAGACATGTTGGCGCCGTACTGCGAGGCTGAAGGTGGGAATGATGAGTTCTCAGCACCAGACCAGAGGAATCCATCGAACCGGCCAGAAATGAGAATCTCCCATTCTTGCTCGTTCACTTCAGCCAAAGTGGCAAGCATTCCATGCAGCTCTGCGTTGTGAAGTAGGTACATCGCGCACTCGCAATCTCTAGGCGGACGCTCCAAGCGGTAAAGTCTCTGCAATGCACGTCGTGCTCGCTTCAAAGCAGTGGAAGGTGTGGCAGGGCGCTCAGCAGGTGTCGGCGCACGTGAGTCGGATATCGTGTTCTGTCCATGCATCAGGGCAATGAACAAATTTCGCTGCCGCGTATCAAGTCTCGTCATCATAGCAAACATAAGGGTATCTTCATCTGCCTCTTCAGGTGGACCAGTAGGCAGTTCTGGCTGCTGCGAAAGCCAGCTTTGCACAGCCAGTTTGGTTTTCTGGTTCTGTCTTTTGTAGTGATCGCGATATTCGTCGGGAACATCGATGTCGATCTTTTGCATTGGAGCCTCTGCGGCACCAGAGATGCCAAGCCCACCATCGTCGGCCTCTATCGCGAACGGTGGCCATGGAGGAAGCTCGCGGCGACCAGAGACGAATTCAAGAATTTCGCCCCAGCTCAGGCCGGAGTCTTCCTCATCAGATATGTAGGGCTGTGGCATAGTTTTACAGGTCACACAATCGCACCGCACCCCAGAGATGTCACGAGCGAAAATCTGCGATAGCTTGTCTAGTAAGCGCCTGGCAACCGAACGATAGCCAGTGGCTACCGCAAACGATCCGTTGCGCCGCATCACGTGTAAGAAGTCGTCCAGGCGTTTGTACAAAGGTGCGAACACCTTCTGGTAGTCCTCGAGCGGCGCTGCCTGATACATAGCTGGTGACTGGTAAGTGGCGTATTGTTGCGGTCGATTTGACTCGCCAACAAGCTTCTTCGAAATCATGTAAGGCAGACCGCCGTTCTTCAGCAAGTAGTCCACTCTCGGTACCTGGGAAGGTGCAGTCATTGGAGGTGGCGGTGGAGGCGGAGGCATGCCAGCGTATCCGGTGGGCGTTCTGCCAGATTCCATAGATTGCACTGATCCATAGTTGCTGCCAACATCTATGATCGATGTCTTTCCATTCTGTGCATAGTATGCGTCGTCGTGGGCAGGTGTTCTGGGTTGTGACTCAGACGTCCGCGGCGGCGAGGTCCGGATAGGCACAACATTTGGTGTGCGTGCAGTCTTGCGATCGGGTGCAATGGACGTGGCGTCTGAGTCTTCTGTAGCTTCGGTGTTCTGGGTAAGGACCGAGGCCGGTTGTGAGCTAGTAGACACAGTCTGCCGATAACTGCTAGTAGGCGTAGACTTTCGCTCGCTCTCATCGGGGAATGCACCTGGCATGCTCGAAACCTCACTTTCTTGGTAGCGTGCGTCTTTCCGTAGGCTTGCTCCCGACTTTGCGTTCTTGACACTGTCCGTCTTTGCATCGCTTTCACTGCCCTTCCTCCCCGAGCGAACATCCGCCTTTGCTCTGTCTGCAGCATTCCGCATGCTCGCCCCGCTGCCTGATCGTCTGACGTCCGGCTCATCGGCGGTGAGAGGTGGGCTGGGTGGTGTACGGCTGTTTGCCGGTTCTGAGCGTCTTCGCTTCTCTTTTTCAGCGTCCAGATCGGTGGCCTCAGAAACGTGTGATTTGCTGATGTCTTCTTTACTGTGGACAGCTTCTCGACTGTGCTGCTTGCTGAAGTTGGGATAAGACGTCCGAGATCGTGCGTCCGAGTCGGCCATACTCCGCCGGTCCATCTCAGGGACAGACATCTTCACTCTCCTCGATCCTCGTTCGGACGGCGTGGTCGATTTGAGCGAATCGGTGCTCTTGGCGTGGTCTCTGTCTTTTTCCTTTTCCTTTTCCTTGTCCCTCTCCTTGTGGCGTTCTGAGCGCTCCCGCTCCTTGCTCGCAGTGCGTCGCTTGCTCTTCTTGCCGCTGCTAGTGGTGGACGAGGGCGATTTGTGCGAGCGATGTTTGTCGCGGGTGGTGGTGCTGTCTCGGTCTCGTTCGCGGCCGCCTTCACGCTCGGGGTCGCGGTCGTACTCCTTGCGACGTCGACGAGGCTGGTCGTCGTCGTCTCTGGAGGGCGCCATGTTGGCGTCGGAGGATGTTGGCACCGGAAGCGGCAGGGCGGTGTCTCTCGGGTCAGGGTACGAGTGGTAGTTGGGCATCGCAACCCAACCGCGCGCGGAAGATCCACCCGGAGTTCAAGCTCAAGCCACCAACCAACTTGCGGAGAGGCGTGCAGGTCTGCTGTGCTCGCGTGCAGCCTCTGGTTCAGCGAATGGGCTGCCCCGCGGTAGTGATGATGAATGCGCCTCAGGCCGCCGGCTATTTTATGTTTTAGCTTTGTACAGCGCGACCGGTGCGCGTAAGTTCACAGCAACGAGCTGCTGCTTTAACTAGTGCTGCTCTCACAAAAGAGTGGATACTACATACATGAGGCCAGCCATTAATATTGCGCGCTTGAGAATTTCCAGCCTGCTGCCCAAACAGACCAGACTTTGCTTGATAACTCCATTGAGACCCTTTCAACCCCTCCAACCACCGTGCTACACCCACCGTCCCTACATCCGCTATCACATGTCCGAGCCAGAGGCCAAGCGCGTCAAGATGTCAGACTCTCCCGTCATTGGCACCCACAACGGCCACTTTCACGCCGACGAGGCCCTCGCCGTCTACCTCCTCCGCCTCCTCCCTCAGTACGCCAACAGTTCGCTCATCCGCACCCGTGATGCCGACGTCCTCAAGACCTGCGACATTGTCTGCGACGTTGGCGGCGTGCACGACCACGATGCAAAGCGCTACGACCACCACCAGCGCGAGTTCAGCGCCGTCTTCCCAGGCAGCGCGACCAAGCTGAGCAGCGCCGGCCTCGTTTGGATGCACTATGGCAAGCAGATCATTGAGGCTGTTACTGGTCTTTCAACCTCCGAGGCCAACAACGACCTTCTCTACAACAAGCTCTACGCCGACTTCATCGAGGCCTTTGACGCCAACGACAACGGCATTCCCATCTACGACCCCGCCGCCCTTCGCAGCGCTGGCATTGAGAAGCGCTTCTCTGACAAGGGCTTCAGCATGGCCGGCGTCGTGAACCGCTTCAATTACGCCACCACCGCTCCTCGCGATGCCGCTAAAGCCAGTGTCAGTGCTGATGCCGCCGCTGAGCCCAAGCAAAAGTCTCAAGACGAGGAGGACACCCGCTTCCTCAAGGCCAGCCACTTCGTCGGCGAGCAGTTCGTCTCCGAGCTTCTCGACAAGCACAACTCTTGGCTGCCCGCCCGCGAGGTCGTCAAGCAAGCCTTCGCCGACCGCACTCAGTACGACGCCCAAGGCCGCATTATCGTCATCCCTCACCGCCCCGAGGGCGTGCCCTGGATGGAGCACCTCTACAACCTGGAGGAGGAGAACAACGCCAAGGGCGCTGTGCTCTACGCGCTCTTCGCCGAGAGCGGCGAGGCAGACAGCAAGTGGCGCATTCGCGCAGTGTCGCTCGAGCCCGGCAGCTTTGAGAACCGCAAGGGCTTGCCCGAGGCCTGGAGGGGTGTGAGGGATGAAGATCTCAGCAAGGTTTCTGGCATTCCTGGATCGATCTTCGTGCACGCCAGTGGATTCATTGGTGGCAATGCCACTTTTGACGGTGCGTTGCAGATGGCCAAGCAGGGTGCTGATTTGTAGATTTGGGGCATATAAAAAAGGAAGGGGTGGGAAAAATAAAGGCAAAAAGGCATGATACCTACGGAAAAAAGTCTTGAATGAAATGAAATGATTATGCAAGCTACAATTGCTACATGGCTCCGGATATGGGGTTTCGTGTACAGCTCGCCTGCTGCATGTATAAAGGCGCAGTCACGGCGCCCAGGGTAGGATTCGCCAACAATAACAGTAAACGCTGGCAGGAAATCGTCCTTGAGAATCTCAACCTTGTCTTCACTGTCTCGAGCTCGGAAAATATGTGGTGGTCGTCAGACCCGCGTACTTGGATGAATCCTTAAACATCTCAAGAAAAGAATTTAACAACTGGAAGTACTCCCTTGAAATCACACATGCCTCCAACATGAGGCTATGGAAAGCTTGTCGTCCAAAACTTGGTTCTTTGCGTCTTCTGTTCGTTGGAGATCCGGAAACTTCTCGACAGGATTTTCAAGTCGTCACTTCGAGGATATGCATTTGCGAAGATGATGTCCTGGAGCTCTTGCAGAATCATATAGACGACATCCGGTATCGAGCTGGGCTGTAGTGCTGATGGAGCGATCGCGGAGTTGCAGCCGTGTGAGAACGAGTGGCTGTCAGATCGATGGACGTGCCTGCGTTCATTGCGTCTGCGTCGGTCGAAAGTTCTTCATGTTGATTGTGGATATGGGTATTCGAATCCGAGAGTTGAGTAGTGTGATGGATGTCGAGCGGGTTGAGCGGCCAGTCCAAAAAAACGCTTGATGATGATTTATGCAGCGTAATCTTTAGGCTAGAGGTATCTTTGTTGAAACACCTTCTGATGCCTGTCGTAGCGTCGTCCAGTAAGTTGGTGGTTGCACTGTCACTGAAGTCAGACTTGCATTTTCGCGCCATTAGCACGACTTCGACAAGCAGCACCACAGAAGTGGCCATGCCCCATCGATCACACCCCGTCAGCCTGGGCAGCATTGCTCTTCGCTCTGGCTGCAAGCTGCCTCTTGTAGCCTTCGCAGCTTCTTCTCACTCCTTCCGCCAACGGAACCACAGGCCTGTACCCCAAAACTCTGATCGCCTTCCCATTGTTGGCATAATGTACTCTGATCGCATCCTTTACGCTTCCCCGATGGAGAGTCGCCGGCGTCCCCGTCAGCCAAGTTATGACTTCCAGCAGAGCAGCTATGATGACTGCCAACGCAGTCGGAATGTAGATTCTGTACTTAGGCACATGGCCAAACTGTGCCCAAACATAGGCCAAAAAGTCCCAGAAGTATGCTGGTTCCTGGTTGGTGATGAAGAAAGCGTGTCCGGCAGCGGTCTGCGGGCCTGTAGGGAGGAGGTTCTCGATTGCTAGGATGTGTGCGTGGACGGCATTGTCGATGTACATCCAATCGTAGAGGTTGTTGCCGTCGCCGATGACGAATGATGTTTCGCCTTTGGCGATGAGATCGTGGATGAGACTAATGACCTGCGTGTCATCTGGGCCGATGATTGTACAAGGCCGGAGAGCACAAGCTTTGAGGCCCTTTTCTGCATGGGAAGGTGAGAGTACGAATGCTTCAGCTAGCCCTTTGGATCTCCCGTAGTGTAGTGTCGCGAGGCCTGTTTGCGTTGACTCGTCCATGTTGTGATAGTCGTGGTCGAGATCATCGATGATCGCTGTCACACTGGAAGTGTAAATGAACCGCGTACAGCCGGAAGCCATTGTGGCATGCAAGACGTTTTTCGTGCCATCGAGATTGACACGTCGGACACGTTCCCAGTCTTCTTCCTTCGTACTGTAGCGAAACTGCCTTCCTGGAACGATGCCAGCAGTGTGGACAACCAGATCCGGATGGTAATTACTGAAGGCGGCATCGACGCTTTCCTTGTGACGGATATCGGCGTGGAAGAACTTGTCGAGCTGTTGGCTCAGAACTTCATCCGGATACATCACATCAAGCGCATCGATCTTCCATCGTGGACATCTGTTTGCGAGTTGCAGTGCGAGACTTCGGCCAAGAAACCCACTGCCACCAGTGATCAGAACACGAAAGTCATCGTTGATGGTCTCGGCCATGCCTTCCGAGAACTTTGTACTTAATGATGCAAGCTTGAAAATAGTCTGCGAATTATTTACAACAAAAGCGATAATCAAAAGTACCTATAAACGAAGTAGCACAACGGCATCGTACGATGTGACAGGTACACTGCACAAGTAGGGATAGCGCTTACTATACCACCCTTCGCCACCAATTCCTGTGATGCACACTTATTGGACCCTTTGAAATCTGTACAATTAGGTGGATCGCGCTAGTGTCATGATGTGAAAATACATGCTTTCGTCATGCTCATCTATGCTCATGTATCATGCTGCTTAATGTTTTCTACATACGCTCTCTTTGCCTTGGTGCAGCGCGGATAATGTTGTCCACACGCAGCAGAAGCTCGGCAGCCTCGGAGGCCGAGTTGACAACCGCGCGCTTGAGCTTGTAGCTCTCCACGACGCCGAGCTCGCGCATATCAGCCACAGCACCACCGGGGGTCATCAAGTCGAGTCCTGAGCTGCTCATGCCGGCGTAGACGGCCTTGCGCAGGCGTGCGACGAGGTCTGATGAGTCGAGACCAGCGTTGTCGGCCAAGATGGTGGGAAGCTGGCGGAGAGCCTTGGAGAAGGCATCGACGGCGAGCGCCTTCTTGCCAGCCACGTTTTGAGCGGCTTGGTCAACGGCTTTCGCCATGTTCATCTCTGCGGAACCACCACCGAGAGTTGTGCGGGGGTTGGCAACAGTCTGGGAGAGGACTGCGAGAGCGTCGTGAAGAGAACGCTCGGCCTCATCCAGAAGCTGCTCAGTGGCACCACGAAGGACAACGGTGCAAGCCCTGCCGGCTGCGACGCCGGAGAAGCGGATGAGGCTGTCCTCACCAATGATGACCTCCTCGATAACATCGCAGTGGCCGAGCTTGACGTGTTCAGGGTGGTCGAAAGTGCTGGTGATCTCAGCGCCAGTGACGAGCGCAAGACGCTCTACGCCATCGAAGTCGGCGTGCTCGATCGATGCAATGCCAGCATCCGAGAAAAGCTGCTCGGGCCAGTTGTAGATGAGTTGTCTGTTGACGAAGCAGTTGATGCCGTGACCCTTGATGCGCTCCACCTTGGCCTTCATCTTCTCGCGCTCCGCCTTCTCCAGCTCAGCGAGCTTGCCAGTGCCCTCAACCTTCACTCTCGCACCGAAGATCTTCACCTTGTCTGTGTCCATGCTGGTGTTTGCGACCATGATCTTTGCGTTCTCCACGCGCTTAGGCTGGTTCACACCGAACTTTTTGTCAAGAATGAAGCCTGGGTCGAGGTATGAGTCTGAAAGCTTGCCGCCGGCCTTCTTGATAATCTGGATGTTTGTAAGGTCGGTGGCACCGCGCATACGCAGGACAGCGTCAGTGGCCAGGTTGGCAAAGTACTCGCGGTCCTGGCTCAGAACCTTTGAGCTGAGGGTTGTCCTTGCGATGCAAACGAGGTCGTGACGGAACTTCTCCTGGTCCTTGCTGTTGTCCACGGAAAGTTCCTCGAGCGCCTTCAGTGCGGCTGCGCTCGCTATCCGGTAGCCCTCGATAATCGTCTGCGGGTGAATCTTTTGGTCGACGAGCTTCTCTGCCTCTCTTAACAGCTCCGCAGCCAAAACAGCCACACTGGTGGTTCCGTCTCCCACTTCGTCGTCCTGCACTTTTGAGATGTTGACCAGAACCTTTGCGGCGGCGTTGTCGAGTGCTATGCTCTTGAGAATCGTGGCGCCGTCGTTTGTGACCATGACTGTGCCTGTGCTTGCTGATTGAAGAATCTTGTCCATGCCCTTGGGGCCCAGTGTTGACTTGACGAGGTCGCCGACTGCAATTGCGCCGACGAAGGAGCCTATATCATGTTAGAACGGCCGCAAAATCGGGTTCATTGGACTGCAGAACGTACTGAGACGAGCATTCTCGCCCTTCTCCTCAGAGACATCGGGAGCGAAGATGTTGGCCTGGGCAGGAAGGGTCAGTGGGAGTGCTAGTGATAACGTAGGTAGGACAACATACCATGGTTGGGTTTATCTAGAGCCGTCTGGATGTGTTTGGGGTGGACGTATGCTCAAGGAGTGGTGGTGGGGAAATATTGGGCGGTATTTGGAGGGGCCCTGTGTTCGCTGGTTCACTTTTCGAGATTCGCGCTGGCTGCAAGCTGGAAACGCGGGCTAGCTGCGGGCGAGCGAGCGTTGCTTGAGACAGAACCTCCGCCTGTAAGTAGCACATCGACAACAAACTACGTCTCTCACACGTCTCACAATTATGGCTAAGCGACCTGCCGACGAGCCGCTCGAGGCGACTATTGCTGCCCATTCTCCCGCATCGAAGCGCGCTCGAGTCGACGATGTTGCTGACCAGGACCTGCCTCCACCTCCACCTCCACCAGAGGATCCGGTCGCAAATGGCCGTGCCGCTCAGAACGGAGCTTCAACCACACACAACGGTACCGGCGAGGACGCTACACGGCCAGATGACTTGGAGGACGAAGATTTGGACCAGCCCGTTCCAAGCGCGCGACAACGAGAACCGACCAAGGGATACAGCGATCTTTACCTGGACACAATCAATCGCGCGCGATTAGACTTTGACTTCGAGAAGCTCTGCTCAGTGACACTGAGCAATATCAATGTGTACGCATGCCTTGTATGCGGCAAATACTTTGGAGGAAGAGGCCACAAGACGCCTGCCTACTTCCACGCGCTGGAGGTCGGACATCATGTGTACATCAACATGGAGACGAAGAAGGTTTATGTTCTGCCTGAAGGATACGAGGTGAAGAGTGACAGCTTGAAGGATATCAAGATTGTCGTCGACCCCAAGTTCACTTTGGAAGAAGTCAAGGCGCTGGACAAACATAAAGAGCCGGCTTGGGATCTGCTCGGCAAGAAGTACATCCCAGGTTTTGTTGGCATGAACAACATCAAAGCGAACGACTATACAAATGCTGTCGTACAGGCCCTGGCACATGTATCGCCTTTGCGAAATTTCCTCATGCTTGAGGACTTCTCTTCTAGGCCCGAACTAGTCCAACGATTCAGCATCTTGGTCCGGAAGATCTGGAACTCGCGCGCCTTCAAATCACACGTCAGCCCTCACGAGCTGATGCAAGAGATCAGCTTGCGATCCAACAAGAGGTTCACATTGACCGAACAGGCCGACCCTGCAGATTTCTTGAGCTGGTTCCTTAACAACCTCCACTTGGCACTCGGAGGCAGCAAAACAAAACCCAAAACTTCAATTGTGCAGACTATCTTCCAAGGATCTGTCAAAATCGAGTCACAATCTATCACTGCGCGCGCAGATGCCGGGGATCGATTACGATTCGAGGACACTGCTATCAAATCACAAACATCACCTTACATGATCTTGACACTAGATCTTCCGCCAGCGCCACTCTTCCAGGACGATGCCGAAAAGAACATTATCCCTCAAGTGCCACTGACAACTGTTCTCAACAAGTACAACGGTATCACTGCACAAGAAAAGATGAACAACCGAGTGCGCTATCGCCTCTTGCACCCTCTACCACCATACTTGATAATGCACGTCAAGCGCTTCGAATCAAACAAATTCCTGCAATCGCAGCGCAACCTAACGATTGTGACATTTAACCCTCGAGCGCTGGACATGTCACCCTACGTTGAGCCAAATCCACAAATACATCCTCTCGGCGAGCCAATCATCTACGACCTCGTAGCCAACATCACACACGAAGGCGTGAAGGTGCGTGATGATTCGGTGGAAGGCGAGGCGGAACGAAAAGTGTGGAGGGCGCAGGTCAAAGAAGGTGGCGGCGAGGGATCACAGCAACAGTGGTGGGAAATGCAAGACTTGTATGTTGACAAGGTGAACGCAGATCTGCTGAGCACAAAAGAAGCTTATGTAATGGTATGGGAGCGCAGAAGGAATGGAAAAGGAAAAGCGAAGGCGACCTGAAATTGCTCAGCCATGCGATTTGAGGATAGTGTACAATACTGACGATAAGTTCTAACATGGATCATGCGACTTTGGCGAGTCCAAACCCAGCTCTTTGTGCAAATCCAAGAGTTCATTGGTTTCCTTGATTACTGGGCATTGAAGACTCTCGTGTACCGGTCCTATCAGCTTTTTGCTTTCATCTTCCTTACTGTACATTGATGCAAGCCTTGCTTTGATTGGCCTGTAGACGAGGTGCAATGACTCCAGCACCACATCGCGATAATATATTTTGCCTCCACGTTCATCAAGGTCAAGATGCCTGATTGCCGTCGGCAGACGGATAGAGAACATACCGGCCAGCAATTCGCAGCGTTTGGCTTTTGCGCGCACACGTAAACACTATAAAAGAGTTGCAGGTAATGTTTGATGGTGCAACCGTTAGAGTTCGGGCTGCGACGCCCCCCGCCCCTGGAATGTCTGCTCGTACCCGTCCATGTCAGCTTCCGCCGAGGACCGTTGAGAACATTTGCAGTGAATATCATATCGGCCATATCGCCGCTTGTAGGACAAGGCTACTCGCCTGCAGGATTACACCTGGCCGCTCGGTCTCTCTCGTAAGCGTGCCGTCACGATGCCTCTCGGTATCATCCAAGACCGCCATCTCGAGCACGTCCCGGGCACTGCGACGCTCGACGACCTCGACCCGCTCGCAGCGCTCCAAGAGCGAGCAGACGGAAGAGAGCTGAAGAGGAGCTCCGATGGAACGATCTTGGTGCCGCAGCCAAGTGACGACCCAAATGGTATGGCCATCTCCTGTGCGTGAGCGAGTAGTAGACAGCGCGTAAACACAGCTTACTTACCACAATACTATCAGACCCACTCAACTTCCCTCTCTGGCGTCGCGACCTGATCACCTCCATCCTGTGTCTCAGCTCCGTCATCGCATCCACAGTCTCCCCCCTCCTCGCCGCGAACACCCTCGCGCTCGTCCTATTCTACAACTCACCTGAACATCCCGGCGCACCGAGACCGCCTCAGCGCTCCTTCACCAATGTCGCCCTCCTTACGGGCTACAACCTGCTGGGCGTGGGAGTCGCCGGCTTCATATTCGTAGCATCTGCGCGTGTCTGGGGCAAGCGCCATCTGTATATCCTCGGCACGGTCATAATCATCGTGAGCTCAGCATGGGCGGGCTCATCGGGGCACAATTACAACAGCCTGCTGGCGGCGCGCTTCTTCCAGGGCGTTGGGCTTGCTCCGTTTGGTAAGAAATACTGGCATGCTGAACTTGCGTTCTTGTGAAGCTGTACTGATGATTGAGCAGAGGCATTGATCAATGCTAGTGTTGGAGACTTGTACTTCCTGCACGAAAGAGGCAAGAGGATGGCTCTGGCTGCGTTATGCCTCTTCGGTGGCGCCTTCCTTACGCCGGTCATCGTGGGTAAAATGACTTCGACCATGGGCTGGCCGTGGACACATTACTTTGTTGCCATTTTTTCAGCAGCCATGCTGCCGCTCATCATTCTATTTGCACCAGAAACGGCATACAACCGTGATACTGATGTCGATACCAATGGTGCCACGCGCGCCACAGCTGCCAGCGAGGGAGCAGAACTCAACCTCCTTTCACCATCTACCAACGAGAAGGTAGCTCAGGACGCTGGCTCTTCCACTTCGAGCACTCCACCCGCGAAGGTGCCCCTCTTCTCCTACGCTACTCTTCGCCCTTTCAACGGCCGTAAGACCTCGACATCTTTCTGGAAACTCCTATTGCGTCCGTTTCCTCTATTCCTGCACCCGGCCATCTTCTGGGCGATGCTGATCCAAGGCACACTCATCGGCTGGACAGTGCTGCTCGGCATCGTGCTCGCAGCCATCATGATCGGCCCGCCGTTGTTTTTTAACGAAGTGCAGACTGGCTACATGTATGGCGGCGCAGTCATAGGAGCAGTTCTCGGATTCATAGTCGCAGGACTGCTTGCCGATAGCTCTGCACGCTGGCTCACGAAGCGCAACAATGGCATCTATGAGCCTGAGTTCCGTCTCATTCTCGTGATCCCGCAGCTCGTCTTTGGCTGCGCGGGATTGTACGGGTTCGGCATCACGGCGAACGACACACCGCGATATGGTTGGTTCTGGCCCGACTTCTTTTTCGCGTTGGTGATCATGGGAATGGTCGTGGGTGCTGTCGCAAGCGCACTGTACATCGTGGATGCTCATCGGGAGATCATGGTCGAGGCGTTTACGTGCATGCTGGTTTTCAAGAACATTTTCTCCTTCGGGCTGACATTCAGTGGATACGACTGGCTTGTGTCGGGAGGCATTAAACCGGTTTTCATGGCCATCGCCAGTGTCCAGGTCGCCATCTGCTGCTCCACCATTCTGCTGTGTAAGTTCATACATCCGCACCACCTCAGAGGTTTCGACACAGCACTGACGATCAATTCACAGACATCTTCGGCAAGAAGAACCGCTCCTTCTTTGCAAGACACGACTTTTTGAAGAAGCTGAAATTGAACTGAGTGCGATCTACTGGGAGTAAATATATTAATTGTAATTAAAAACTTGTCTGTGTCCTTGATTCTTTAGCCTCCTCTGCGCAGGCTATAGCTTCGACCGGATCACCTTGACAATGTAATGCGGTCCTTTCCGACCGTTCGCGATATCTTCTGCCGCTTTGATAACATCATCGATCTCCATAGCCTTTGGCCCGTCATGAGTCCTGCTTAGCAACAAAGAAAAACGTCAGCCTCCTCTCGTAACTCGCAAAAAAGCCACCAGGGCCTGCATGCTGCATGCGTAAAACTGTGAATCGGGAAACGAAAATGCTGTAGCCTCGAAAAAAGAAAGAAGCGCGACTGCCGTTTCATTCATGCCGTAACAAGTCATATCAAGTAATTCTTTTTTCGTGGTGGTGTTGGTGTTCATCATGGCACTCACTCCTTCTGCTGCTGGCTGCTCGGCCCGGCCTCGAGGAGGTCGGGGATGTCTTCGGGCTTGTTGATGCCCTCGAGCACGTTGCGCACGGCGGTGAACAGCGGGAACTCCTTCTCCTTGCCCTCCTTGCGCAAGAACGAGTAGACTTCGTACGCGGTCGAGGTGCCCTGCAGCTTCTGGCCGTTGAGCTCGCGCTCCTCGATCTCGCCGATCGGCTTGCCCTCTGCGACGCTCATCTTGGCGCAGCGGAAGTTGCGGCCGCCGGAGCAGGAAGTGATCAGGTCGGCGACGCCACAGGATTCTTCGGTGAAGGTCTCGGTGCGGGTGGAGCTGGAGAAGAACATCTTGCCGAAGCGGACCTCTTCCATGATGCCGACGCGCATGACGGCGGCTTTGGCGTTGTCACCCCAGCCGAGACCGTCAACCCAGCCGGCGGCGAGAGCAACGACGTTCTTGAGGGCTCCGCCGAGCGAGACACCGGCGACGTCGTCGGTCATGCGGACGTGGAAGTATGGGCGGTGGAAGATCTTCTTGACGTTGGCGTGTGAGAGCGGAGGGTACTCGTTCGGCAGAGGCTGCAGCTGTTGCGACAGCTTGGGCTTCTTGCTAGGGTTCTCGCCTTCGACGTTGAGCTTGGTCAGATCGAGCTGACTGCCGTGGGGTGTGCCTTGGGGTGTCGGGTGCTTGCTATCCATCTTTGGCGGGTCGTAGGCAACAGTAGTCTCGCTCCACTTCTCCTGTGCGACTTCGTTCGCAATGTTGGCGCCTGAGAGGGCACCGCAGTAGATGCCCAGCTCGTGGCCGATGGACTCGGAGAAGAGCTGGCAACCCTCATCGCTGACCTCAACGCCCTTGATGCAGCTGATGCCGCGGGCAAACGGCACGATCTTGCCGACGATGCTCTTGCATGTCCTTGCAATGAATTGGTGGGGCAAGTTGAACACCAGGATGGTAGCACCCTCGACAGCGTTTACGAGGTCCGGGTTGGCAATGATGTTCTTGGGCAGCGGGACGCCAGGCAAGTACTTGACGTTCTCGTGCAGGCCGTTGATCAGCTCGGTGAGCTTCTGCGGCTTGGTGGAAAGGGCAGACTGCGGGTCGTAGTGCTTGCTGTCCTTGGGAATGCTGTACTCCTCCTCAAACACCCACATCTGCACCTCTTGCTCGAAGATGTCCGGGTTCTCAGCGACATTCTCGCCGACGACCTTGGCGATGGTGGTGCCCCAGTTGCCAGAGCCGACGATGGCGACGCGGTGCTTCTTGGAGTGCACGCCGAGGGCGTTGTTGCTGGCCATGTTGCGTGCGGGTGTGTGGTTCGGAGTGTGTTGAGGGAGGGAGAGGTAGCTGTGAGGATGAAGGGCCAATGGTCGAAGGGTTGAGGCGGCGGACGATAAGGAGCTCAAGCTCTGTTTACGCAGGGCAGGTTGGATGAAACGCGTGGGGTTGCGTGTGATCAGGCGGGAGGGGTGAAACGGTGTGAAGAGAGCGGTTTGGCACGAAGAGACGTTGAATGGCCTCATATGAGTGTTTTTCTACACGCTTGTTCTCGGCGCAAGACAGTCCCTAGAGGCAGCACGGGGGGCGTAGCGTAGCTCTCGTGATGCCATCGTTGAACTTTTTGGCGTCCGAGCCCTGCATCGCATCGCATGTGACGTTTGGGCCGAGGCAGGCCCTTGCATCTGGACTAGTCTAATAATAAAAGGATATCTATCCAGTGCTCGGTGACATGTGACCTGTCTGAGCGTCGATATGTGGTCCATCCTCAGAGCCAAGTACAACTTGCTTTTCCTCATGGCTGCATTCATCAGCCTTTACAGAACATACGACACGTTTTCCTCAGCAATGCGCCACTAACCTGGTACTCGGGCCTTGAAAGCGCCGCAGATCAACCAGGAAGAATCGAGCTAGACGACAAGCGAATGCATGGCAAGCCTTCGAGCAGCACATGTGTCTTTAGGGCTGAGACTAAAAGCGTATCTACAGATGCATTCACACCGAGATTGCTGCCGCATGATATATTTGAAGACGAAACGAAGAAGGGCGTTTGTGCTATAATAATTTCATGGTTACAAATCCCTATCTAAACTCTATGACATCCGATCATATTCCAAAACCTTTGATAGGCAACTCAACGAAATTGAATGCGCGGAGAAGTTTTACTCAGCCTTCTCCCTGATGGCGCGGTTCTCGGCCTTCTCCATGAAGAAAGCCCTCTCCATGAACTTGAGGACCTCGTCAATGAGAATGATCGGTGCACTCCACCACAGCACAATCTTCCACTCGCCCCAGCCGAGCGGCACAATGCCGAAGACATTCTGCAGGATCGGTGTGTAGAGGAGGGCGAAGTGGAGGGCCATGGAAAGAGTGATGGCGTAGACGAGGATCATGTTCTTCCAGAGAGGCAAGGTGAGGAGCGACTCGGAGGACGAAAGTGCGTTCATGGCGTTAAGCATCTCAATAACCACGAGAATGGAAAGAGAGACAGTCGAAGCGGCCCTTGCGGAGGCATCAGAGAAGATGTGGCAGCCAATCGAAGGGAAGATGGTGCTGCAGCTGTGGAAGTGGGTCTAGAAAGGTTGTTAGTATACATTTGCAGCAAGAAGACAAAAGAAGAGACTTACCAGCTGGTAGAAGGAGATGTGCGGGCCATGCTCGTAGAACATGAACCACCATGCATAACCACCAACAGTTGCGAGACCGACGTAGGTGCCAATGACCATGTACCTGAAGAAAAGCCAACCGCTGATAAGAGGGTCGTCACGCTTTCTAGGCGGGCGGTTCATGACATCGTGATCCTTAGGGTTGAAGCTGAGCGCAGTAGCCGGAAGGCCATCGGTAACCAAGTTGACCCACAGAAGCTGGACGGGGATCAGAGCCTCGGGCATGCCAATCGCAGCGGTAAGGAAGATGGACACAACCTCTCCAATGTTGGAAGAAATCAGGTAGCGGATGAATTGCTGGGTGTTGTTGTAGATGCTGCGGCCCTCCTCGACGGCGGACTCGATAGTAGCGAAGTTGTCATCGGCAAGGACCATGTCGGCGGCAAGCTTGGCGACGTCGGTTCCGGAACCCATGGCAACACCAATGTCACTCTTCTTGAGCGCGGGAGCGTCGTTCACGCCATCGCCAGTCATAGCCACAACCTCACCAGCAGACTGAAGGAGGTCGACAAGCTTGCTCTTGTGAGTAGGCTCGGTACGAGAGAACAGAGAGGCGGTACAGGCAGCCTTGAGTTGATCGGCTTCGCTGAGAGCGTCGAATTGACGGCCAGTGTAGCTCTTACCAGTGAGATCTTCGTTGGGACCAAAGACACCAATCTGCCTGCAGATAGTCTCGGCAGTATTCTGGTTGTCACCAGTGATGACGACAACGCGGATACCAGCATTGCGACACTTGGTGATGCTGTCTGCGACTTCGGGGCGGGGCGGGTCGAGCATACCAACAAGACCGAGGAGGGTCATGCCCTGCTCCAGCTGCTGGTATTCCTGGGTGGTCTTTGCGCGCTTGGCCAGATCAGAGGTAACGTTATCGATGCTTGCGAGGGCCATGACACGAAGACCCTGCTTGCCGTACTCGATAACTTCGGCGTTCAGGAGCGAAGCAAGTTTGTCGTTGAGAGGAACACGCTTGCCGTTGCTGCCAACGAGGCAGTGTGTGCAGCGATCGAGAACGGATTCGGGAGCACCCTTGACGAGAAGACGCTGACCATTGCCACCGTTGACAAGAACGGACATGCTCTTACGGTCTCTGGAGAATTCGAAAGTCCTGAGCTTCTGAGCGCGGTTGAGGTACTCGGTGCTGGCAAAGTGGCGAATCTGTTCAGGTGCGAGTTGCGATCTGGTCTGGTTGAGGGCGACGTCAGGTGTACCGATCTTCTCCGCAAGTGTGCGCAGGGCACCCTCGGTGGGCTCGCCAATGTTGTTGTACAGTTCGGTCTTGGGGTCCCATGCGAGCTCGGCATCGTTGCAGACAGCAGCGACTTCAGTCATTTGGGCGACAGTGATAGATGTTGCAGCCGGGTGCTCGATTACCTTGCCAGCCTTAGAGACCGCACCCATGGGCGCGAAGCTGGTACCTTCGACGTGGAGCTCCTCGAGATCGTTGCCGGCTTCGTTCACGTAAACAATTTTGTTGACGCTCATCTGGTTGGTGGTAAGAGTACCAGTCTTGTCACTGCAGATAACACTGCAGCTGCCGAGAGTCTCAACCGAAGGCAAGCTGCGCACGATCGCGTTCTTCTTCGCCATGGTCCTGGTTCCGAGTGCCAGACAAGTGGTGATGACAACAGCAAGGCCCTCGGGGATAGCAGCGACACCGAGAGACACAGCAATCTTAAGGTAGTAGATAGCGCCCTTGGTCCAGTTGCCGCCGAAAGAGGGATCGTTGAAGTGACGGATGTTGATCAACCAAACGAGAATGCAGATAGCAGAGATAACCTTGGCCAAGCTGTCACCGAAATCGTTCAGCTTCTCCTTGAGAGGTGTAGGCTGTGAGATTTGGGCAGTGATGCTCTCGTGGATGTCGCCAATAGCGGTGTTGGTACCAGTCAGAACAACGATAGCATGGGCGTGGCCAGTAACCACAGTGGTACCGGAGAATAGCATGTTGATCTGATCCTGCTTGACGGCGTTGTCATCCTTGATAGCCTCCGTGTCTTTGCCTACACTCTCGCTCTCGCCAGTCAAGATAGACTGGTCGACGCGGAAGCTGTTGCTGTTGATGCTGAGGACTCTGCAGTCGGCAGGAATGCGGTTGCCGACGGCGATGTCGACAATGTCACCGGGGACCAGCTCTTCGGCCTTGACAGATTGAATTGTTCCATTGCGCACGACCTTGGCG
>Ga0265797_10005441_pt1 | contig 18585 bp, 24 predicted proteins | sample P2T30metagenome_FD_192433 | JGI IMG/M metagenome (GOLD analysis project Ga0265797, IMG submission 192433) | Plant litter microbial communities from East Loma Ridge, Irvine, California - P2 T30 | ecosystem: Environmental > Terrestrial > Plant litter > Unclassified | place: USA: California... | reverse complement strand
CCTTGGGATTAGTCCAACTAGCCAGTGCATTGACGTCAGGTCGTCTCGATAGATTCGGCTCGGGCGTTTTGCGCCCTTCCCGAATAGCAAGGTCTGCTGATACCTCTCGCATGCTCAGTCGCTGCCCCTCTCTTTCAAAGACCCGTTGTTGAAATCGTTTGAACAGTGCTGTCAAAATGGCGGAGCTTGTTTTAGCAACCATGCCGGACCTCCGCACCGTACCCGAAGGCACGTTTGTCCTTAGCAGCAAAAGCACCGCAGTGCAGGATGAAATGTGTCGAGTCTCGGTCCAACCGCGTAGGCCCGGAGCCGTGATGCACCGCACGTTTATCGAGCAGTACCACACAAGCGTACCAGTCCAGACCGCACTCGCGTTTGAGAGCGGGCAGCCGAGCTATGGGGAAGGGAGAGACACGGTTAGCGTCATCAAGGTGCATTGAGATGATGTTTCCGGTACCAGCAAAACCCAACCGACGGGCAAGCTCGGCTTGAGTTTGGCCAGTGGCATCAAGATGGCATTTGAGACAGTAGGCGATGAGCTGACGATAGGTCATCGTTTTGTACGGAATAGCTTTGAAGTTCATGAGGGGCTCCAGTCAATGTTGATGTAAGAACCGGCGTCCCGGTTGATGCTCACAGCTGTATGATTGGGATTATAGTAAGGCCGCGGTGAAATTTGCGGGTGCTCTCAACATTTAGTTGATATTCGCTGGCATAGCAGGCGTCAGCAAGCTCTGGAGAGGCAGTTTAGGCTCACGGGTACTATACGCAGAATGGAGCACTCTTGCGCTTCATTACACGCCTGCCACCGACCACCTGGTCGGTTTCGTGAAGCAAGATTACCACCTATCGGATTTTTGCATCCTTTGCTTAGCAAGGCACGCAATCCGGGCAACGGCAGGACCCTAGGACACATTCTCAACGCGTGCACTTGCGCTAACCGTGAAGGAAATACAAATGCACCAAATCCCACAACCTAAAGACCAGGCTCGTCTGTTAAAAGCAGCGCTCGCCGCACGGGGCATAAAGCTCGCACATCAGGAAGCGCTCGAAGTAGTTGCACTAACGATGGGCTTTCGCAACTGGAAGAGCATGGCCGCAGCGGATTTTGCCCAAGCTGCCCTGCTCTCCGTTGAAGAGTCTCAGACACTGTCGGCGAAGCCTGAGGAACCATTCTTGCGAATTCAAGACCAGCTCGCGTTTTACCCTGTCTGTTGGCCCACGGACCCGCAATACGCCGCGAACATAGTTCGTTTGCGACGGAACTTGGAAGAAGAAGGCTATAGCCTGTGCTCGCAATGGTTTCAAGGCGACGCTGAAGATGCGAAGGACGTTCCGAAGGGCTTCGACCTATCGGCTATCCAAAGTCGAATCGATTCAGGGTCCATGGCATTTTCGCTTGTCAATGAGCATCACGAAGATGTGAGTGCCTATCGGTTCAACTGGCCGGCCGGCTATGTCGAGCTGGTCAACTTTGGCTACAGCGAAGAATTGCACGATGCCAATGCCCCTCGTGATATCGGCCGGTTTTGGTACTCGTACTGGCAATTCGACCGTCACGGAGAACAGCTGGAACTTGCGCACACCGAAGGTATGTACTCGCTGCACCAGGCATTTATGCACCTCTTGAGCAATCACGAGTAGTTCTGATTTCTAGACCGTCAGCCTTTGGCTGACGGTTTTTGCTTTGCGAATCGAACATTGCAAACAAACGCCCGGTAGTTCTGGCTGGCCTTACGGGCGGCAAGAACGAGGTTGCTTAACCTACGTAGGTAGCTCGGTGTCCTCTCGCATCAGGAAGCCACGTCGCTCGTTCGCTCGCTCAGAGGAGCGGTGCGGACAATATCAATCATGATTCCGGTGAAGTCATCCACTCGGCTCGTTCACGCTAAATAGACTTGCTACACCAAACGTCCCTTTTTTATCGATATCCAATGGAACTATGTCTCATATGGGCCCAGGCGCGATGCCGCGCTATCGGACGTGCTAACACCCTTCCCTGGCACCTCCCGGAAGACCTAAAGCACTTCAAGGCGACGACGCTTGGCTGCCCTGTCATTATGGGCCGCAAGACGTTCGAGAGCTTGCCTGGCGGAGCCCTGCCAGGGCGCGACAATATTGTAGTTACTCGGTCCCCTCAGGACTTTGCAACCCGCGGTGCTCGCGCGGTTGGCAGTCTAGACGAAGCATTGGCGTCCGTGGCCCAGGCCGAACGTGCTTTCGTTATCGGTGGCGCCGAACTGTATGCCTTGGCACTCCCACTTGCGGACCGGCTGTTTATCACTGAGGTCGAGATAGATGTACCAGATGCCGATGCCTTCGCACCTGAGTTGCCGCTAACGTTCTTCACCTATCGGCTAAGTCCGAGGCAAGTGTCCCGCACGCAGATAGAGTATCGGTTCACTGAGTACCTCCGCGGCTTTGCTGCGAAGCACCCCGGATAGGGTGCTCTTTGTTCTTCGCTCGAGGTTGACATCATCTTCGCGCAGTAGGACGGGGCGTCTCTTGCACTAGCGAGGATGAGAAAGCCCCGCTCCAGTGATGGGCGGGGCTTGTGAATAGACGGACGTTATCCAGCTGCGCTAACACGTAGCGCACCGGCGAGTAAGGATTGTTCCTCGGGGGTTAGCACCACAGCTTTGACGATTTTCTGAAAGAGCGCCAGCTGGTCAATAGAAGAAGTCGCCGGAGGGACAAGCACCTCAACGACAGGCCGGAAGAATACGAGTGGATGCTCACGCGCGAGTTCGGCAGCCAAGGTCTGTTCCACATTTTCGCCGTAAGTCCATTTCAGCATAGAGTCAGGCACGTTCGTCAGCACGTAGCGACGCTTGTTCAGCGGTGTCGTTAAGGGCAGGAGCCAAACTGCAGCCTCCAACGCGGAGTGCGGCGCATCTTTGCCTGGAGTCCATTGCTGAGTTGCAGCTATTACACGGCGGTACAGCGGGACCAGAATACGTAGTGCCTGTTGAGATTGTGCCCGGTCCTTCCGAGCTTTGGTATGTTCCACCAGTTCGGTCGGGGTGAGCTTGAGTTTGCGTCGACCTAGACGCGGCAACCCGTTAGCCAAGTCGATTGCAATTCGCGTGTTAGCCTGCCGGTACAGTACACGCTTAGCTAGAATACGGTGGCGTAGGTCGGCAGCCAGGCTTTTGAAAGCAGCCAGAGGCACTCGAGCGCGGTATGTGCCAAACCAGTCGTTGAAGTCGTTCGATGGGTTCAAAGTAAGAGTCCTTTCAGGGCGTAGAAGATTGGCCTGCATCCTATAGCCAACGGCGGGTTTAAGCGCAAAGCAGCTGCTTTTAGAACGTCGATTGCTATACCTATCAGGACTATTTTCTAAGGACCATCAAATGGCACACGAACAAATCACTCAACAACTCCAGGACATGCAGACCGAGGCCGCCGAAACGGTAGCGTACCAAGCGTCACTGGCCAGTGTTCTCTCTGCAATGGGAGCCCGCATGCCTGGCCTGCAGCGACTGGCCAGCATCATGCTGGAAGAAGCTGTCGATAGCGAAGCGCGCGTGGTAAACGCAGTACGTATGTTGGGCTCTGGCTCACCCTTCGCTGTGCAACATGCTTGCGCTGCACTGCAAGGCTTGCCTAACACCGCTGTCAACCCGCGGACCGGTGAACTGGCTAGCCTGCACTGAATCAAGTAGTTGTTGTTAGATTCGATACCCGCCTCCCGGCGGGTATATTTTATTGCCCAAGAAAAAAGCGCCCCGGTTCACGGAGCGCTTGAAAGAGGAAGTCAGCCTTTCCAGCCGATGGCAGCGTCAAAGTCGTCTTGGGACATCGGTACGCCAACACGACAGATGTGTAAGAAGGCCTTCCGAGCTTGGGCCGGCGTAGCATCTTCCAGCACGGTTTCTACTACGCGAGCATCTTGAAACGCACGGGACCAGTTGTCGTGGCATACGAGGCCCGCGTCGCGCTCCTCTTCAGAAAACTGGCTCCATTCGGCATCCCAGCGTTTGCGGATGCAGCTGCTGGCTATGCGGCTGTCGAACAGCGCCGCTGCCGGCAGTGTCAAACCTTCAGCAGCCTTATCGTGAGGTACGAAGCGCAATTCCTTAGCCGCCAGGTCTGCGACAAGCTCTTCACCACGTCCCCAGGTATCCCGCTCCGTATCCGATAGCTCATCAGGCAGCGGCTCTGCTGGGTCACGAAGCATCCACGCTAAGGATGCGAGACGGTTCTGACCGTCTAACAGGAGCGCCGGCGCCCGCGCTTGCTCATTGAGAAGGATTGGGCCCAGACGCTTGCGGCCTACTTGAGAGATGTCGGCATGCCGATTTGGCATCCAGCTCAGGAAGCCGCCAATTGGAAATCCCTCAATAATGGAGGTGCACAGCGCCAATACGTCTTCCCTGGTCCAAACGTATGGCCGTTGGAACGCCGCCGGCGCCAGCTGGCCTACGTGCACGCGGCGTACCAGCTCGAGAAGAAAAGTTGCGTTTTGTTTAATTCGCATGAATGGTCCTAAATGAAATTGGCCTGCCTTGTCTAGCAAACAGAGGGCTGACCGCAAGGCCACTATGCGAATGCTACGTCATTGGTGCAATATAAACACGCTTTCCGATAACGAGGCAGTCTGGTGCGGACATGACCGGGGTATGCGTGTCGCAGGTTACAAAACTCGTGAAGCGATAAGGGTCATACGTAAGCGGCCGTGTCAGGCCCAAAGGCTCAGCCAACGCAGCCATTGCACATTCTACGGTGTCGTCGGTCCAAGGCTCGATATCAACGAGCGTCCCAATGACTCCCGCATGTACGTTCTTCGACCGCTCTCGTAGAACGCGCTCACGTCCAGCTTGCGAAACGCGAAACGTGACGTCTGAGAGCCGTACAGCGCGAGCATGCAGGACGACACAGCCTCGGCGCTCCCCTTCTAGGGCTTTGAGGCTCAGGCAGTGCTTGTGAAGATTGTAGTAGACCATGACTCGCATGCCGCGTGTAGGCACGCGGGTCTATATCCATGGTCAAATTCAATGCTGAGATTACGACTCGTCGCACAAAAAAAAAGCCCCGCGAAGCGGGGCTTTTACGGTCTTGCTTGACTAGGTCAAGCAGCCTGGATGTTGGCAGCTTGCGCGCCTTTTGGTCCACGCACAGTCTCGAACGATACGCGTTGACCTTCCTGCAGCGACTTGAAGCCATTGCCTTGAATGGCGGAGAAGTGCGCGAAGAGGTCATCGCCGCCAGCGTCCGGCGTGATGAAGCCGAAGCCTTTGGAATCGTTGAACCATTTGACAGTGCCAGTTTGTTGGGCCATTACATGCTTTCTAAAAAATCCAGGTAGCTTTGGATTGAACGCGTGTACACAAAATGGTACTGCCTGTCCGCCACCTGAGTTGAAAGTCGAAGCCGACTTAGCTTCTAACAACTTTCAATGCATGTATTATAGCAAACGCTTTTACATTTTACAAAGCGATTTTCAAGGAACATGCGGATTTCCTTTAGAAAATCATTTTTTCTCACGCGCAGGGTGAAATCGCTCTCAGTTGTGTTGTAAAAAGACCCGCACTGGGCGGGTCTGAAAAGCGTTAGGTTTTAGTAGTCACTCGAACCACCGCCGCCGGCGGAATCTCCTCCACCGCCATAGCTCGAGTTCGAGCTCGACGAACCTGATTCGTGCGTCGAAGGGCTCGATACCCAGGCAGCAGCGCTACGACGGCTGTAATCATCGTCATCCGACGAGTGCGACCGGCGGGAAGAGCTGCTACTCGAGCTGCTAACGCTACGCCGGGCCGACGAACTGCCTGACGAAGAGCTTGTCGAGGACCGGCTGGACGAGCTGGCGCTGCTACGAATTGCCGCCGCGCTAGGGTAGCTCGGTGCAGGCCGAGCACCCATGGAGACCACGTTATTTTGCACTGCCCGTGCTTCACGTGCGCGACTCGCGACCTGCCGCGCCTCCTCCCGGGCTGCGGCCAGAGCTGCAGCACTTGCGATTGCAGACCGTTGGCGCATCTCTTCCCGTAATTGGGCCTCATCTTCGCGCGCAGCCAAAGCCTTGGCATTTCGCCTCGCCCGACGTTTCAACAGGGCAATAACAGCCACTAGACCTGCAACTCCTGCTCCTGCAACGAGCCATACGGCCGAGCCGGTCGAAACGAGGCTGGCACTGTCTGTTTGTGCCGTCGACTGATGCTGAGATGCCACCACTGCGGGCGATGCCTTCTGTGATTGCGGATGCTCGGCGATAGGCCCTGCGATTGCAGTAATGCCTCGCGCGAAGCCGTTTGCATATTGCTTCTCTCGGAATGCTGGCCCCATTTGCTCCTTTATGACGCGCACCACGAAGCTTTCCGGGAGGGCTCCTTCAAGCCCGCGGCCAACATGAATGCGTACACGACGGTCCTGCACTGATAGGACCATCAGGACACCGTCGTTGATGCCGGCACGGCCGAGGCCCCAACTGTTGAATACACGCTGTGCGAAGGCCTCGACAGGCTCCTGCTGCAAAGTGGGCACGATGAGGATGCTTACTTGCGCGTGAGTGTTAACCTCCAGGCTCTCGAGCTGCCTAGCCAGTGCTTCTGTTTCGGAAACGTCGAGCACCTGGGCCAAGTCAGTGACCCGATGCCCCGCATCAGGTACTGCCAGCTGAGCCGTTGCCAGCTGTATGCCCGCCAGCATCAGCATCAGCGATGCCAGCAGACGAACTATCATTGATTTCATAGGCTGTCCTTCCATGGTTGAGTTGACCACTCACGTATAGGACCCAAAGTTAAACAAACGGCGCTAAATAGAAAAACGCCCTGGGGTCACCAGGGCGTTTTTAGTTAGGTACTTCGTGTCAGACAGAGGCTGGGGCAATCGCGCCATCCGCGGTGCCCTGCGGCTTGGTCAGCGACACCGGCTGACGTGGCGCGGGTACTGGGCGAGGTGGGCGTGGCTCCATGCCGGCCATGATATCGTCGACCTGGTTGGCATCGATGGTTTCCCACTTCATCAGCGCTGCGGTCATCACTTCAACCTTGTCGCGGTGCTGCTCCAGCAAGGCCCGCGCACGGGCATACTGCTCGTCCAGGATTCGGCGGACCTCTTCATCGACGCGGCGAAGCGTGTCTTCCGATACCGAGGAGCTGCGTTGGATAGAACGGCCCAAGAAGGGCTCACCCTCACTGTCGCCGACGACCAGCGGGCCAAGCGCATCGCTCATGCCCCACTTCGTGACCATATTACGAGCCATCGCATTGGCACGCTCATAGTCATTCGACGCTCCGGTGGTGATGTCACCGGTGAACAGTTCTTCAGCCAGACGACCACCGAACAGCACCACGATAGTGTCCAGAATGCGTTTTTTGCCCAGCGAGTAGCGGTCGCCGGTTGGCAGCTGGACGGTCACGCCCAGAGCACCGCCGCGAGGAACGATACTGACCTTGTGGACCGGGTCGGTATTCTCCAATACCTTTGCCAGCACGGCGTGGCCGGACTCGTGGTACGCCGTCGACAGGCGCTCAGATTCTGGCATACGTACCGATTTGCGCTCAGGACCCATGATGCCCTTATCCTTAGCGTCCTCGAAGTCTTGCATGTCCACGTGGCGCTTATCTTGGCGGGCCGCAAACAGCGCAGCTTCGTTGACCAGATTTGCCAGTTCGGCGCCAGAGAATCCAGGCGTACCACGTGCCAGCACTTCGGGCGAAACGTGTGGTGCGACCGGGATTTTACGCAAATGCACATTCAGAATCTGCTCGCGGCCACGGACATCCGGCAGGCCAACCGTAACCTGACGGTCGAAGCGACCTGGACGCAGCAAGGCTGGGTCGAGCACGTCCGGACGGTTGGTCGCAGCAATCACAATAACACCCGTACCACCACCGAAACCATCCATCTCGACCAGCATCTGGTTCAGGGTCTGCTCACGTTCATCGTTACCGCCACCCATGCCGGCACCACGATGACGGCCAACAGCGTCGATTTCGTCGATGAACACGATGCACGGAGCGTTTTTCTTTGCGGTCTCGAACAGGTCACGAACACGGGAGGCACCGACGCCGACAAACATCTCGACGAAGTCCGAACCGGAAATCGAGAAGAATGGAACACCTGCTTCACCAGCAATAGCACGTGCCAGCAGCGTCTTACCCGTGCCAGGAGGGCCTGCCATCAGAACGCCCTTAGGGATATGACCGCCCAGCTTCTGATATTTGCCCGGCTCACGCAGGAAATCAACGATTTCCTTTACGTCTTCCTTGGCTTCGTCGCAACCGGCCACGTCGTTGAACATCACGGTGTTTTCCGAAGACGTCAGTTCCTTTGCACGGGATTTCGTGAATGGATTGGCACCACCGACACCTTTGCCACCGTTAGCACGGCGCATCATGAACACCAGCACGCCGATGATGAGGAAAGTTGGCAGAAGGGTCATGAACAACTGCAGCAGGAACGAAGGCTCCTGCGGCGGAATCGTTTTGACGGGCACGCCAGCGGCCACGAGGTCGCGCACGAAGCTCGACTCCGGCGGCAATACACTATGAAGCTGTTGCCCCTTGGTCGTGGTGACCGTCAGGTCTTGGCCCGTCACGCTGATAGCCGACACATCCTTCTTCTGAGCCAAGGCGATGACGTCGGTAATCGACACGTCAGCTCGCGGCTTAGCAGGACCATTCATTACAACGAAAACTGCTGCGATGATGGCTGCAACCAGCAGCCAAGGCAGCAGACGTTTGACCAGCAACCAACCGTTATTTTGTTTTTTCATTCTCGTGTGACTCCGACGAATCTACAGGCTTTAGGCTTAAAGCGATGCAGTAAAGGATTTGACTACGTTGAGCACATTATAGCGCACGAACTCTAAAAAATCCATAGTAGTTGTAAAACATTTAAAACTTCATTTTAGCTCGCGGTGCGCAATTTCAGCCTATTTTAAGCATTCGCAGGAGTGCAGGCGTGTGCACAGGGGTGTATCGGCCAGGGCTCGCTTAGTTGGACGGATTAGACATGTCACCAGCAAAGTCGCTCGGAGGTCGAGAACGCCAGGTCGGGGTACCGCGCTTGCAAAGCTTGGCACACCGCCGGGGCCTGGCCACGAGTCACTCGCATCTCTGCGATAATCCCAGGTTCTCCTTCTTCCCGCAGCTCTATTGCCTGTAAATGCTGCCCAGCTGGACCAATTCGCGATGCTAGCAGCGCCCGCCAGTGGTGTGGGGAGCCGGTGGGCCAATCGTACAACTCCCAGTTTCCGCGGGCTCCCGCATGGATGCTGAGCGCGACCACGTCAGTGGCCCAACTCGCAAGCACGCCGCCTACCGCAGCAGCGAGGTCAAGATGGCTGTCGAGCTCCAGTGCTAGGCAAGTAGCTGGCATCATGCCTGCACCAAGAATTTGCGGAATTCGGCGTCGTTCAGTTCGAGAAATTTGCCGATACGCGACAGCGCGTGCGCATCGATTCCGCCGAATGCCTGCTTATCGACGATGGTCTGCACTTGACGTGCAAGCGCCTGACGCGCTTCTTCCGCCGTAAGCGGGTATTGGGCAAGGTTTCGCATTGGTATGTTAGTTCTTTGTGGAAACATTATACCATATAGACGTAACACGGGTTTAAAATGCGCAGCTATATGTGGACCCATGACGTAAGCGTCTTGGCATTTGAGAAAAGCTGAGCTCTCCGGCTTCTTGCGCGTCCGCGCAGCCGGTGAAGGGCACTGCTTTGCCGAAAGGAAAATGCCAATATGCGAATTCGTACCCCCTATGCATCGGTCTGGGTCGACGAACTGTCCACCACCAATCCCCTCGCCTCCCCTGCTATCAGACCAGCCATTGTGCCGGCTGTATCGGCACGCAAGGCCGCACAAGTTCGCTGGGCCACTCGCGCGTACGTTGGCCGACATGGCCGCTATGTAGCAGTTCGCCTGTCTGGTAGCACGCTGGCGGTTGCCATCGCTGAACCTGGTGGTGCACTTCGGTGGGTTCCAGCCGCTACAGCTCTCTCAACCGCTGAAGCGCTTGCGTGGCTTCATGCTGGCTTCAGCCAGTAAGCTGCTGAGTGAAGAACCGCCACATGCCAGTGGCGGTTCTTCTATGCGCTAGACCGCGAAGCTAGAGGCACAGCCACACGTTGTGCGTGCGTTTGGATTACTGACGACGAACTGGCTTCCAACGAGTGATGTCGTGTAATCGAGGGTGGCACCTGCAACCAGTGGCGCCGAGAATGGGTCGACTACTACGCGAACACCTTCGAAAAATTCTTCCATGTCGTCCTGCTGCAGGTCCTCCTCCAACGTGAAGGCGTATGTGAAGCCGGCGCAGCCACCGCCCTTGACTGCCAGGCGAAGGAATAGAGGGGACTCTTCCTCTGCGATGAGCGCACGTACTCGTTCGGCTGCGGCCCTGGTTACGGTGAGGGGAAATGGCATCTGATTGGACAGGATATCGGCGGTCATGAGCATTCCATCTGAAAGTAGAGAAGCTCCGTGTAGCTTGGAGTTTTGTCCCTTTCTAACTGACCAGAATGCTGATGCTAAACCGGCTGGCTATAATGCTGAGCAGCCACCCAGGAGCCATAATGCCCGCTATATCGACCATCTCAGCAACTTCAAGGACGACAAGTCAAGCAACGGTGCGTCCGCGGGTGGTATTGGTGCACGGATTGTTCATGGGGCGACATGCGATGCTGTTCCTGGCCCGGCAGCTTAAACGGTCGGGTTTTCGGGTTAGTTGTTTTGCTCACAACACCATTACTGGCTCACTAGAACGAAACGCACAGCGGTTGGCAGCCTTTGTGCAAAGGGAACAGGGCCCTGTGGTGCTGGTCGGACATAGCTTGGGTGGGCTGGTATCGCTGCAGTCGGCAGGAATGTTGCCAGCCGGCGATATTGCTGCGCTGGTGCTCTTGGGAAGCCCGTACCAAGGAGCCCAGGCTGGCCAAGCTCTGCGCCGCTTGCTTGGTCCGCGCTCCACCCGTATCGCACGAGCTTTGCATGAGTGGTCGAGCCAATCGGACAAGCCTACGGTTTCAGTTCCGGTCTTTACGCTCGCGGGGACGCGTTCAACAGGACTAGGCCGTGTGCTATGCGGATTCAAAGAACCCAACGACGGCACGGTGACCGTGACAGAGACCTGTTACCCCAACGCGGTGACTGCGGTAATGCCAGTGTCGCATACAGGAATGCTGTTTGACCGCCACGTCGCCGAACAAGTCGTTCAATGGCTACGTGACTTGCCAACAACACACTAAGCCTGGTCGGGTTTGCGCAAGCTAGAGCACTTCGCTATAGATGGTTTATCCATGCCCTCGCCCACATGAACAAGCCAGCATCCCTTTACGCGCCATGATTGCCCTTTGGGTCAGCTACGGCGTGTCCGTAGTACTGGCCGTTGCAGACCGCTTACTGGGAAACCATTCGCCGGAGGCATTCTTGGGGACGCTTGCACTCTACGTGGTGCTCACTGTCATCCCGTACAAAATTAGCCAAGGTCGAAACTGGGCACGATACCTGTTTGCGGTTTTGACGGTGTTCGGAGTTGCGGTGATAGCGGCCGGCGATACGGAAAGCGTGACAAAGCTGGAGTTGCTGTGGTCTTGGGCGTGCGTTCCACTTGACGCCTGGATTGCGTATTCACTGTTTAGCCGGGAGTCAAATGTTTGGTTTGCCGAGAACAGGTAGTCAAGGCCGACATAGCAAAAAGCCCGCGTTTCGCGGGCTTTCGTTTGCAACTTGCTATACATGAAAGGACAACTTTTTGGAGAAACTTAGTGAACGCACCATTCGTCATCACATCGCACATGGGCTACATGAAGGGTACCTTCCGCTCAGCCAAGCCAATCAACGACTGGCTCGAAGGGTTGCTGTTCGAGCTTACCGACGAAACCGGCGAGAAGAATTCGAAAACCCGTGCTGAGTTCGACAGTATTTCGACTTTGAAAGTCGACCAAATTGAGGAAGGTAAGCTCGAAGCGGTTTTCCTGGCCGAGTTCAAGCTGCAGCGCCCAGCCAGCATGTCCTTGGACGACGCGTTGAAATCGCTGCGTTACGAGACTCGGCACAAGGCTGAGCCGATGGGCCGATTCAAGCGCAGCTTCAGCGAACTCGTTACGCGGGACGCTTAGCCTTACCCCTACTGGCATCGTATCCCCACATGATGCCGTAAAAAGTCGAAGTACATTATTAAAAAGGCCGCGCATCCTATGGATACGCGGCCTTCTTTCGTCGGACCAGTGTTCACGGGGTTAGGCTATCTCCAGGCTAGCGGCGTGTCGACATGGTGTCGGCGGCTGCTTGCGCTAATCTTCGACAACTCGCGCTAGTGCAAAGCTCTTCTTTCCTTTCTTCACAAGCCACCATTGGCTATGAAGGGGTGAGATACTCGATAGACTCTGTCGGGCATCAGTTACGCGTTGACCGTTGATGGCAACACCCCCTGCGCGACACACCTCGTTGGCCTTGGTCATGGATGACTCGAGCCCTGCCTTATGAATAGCGCCTGCCGCTGTGAGCTGCTCAAGGTCTGCACTTGAAACGTCGATACAGGGAAGCGCCTCTGCCAGGTGCGAAAACGCACCTGCCGACAGGGCCTCTACACTGCCGCGGCCAAACAGCACTGCGGCAACAGCTTCGATGTCGGCCGTGGCCTGTGCACCGTGAACAAGTGTTGTCATCTCTGATGCCAGCCGGCGCTGTGCAGCCCGGGCTCCGGGATTCGTTGCCACGTCCACTTCGAGCGCTTCGATGGTCGTCCTGTCGACGAACGTAAAGAGCTTGAGCAAGCGAATGACATCAGCATCTGCGGAGTTGAGCCAGAATTGATGAAATTCCCAAACGGTTGTCATTGCGGGGTCTAGCCAGACCGCGCCTTTTTCACTCTTGCCAAACTTCTTGCCATCATGAGTAGTCAGCAGAGGGAACGTAAGTGCAAAAGCTTCCTTGCCAAGCCGGCGCCGAATCAGGTCCGCTCCCGAAACCATGTTGCCCCATTGGTCAGAGCCGCCGATTTGCAGCGAACAGTCATGTAGCCGCGCAAGCTCGTGGAAGTCGAATGCTTGGAGCAGCATGTACGAGAATTCGGTGAAAGAGATGCCCTCGCCTTCACGTTCCAGTCGGCTCTGCACGGAATCTCGCCGCAGCATGGCGCCAACAGCGAAATGCTTACCCACGTCCCGCAAGAAGGTCAGCATGGATACGCCGGCGGTCCAGTCAAGATTGTTGACCACAGCACCTTGTGTCGCGTCCGAAGTGTCGATGAACTGCGCCAATTGCCTGGCAATCCGGGCAGCTCGCTCTCGCACCTGGTCCTCGGACTGCAGCACCCTTTCGACGCTCTTTCCACTTGGGTCGCCAATCAGCCCCGTCGCCCCTCCAACGAGTGCCAGCGTGCGGTGTCCGGCGCGTTGAAAGCGAGCAAGCGCAATAAGCGGGACAAGATTACCCACATGAAGACTCTGCGCTGTCGGGTCAAAGCCGCAGTACAGCGTTAGCGGCCCTGCATCGAGCCGCTGGCGCAGCTCATCTTCATGGGTGCATTGCTGAACAAGCCCGCGCCAGTGGAGGTCTTCGAGGAGGGAAGTCATTTGAAAGTTGCTTAAAATGTTGGAGTCACATTTTACCACATTACGAGCTATAAAGCGATTCGGAAACCGGCCTAAACCTAAACGCTTGTCACTGACGCCGCGGGCGGAGGCTGAAGGGCTAACTCGGATAACTAGACATCGAATACCAATGCACTTCCGCTTACACCTACCCTTTGCGCAGCAGTCAGAGGCTGCTGACTGAAAGAATGATGAATACAACGCTAAACCGCACTATGCGGCTTCTATGTAACGCGCTCCTGTTTGGAGCTGCCATTTCACCTATGGCTGATGCTGCCACGACCTACATGGTGCGCATCTCAAAGCCAGGGATTCAACCAATCGCACCCGTGGACTCCGCTGCGACGTTCAAAGTGGGAGTTCTTTCCTCCTCTACGTTTGCCGATACGTCAGTTGGCAGCGCGGCGGTCTCAGACATTGTCGTGCCCCTGACCAATGTCGGCGCGATGCCTGGCAGCTTTAAACTGCCCACACTATCCGGCCAGCACCCCGCGGATTTTTCAGCCACAACCGACTGTACCAACGTCGCCAAAGGCGAGAGTTGCACGATAGCGGTCCGATTCATCCCAACTGCCGCAGGTGTCCGTACGGCCAGCTTGCAGCTAGGCTCAGGCCCTGCGGTAACCTTCACTGGTACCGGCTTGCCACCCGCCCCCGCACCGTCCTCTGGCAGCGTTTCGTTGCTGCTGCATCTTGACGATGCAACCAATAGGGTGACTGATAGCTCACCTGCGGCGCGTGCCATTTCAATGGCGTCAGGCGTCGGCATGGTGAGCGCTCCAAGCGTTACCGGCGGCCGGAGCTTGTATTTCGACGGCTCCGCCAATGCGTATGTCACCACCGCCGCAGATTCGGCGTTTAACTTCGGAACTGGCGACTTCACCGTCGAAGGATGGGTCTATTTCCTTGGGTTCAATGGCGTTGCAAGCGGCGTATTTCAGCAAAGTTCCGGACGACTGTTCGGAAATGGGAATCCCTCCAATAGTGTTGCGCTCGGAACTATCGACTCTCGAGCCTGGCAGGTCTACGCTGCAAACGGACAACAGGTCATCAATGTCGCGCCAGCCCTTAAGACTTGGACACATTTCGCAGTTGTACGAGCAAAGGGCACTACGAAGTTCTACTTAAATGGAGTGTCTAAGATGAGCGTTGCAGACCCTGTCGACTACACCGGCGAGCTGCTCGGTGTGGGAGGTATTTGGAGTTCGGCATACTCGCTCAACGGCTACTTGGACGAGTTCCGGGTGACAAAAGGATTCGCGCGTTATACCGCTGACTTTACGCCGGTCACATCGTCATTGGCCGCACGGTAAACTTCGAGCGGTTGAGCCATACCTATTCATGCAAAACGGGGCCTGTGGTCCCGTTTTCATTTGTCGGCAGAACCGAGCCAGTAATCTTTCGCACGTTGAAGCAAGGACTACCTACACAGCAAAGGACAATACAATGAGGAGGTTAGTGCATGACCATTGCTGCTAAGTCGAATGCAACCACAAGCATCCTGATGGAGCGCCAGTACTTTCTGACCATGCTGGCGTACATCTACATCGACAACCACCCAGACCGTATCTGCTTTCGAGGCTCCCACCCGGAACTGCTGGACTGGGGCGTTGGAATGGGGCTGGTTACGCCACCAGAACGCGCACATTACTTGCCCGGAAACGGCACGTGCAGGTGCTGTAATTGATTGAACGTCGGCTCGCGCCGACGTTTTTGTTTCATCCTTGCGAGTGCAAGAGAAACCCCGTCCTTCAGGGCGGGGAGGATGTCAAGTGCGGTGAGCACTCTGCGCAACAAAAAGGCCGACCCGTAGGTCGGCCTCTTGAGTAGAGCGTGCTTAGGCAAAAATTGTGTTAGCCATGTCGTATGCGACGCCTTGCGGTGCAGTCCACTTGCCGTCAGCCTTCTTGTTCATGCCCACTTCTGCCTGGCGGCATGCCGCGACATAGCTGTGCGAGTCGTAGTCTGCCGTCGGGAAGTTCGGGTGCAACGAGTGCATCACTGCAACCAGCCCACGGGTCCAGCCCGTCAGTGCGGCGTGAATGTACACCGCATCACCGAACAGCGGCTTATCCTTGCCTGCAGCCAGGACATTTTCGCATTTGCGGCGGAACGATACGCTGGTGCGCATAACATGGCCCTGCACGAACGAGAACTCGACTTCCTGGCCGGCGTCGAGCGCAGCAGCCAGCAGTTTGTAGTCCTTGCTCTTCGTGAAGTTCTCCAGAGCCTCTGCTGCCGAGTAGTACTCCATGATTGGCTTTTTGTCGCCATTGACCAGCGCTTCACGCAACACCGTACCAGCATGTACGACGCCATCGGTGCCCTTCCAAGCGTAGTAGATGAACGGATTGCCATCTTTCTTGCTGACCGCTACTTCCTTGAAGGCGACACCTTCATATTTCTCGTCAGCGTCTTCGGCTTCTTGCTGAGCACGCTCGATGCCGCGGCGCCGCTTTTTGTTCATGGCCTCGTCATGGCGAGCCACGAAGTTCCGGTCGTCCGACAGAGCTTCTTCAAACGAGCCCGTGAGGATTTCCAGGTCCAGGTCGGAAGTCAACGAGAAACGTTGGCGAGCGGCGACTTGCTCGGCGGTCAGCATCAGTACGCGCTCACCATGTTCTTGGAGTAGCGTGAAGCACTCCAGCATGTCCAACGCAGGGTATTCTTTAGAAGAGAGGAGGTAGAACCCACTCGACGAGTACAGCGGCAGGCCGTCTTCTTTTTTCTGTGCTTTGGTCGGCTTGCCTTCGGCATCCTTTTCGAAGACAGGGCTCATGCCATCAGCGGCCACGGCATAAACCTTGCCGCCGAGCAGCTTGTTGAAGTCCATACCGCCACGGCCGGGGCGCTGTGCCACGACGATTTGTGTACCGTCAGGCAGGAAGCCGGTAACACGGTTCATCTGGTGCTGGGTAGCTGCTTGGACAGCGTCCAAACCCTTGTTGGGCTTTTCGCTGCGAATGATGGTGCTGCGCACCAGAAAGTCGTATTTTTGTGCTGCTTGCATAGTTACGTTCACCTTGCGGCAATGGCTCTTTCAAGGCCCCTTTTAATAGGGCGGAAGAGTCGGTTAAGAGGATGCGCCGTGGGGTACATTATAGCACAACCGGCGCTAAAATGTTTAGCTAATGCTTTTAGATTGTGACAAATCTTGGTGAAGTTTTTTAAAATGCCTTCCACTCAGCGAGGAAACGACCCACGGGATTCCGCCGGTTGGGTTCGGGGTACCCGAGCTGACCTCGACAGCAGCAACCACAGCGGTCCTTCACTGCCAACAGGCCCGATTGCTACACCGAGAAGGTTAACTTCAATTATCAGGAAAAACTATGCGTAAAGTTCTTGTGGTAGGTGCGTCATCGTCGTTGTTGGTTCAGCTCGCAGCCGAATTCGCTAACCGCGACCTCGTACTAGTTGTCGAAGGTGACGTTACAGCAGCAGCAGCTGCCCGTGCGCTGAGCCAGGAGAATGTCGACGCATTGTGTGTAACGGGCGAGGATGCTGCATCCGTCTCGCAAGCCATTCGTGAAGACCTCCTGGTCCTCGGTGGTGGCTGCCATTCGCTCGCAACGCGAGCACTGGCGATTGAGCTGAGCCACTACGAAATGGCTATGCCGTTAATCGAGCCTTATCTGTTACCACAGACCCAGTCTTCACAGCCATACTGGCAACAAGGCACACCCGCGTTTCACCGTAAGCAGCAATCGATGCGTGCCAAAGCACGGCGTCGATAGGCCGTCATTCTTAGCCGCCACCTTTCCCGAGGTGTGCGGCTTTCTTATTGGCGAAAGAAAGCCGGACGGATGACACGTCCGGCAAAAATGGCAATGAGCAGTCGTGCTCAGAACAACGAAGTTTGTCCCTGTTCGGCGAAGTCGCCTTCCTTAAAACGGTTCCAGCCGTTGACCAGGTTACGGATAAAGCGGGATTCGAGCCCGGCTCCCTCCCAGGATTGAGCCCCTTCCGTCTTCGCATAGGTGAAGTGTGTGCAGTTTGCCAACCAGGCAGCACCTCCGCGCGCTTCCACTTCAGCAACAAGCGCTGGATGCTGCCGAAACTTAGCACAGATGACCTCCGCCATCATAACGTCATCTTGCTCGGCGCTTCCCGTCTTATTCGCGTGATAGGCCGACTCAGCATCACCGTACACCTTGCCGGCATACGTGACTCGGTAGGCTCGCGTCAAGCAACCCTTGGTACGGCCTAGCTCCGTTGGATTGGTCAGCGCCGCACCCAAGCCAGCTTGTCCAGAAAAGATGTTTATTGGCGCCGCGGTTTCGTTCATGAAATTTCTCCAGAGTTTGCCCTAAGCCATGTAGGAATTGACTGTACTGAAGGCCAATTCGCATCGCTCGCTACACAGCGTGAGGCTGACTGACTCATCAGCTTCCCCTGCCCTGAGTCATCCAAAGGAAGCTTTACATGAATTGGTTCATCCACTCGATGAAAAATTACGCCAACTTCGCCGGGCGCGCACGTCGCCGAGAGTACTGTTGGTTCCAAGTCGTTTCCATGGGCGTCATCTTTATCCTATTTATTGCAGCATTGCTCAGCATACTGCCCGCGCTCGGCCCGCGGGGCTCGATAAGCGGAAGCATCGCTCTGTCGCTTCTTTGGTTTGCACTTTGCGGCATCTTCACACTAGCCATCGCGGTTCCCAGCTGGGCTGTGTTGGTCCGGCGCCTGCATGATATCGGTGCGTCCGGCTGGTTCTCGCTTCTCGCGTTTGTCCCCTGTGTCGGTGGCATCTTCTTGATAGCTATTTCCTTCATTGATGGCAACGCCGGTCGAAACCAGTACGGCCCAGACCCGAAAGACCGCTCGTCTTTCTAACGCAAACCAAATAAACAACCTCGGCTCCCTATAAAGTCATGCACTCGTACATTCAAACGTTTAAGAACGGTTTCAAGTTTTCTGGTCGCGCATCCCGAACGGAATTCTGGGTCTTCTTTGTCGTAAATTGCCTACTGTCGGCAGCTATTGTGTTTGCCGGCGTGTTCGGCCTTGTCGGTTGGTCCTCCATGATGAAAGGCGGAGCCGGG
>Ga0265797_10005440_pt1 | contig 18587 bp, 17 predicted proteins | sample P2T30metagenome_FD_192433 | JGI IMG/M metagenome (GOLD analysis project Ga0265797, IMG submission 192433) | Plant litter microbial communities from East Loma Ridge, Irvine, California - P2 T30 | ecosystem: Environmental > Terrestrial > Plant litter > Unclassified | place: USA: California... | reverse complement strand
CGCGCATTTTCGGCCGCCAGGCGGCGCTGCGCCAGCGCGTGGCTGACAGTGCTGAGCAGCTCTTCGCGGCTGTAGGGCTTGCGCAGATAGCTGTAGGCGCCGCGCTTCAGGGCGCCGATGGCGGCGTCGATCCCGACTTCGCCGCTCATCACGATCACGTCGGCGTCGATGCTGCGCTCGTTGATGAAGTCCATGATCTGGTGGCCGCCGATATCCGGCAGGCGCAGGTCGAGCAGCACCAGGTCGAAGCGCTGGCGCGAGAGCTGCTCGAGGGCCTCGGTGCCGGACGGCGCGGTGGTCAGGCGGTAGCCGCGTCCCTGCAGCAGTTCGTACAGCGACGCCAGCAGGCGCGGTTCGTCATCGACCAGCAGCAGGCGTGGCTGGCTGTCGGCCTCGGGAGTCGAAGAAAACGGTGTCAGTTCGCCGGAAAACATGGGGGCGACCGGATTGGCGGGATGCACGGGCATAGGCGTCAGGCGGAACCGAGCGCGCGCGCAGGCAGCGCGAGCGCGGTGCCTGCGCCGGAAAACGCCGGCAGAAGGATTTCAAAGGCGGTGCCGGCGTGCGAGCTGCGGCAGGCGATGTGCCCGCCCAGCTTCGTGACCAGACCGTGCACGATCGACAGGCCGATACCGCGCGTGGCGCCGTCAAGCGCTGCCGCCTTGGCGCTGCGCACCGGGACGAACAGGTTGGCCAGCACCTCGCGCGACAGGCCGGGGCCATTGTCGCTGACGACCAGTTCCAGGTACAGGCGGCGCTCGCGGTTGACGTGGCCGCGGTTGACGATCTCGATCCGGCCAGCGCCCTTGTGATGGGCGAAGGCTTCGACCGCATTCTTGAGCAGGTTGACCAGGATCTGCTTGAGCACATCCGGGTCGCCCTCGATGCCGCTGTCGCCCTCCATGCGCGCCACGATCTCGACCGACGGCGGCACGAAGCTGCTGGCGCGGAACAGGCGCAGCACCTCGTCCACCACCCTGGCGGCGTCGGTCGCGCGCGCGCGCCCCAGGGCGCTGCCATCGGGCGCTTCCGGGTTGGCCAGGGCGCCGATCAGGTGGCCGACGCGGTCGATCTCTTCGTTCAGGATCGACAGTTCGCCCGCCACCGGTTCCTGGCGCGCCAGCTTGCTGTCCAGGACACTCAGGTAGTTCTTGATGATCGACAGCGGATTGTTCACTTCGTGCACCACGCGGCGCGAATTCTCGCGGAACTCGTCGGCCACGCTGGCCAGCTGGCGCCGCGCCGCGCCGCGCTGGGTCAGCATGGTTTCGAGCGCGCCGGCAGCCTGGGCTCCGAACGCCTGCATGAAACGTTCACGGCGCTGGCAATGCGGCAGCTGCCAGGCGGCGACGCCACCCACCAGCACACCAAGGCAGCGCGCGCCGGCCACCAGCGGCACCACCGCCATGCATTCGCTGCCCAGCATGCGCAACAGCTGTTCTTCGGCCAGGCCAAGCGGCTGGCGTTGGCGCTGGACAAACGCCGGACGCCGTTCGAGCGCGCTTTGCGCCACCGGGCCGCCCTTGGCCAGCGACACCGAGAATTCGGCGATGCGCTGCACGCCCGGGGTCGGGGCGCCGGCCAGCGCCTGGCCGGTCGGGCTCTCGAGCAGCACCACGGCGCTCTCGAAATCGAACAGGATGCGCGCGCTGCGCGTCATGGCTTCGACCAGGCTCGACTCGCCCTGCTGGCGCGCCAGGCTCTGGCCCACCTCGGACACCAGCACCATATTGCGCATCTCTTCGTTCAGGCGCTGCTGCACCGGGTCGCTCGGCGGCGCCGCCCAGGCCTGCGGCGCCGGGATGTCGTCGGCGCCGGCCAGCTCGATTCCCAGGTGCGTGGCGGCCTGCTCGACCTGGCGCGCCGCGCCTTCGCGCATCTGCGCGGCGCGTTCGCGCGGGATCGCACACAGCAGGCAAGCTTCCCCCAGCAGCGCTTCGTCGTTCGGGTGCGCCGCCAGCACGTGCGCCAGGCGCACGATGCGAATCAGGGGGTGGCTCGACTCCAGGCGCGCGCTCGGCTCGTGGTGGTACAGCACCGCGTCGGCCAGGAACGAATCGAGGCGCCAGCGTTCGATCAGCCAGGCGCCGGCTTCGGCATGGGTGATCTGCAGCGTGCGCTGCTCGACCGCGCACAGGTCTTCGTCGTCGCGCGCGGTGAAGTTGAAACCGTATTCCTTGGGCGCGGCGGCCAGCAGCGCCAGGCGCCCGACGTTGTGCAGCAGGCCCGCCAGATAGGCTTCTTCGGGGTGCGGGTAGTCGAGCATGCGCGCCGCGTCACGTGCGATCACGGCGGCGGTCAGCGAATTTTTCCAGAAGGCGCGCAGGTCGACACTGCCGGCGTGCGGAAAACTGTTGAAGGTCTGGAACACCGAGTCGCTGATCACCAGCGTCTTGATCATGTCGGTGCCAAGCGCCATCAGCGACTGCTCGAGATTGGCGCTGCGCGTGATGCGGTGGTAGGCCGAACTGTTGGCGACGGCCAGCAGCTTGGCGGTCATGCCGGCGTCCCTGCCGATCAGCATGGCGAGTTCCGGCATGCCGAGGTCGTCGGCCTGCAGGTGCTCGATCAGCTTGATCAGGATCTGCGGCATGGCCGGCAGACGGGCAATCAGGAGGCGATTGCGGATGTCCTGGTCGGATTGGTGCATGTTCTCAAACACGGCCGCCACTTGTCGAAGGTATATGGTGAATGGCGGCCCGGGTGGCTTGCCACAACGTCCAGCGCTTCATGCGATGGAACAGGCGCGCTTGCTGCCCTCTGCTCCAATGGAAAAAACGTATCTTAGCATATCGACATTTCTGATCAGGAACAATAGTTACGCGGAAAACTCTTGCCGAGTGTGCGCTCTAATGTTAGGAGGATATTGTACAGCAACTTGTGGTAAATGGTTAAATTTTACCCAATAGTCTTGTCACCGTTGCAACAACATTTTACCCGATCTGCATCTCCCATGTTGGCCGATGGCAATTACGGCAGTTGGCCTGCGCGCGCGCGCAGCTTGCGCCGATGGCGCCGCGCCGTCACCCAGCAGGTCAGCGCCAGCAGCACGAAGCCGGCCTGGCCGAGCGCCAGCGCCAGCACCGAATGCGACAACGCCGGCGCCACCGCACCGGCCACGATGGCGCCAAGCAGGGTCGAGATGAACGACTGGCACGAGGCCACGGTGCCGCGAATGTTCGGGAACAGATCGAGCGCCAGCAGCGTGGCGCCGGGCGCGATCAATGAGCTGCCGAAGGTGAAGAAGAACATCGGCGCCACGCTCCACGGCAGCGCCGGCGGCAGCAACAGGTGGTAGGTCACGTTGAAGGCCACGGCGCCGAGCATGAAGAAGAACCCCATCCGGATCTGGCGCGCAAAATCCATCTTGCCGGCCAGGCGGTTGGCCATGAGCGAACCGAGGAAGATGCCGCTCACGGTCGGCACGAACAGCCACGCGAACTGCGACGGGCCCAGGCCCAGGCTTTCGGGCAGCATCACCGGCGCCGCCGCGATATACAGGAACAGGCCGGCGAAATTGAGCGCCGTGACGCCCGCCTTCATGTGGAACAGGAAGGAACTGAAGATCGCGCCATAGCTCTGCGCCAGGAAGCGCGGATTGAACGGCTGGCGTTTCGGCAGCGGCACGGTTTCGGGCAGGTGCTTCCAGCAGAACCAGCCCAGCAGCACGGTATACACGCACAGCGCGATGAAGATGGCGCGCCAGTCGAACCACAGCACGATCCAGCCGCCCACCACCGGCGCGATGGCCGGCGCGATCGAGAAGATCATCGTCACCATCGACAGCAGGCGCGCCGCCGCGGTGTCCGAATACAGGTCGCGGATGATGGCGCGCCCCACCACCACCCCGGCCCCCGCCGATACCCCCTGCATGATGCGGAACACCCACAGGTAGTGCACCGACGACGCGGCCGCGCAGCCGAAGGTGCCGATCGCGAACACCACCAGCGCCACCAGGATCACATTGCGCCGCCCGAACGCGTCCGACAGCGCGCCGTGCCACAGCACCATGCCGGCAAAGGCCAGCATGTAGGCAGTGAGCGTCTGCTGGACTTCGAGCGGGGTCGCATGCAGCTGCGCCTGGATCTGCGGGAAGGCCGGCAGGTAGGCGTCGATCGAGAATGGCCCCAGCATCGACAGGGCCGCCAGCAGCGTGGCCAGGCCACCGGCCGAGAGCATCGCGATCTTGTGCGGGGTGGGAAGCGGCACCGGAGTGACCGGGTCCTTGGGCAGATCGGATGGTTCGGTGGGCGGCAGCATGGTCGTTGGTCGGTCAGTCCGGTTTGGCCTGGGTCGGCTTGGCTTCTTCGCGGCGGTTGAAACCGGTCACCATGTCGAAGCGGAACAGGCGGCATTCGAGTGCGCCGTTGAAGAACGGCGTCTTGCGCGATTCTTTCAGGCGCAGCATTTTCGGCAGGCCCAGATCGGCGGTGAACAGATACGCGGTCCAGCCGGCGAAGCGCTGCTTGAGCGTGGTGCTGAAGCTCGAGTAAAAGCCGCTGGCCATGTCGTCTTGCGGGATGGTGCTGTCGCCGCGCACGCCGATGCGCTCGCCGTACGGCGGGTTGGTCAGCAAGATGCCGGCTTGCGCGGTCGGCGCCACCACGTGCTGGGCCTCGATCTGCTTGAGCGGCACATCGAACAGGATGCCGGCCACTTTCAGGTTATGGCGCGTCATCGCGACCATGTCGCCCGAGATGTCCGAGCCGAAGATGGTCGGCTCTTGCGGCAGCGGGTTGGGCTTGATGGCGGCCTTGATCGCGGCCCAGGCCTGGCGGTCGTGGTCGCGGAACTGTTCGAAGGCGAAGCGGCGCCGCGCGCCCGCTGGAATGCCCTGCACCATCTGGGCCGCTTCGACCAGGATCGTGCCCGAGCCGCACATCGGATCGAACAGCGGCACGCCCGGCTTCCAGCCCGAGACGCGCAGCAAGCCCGCCGCCAGGTTCTCGCGCAGCGGCGCGTCACCGGTTTCTTCGCGCCAGCCGCGCTTGAACAGCGCTTCGCCCGAGGTGTCGAGGTAGATGATGAAGTTGCGCGCATCGAGGAAGCCGACGATGCGCATGTCCGGTTCGCGCGTGTTGACCGACGGCCGCTTGTCGAACTGGTCGCGGAAGCGGTCGCAGATCGCGTCCTTGATCTTGAGCGTGGTGAATTCGAGGCTCCTGAGCGGCGACTTCACGGCCGTGACGTCGACCCGGATCGTCTGGTCGGGGCTGAACCAGTCTTCCCAGGGCTGCTCGAGCACCAGGTCATAGATGTCGTTTTCGTTGCTGTAGCTGCGCTGGCCCATGCGCATCAGCACCCGCGAGGCGATGCGCGAATGCAGGTTGACCAGCCAGGCGTCTTGCATCGATCCCGAGCAATGCACGCCGCCCGGCACCTGGTTGTGCACCTTGAAGGTGGTGCTCAGTTGGGCGATCTCGCCCAGTTCTTCGGCCAGCGCCGCTTCCATGCCGCGCGGGCATGGGCAAAAATAGGAAGCCATTCAGGTGTACCTTTTGTCCGTTGATGAAACTGTGAAGCTTGGATGAAGCTGTGAAGATGTTGGATAACGCATCAGCCTTGTTTTCGGATGACCGCTGCATACTTGTCCGCTCAATACGTATTACCATCACCTTGTAGACCGTCATCCCCGCGCAGGCGGGGATGACGGATCGTAGGCCGGTGGTGCTGCTGTTTGAATCGCTTGCTGCCCGCGCCGCTTAGAACGGCTTGACCACCACCAGCACCACGATCACCAGCAACAACAGCACCGGCACTTCGTTGAACCAGCGATACCAGGTATGGCTGCGGGTATTGACGCCGCGTTCGAATTTCTTGAGGATGCCGCCGCACATATGATGGTAGCCGATGGTCACCAGCACCAGCGCCACCTTGGCGTGCAGCCAGCCGCCCTTGATCCCGAAGCCCATCCACAAATACAGGCCGAGCAGCACTGCCGGCACCGAGATGATCATCGAGAAGCGGTACAGGCGGCGCGCCATGCCGAGCAGGCGCGCGGTCGCTTCCGGATTGGTTTCCTGGGCCAGGTTGACGAAGATGCGCGGCAGGTAGAACAGGCCGGCAAACCACGAGGCGACGAAGACGATGTGCAGGGCTTTGGTCCAGAGGTAGAGCATGCGGTTCCTTGGTTGAGTGATGTTATTGGCGCGTTTCGCCATGTCCGAACACGACATACTTGAGCGACGTGAGTCCTTCGAGTCCGACCGGCCCGCGCGCATGCAGCTTGTCGTTCGAGATCCCGATCTCGGCGCCCAGGCCGTACTCGAAGCCGTCGGCAAAACGGGTCGAGGCATTGACCATCACCGAGGCCGAATCGACTTCGCGCAGGAAGCGCATTGCGGCGCTGTAGTCTTCGCTGATGATCGCTTCGGTGTGCTTCGACGAATAGGCGTCGATATGGTCCATGGCCTCGTCGATGCCGGCCACCACCTTGACCGCCAGGATCGGTGCCAGGTATTCAAGCGACCAGTCTTCTTCGACCGCGGCCACCAGCTGCGGATAGCCGGCCAGGATCGCGAACGACTCTGGATCGGCGCGCAGTTCGACCTGTTCGCCTGCATACAGCGCCGCCAGGCGCGGCAGCACGGCCGGGGCGATTGCGCGCGCCACCAGCAGCGTCTCCATCGTGTTGCAGGTGCCGTAGCGGTGGCACTTGGCATTGAACGCCACTGCCAGCGCTTTCTCGAGATCGGCCTTGTCGTCGATGTACACGTGACAGATGCCATCGAGGTGCTTGATCATCGGCACCGTCGCCTCGGCCATCAGGCGCGCGATCAGGCCCTTGCCACCGCGCGGCACGATCACGTCCACATACTGCGGCATCGTGATCAGGGCGCCGACGGCGGCGCGGTCGACGGTGTCGACCACCTGCACCGCCGCCAGCGGCAGGCCGGCACCGGTCAAGCCTTCGGCCACCAGCGCCGCCAACGCGCGGTTGCAGTGGATCGCTTCCGAACCGCCGCGCAGAATGGCCGCGTTGCCGCTCTTGATGCACAGGCCAGCCGCGTCGACCGTGACGTTCGGGCGCGCTTCGTAGATGATGCCGATCACGCCCAGCGGCACCCGCATCTGGCCGACCTGGATGCCGCTCGGGCGCACCTTCATGTTCGAGATTTCACCCACCGGATCGGGCAGCGTTGCGATCTGGCGCAGGCCGGCGACCATGGTCGCGATGGCGCTGCCTGACAAGGCCAGGCGGTCGAGCATAGCCGGCGCCAGGCCGGCCGCCCGGGCGGCATCGAGGTCTTGTTGATTGGCGGCGCGCAGCGCGGGCGCCTCGCGTTCGATGGCCGCGGCGATCAGTTCGAGTGCGCGATTGCGGGTGGCGCTATCGGCGCGCGCCATCGCGCGCGACGCGGCGCGGGCCTGGCGGCCGAGCAGGTGCATGTGTGCGGTGATGTCCATTGTCGTTTCCGTTGCGTTGTGAATCCATCGGCCCGGCGCCAACGCGCCCGGGCGGCGCCGACAAACCGCAATACGATCAGCGCGCCACCCGCAACGCCAGCTGCAGCATCGCGTCCCAGGCGTCGCCGGCAAAGGCCTTGGCGCGCAAACCCTTGACCATGCGGTCGACCTGCGCCGCATCCTGCAAGGCCGACGTCAGGGTCGGCAGCGACACGCGCCGCAGCGCCGGTTCCATCATCCGCTCGCGCGGCCCCCAGATCCGGTATTCCTTGAGCAGCGCACCCAGCGGACGTCCCTGCGCCATCCCGGATTTCAATTTTAGCAGCGTGCGGATTTCCTCGGTCACCGCCCACAGCACCAGCGGCAGTGCCTCGCCCTCGCCCTTCAGGCCTTCGAGCATGCGCCCCAGGCGCGCGACGTCGCCGCCCAGCATCGCCTCGGACAGCTTGAAGACGTCGTAGCGCGCCACGTTCAGCACCGCGTCGTGCACCTGCTCGAAACTCAGGCGACCCGGCTCATGCAACAGGCCCAGCTTTTGGATTTCCTGGTGCGCCGCCAGCAGATTGCCTTCGACGCGGTCGGCGATGAAGTCCAGGCTCTGGCGCTCTGCGCTCTGGCCCTGGCTCGAGAGGCGCATGCCGATCCACTGCGGCAGCTGGGCGCGTTCGATGTTCGGGATCTCGATGTACACCGCCGCCTGCTGCAGCGTGGTCACCCACGCCGCCTTCGCCGTCTGCCAGTCAAGCTTGGGCAGCGTGATCAGGGTCAGGTTGTCGGGGCTCAGGTCCTTGGCATAACTCTGCAGCGCGGCGCTGCCATCCTTGCCCGGCTTACCGGTCGGGATGCGCAGCTCGATCAGCTTCTTGTCGCCGAACAGCGACAGCGCCTGGTTGGCCGCCAACAGCTCGCCCCATTTGAAGGTGCGCTCCACGCTCAGCACGTCGCGCTCGGTGAAGCCCTGCGCGCGCGCCGCCTTGCGGATGCGGTCGGCCGCTTCCAGCGCCAGCAGGTGCTCGTCGCTCGTGATCACGTACAGCGGCGCCAGCCCCTTGGTCAGGTGGCCGTCGAGCGCTTCAAGCCTCAACTGCATCGACTGGGTCTCATGCCGGCTTGATCGCCACCAGGCGGCGCAGGATCTGCTGCACCAGGTCGGACTGCATGTCGCGGTACAGCAGCGCTTCTTCGGATTCCTTGGCCAGCACCTGCGACTCGTCGAAGGCGATGTTGCGGCGCAGGGTGATCTCGGTCGGCGCCAGCAGCTGGCGGTTGTTGGCGTCGCGCACCTGGAACACCAGCGTGTAGCTGAGCGAGTACTCGCGCACCCGGCCCAGGCTGTTGAGCGACAGGATCGCCTTGCCGCGCGACTCGCTGATCACGTCGAACAGGGCCTCGGCTTTCGACGCATCGGTGACGATGCGCACGGTGTCGCCCGCGCGCAGGTTGCGCTTGAGCTCAGTGCCGAGCGGCGACGACTCGTTGAACGAGAGCCAGATCGACTTGAACGCCATATTGTACTGGCCGTTGCTGCCGCGCAGCTGGAAGCCGCAGCCCGCCAGCATTGCCACGGTGAGCACGGCCGCCAGCAGGCGCACCAGATAGTTGCGGGGTGGGTTCATCATCACACCACGATGTTGACGAGCTTACCGGGCACCACGATCACCTTCTTCGGCGTGCCTTCGATGAACTTCTGCACCGACTCAAGCGCCAGGGCAGCCGCTTCGATGGCGGCCTTGTCGGCGTCCTTGGCCACCTTGACCGAGCCGCGCAGCTTGCCGTTCACCTGGATCATCATCTCGATTTCGGATTGCTCGAGCGCGGCCGGATCGACCTGCGGCCACTGCGTGTTGAGGATGTCGCCATGGGCGCCGGCAAAACCGAGTTCCTGCCACAGCGCGTGGGTGATGTGCGGCGCCACCGGGTTCAACAAACGCAGGAAGATCGAGAAGCCTTCGGCAATGATCGCGTTCGAGGCCGCGCTGTCATCGAGCTTGCTCGACTCGAGCGTGTTGAGCATCTTCATGCAGGCCGAGACCACGGTGTTGTACTGGATCCGTTTCAGGTCGTAGTCGGCCTGCTGCAGCACCTTGTGCACTTCGCGGCGCAGCGTCTTCTGCTCGTCGCTGTGGGTGCCCTGTACTTCACCCGTCAAGGCCGCGGCGATGCGCGCACGCTGCGCGTAGCCGAAGGCCCACACGCGGCGCAGGAAGCGGCTGGCGCCTTCGACGCCGCTGTTCGACCATTCCAGGGTTTGCTCCGGCGGCGAGGCGAACATCGTGAACAGGCGCGCGGTGTCGGCGCCATATTGCTCGATCTGCGCCTGCGGATCGATGCCGTTGTTCTTCGACTTCGACATCTTCTCGGTGCCGCCGATCTGCACCGGCTGGCCATCGGCCGTCAGGATCGCGCTTTGCGGACGGCCCTTGTCGTCGAAGGTGAGTTCGACGTCGGCCGGGTTGAACCAGGTCTTCTTGCTGCCTGCGTCTTCGCGGTAGTAGGTCTCGTTGAGCACCATGCCCTGCGTGAGCAGGTTGACGAACGGCTCGTCGAACTTGACCAGGCCGAAGTCGCGCATCACCTTGGTCCAGAAGCGCGCGTACAGCAAGTGCATGACGGCGTGCTCGATGCCGCCGATGTACTGGTCCATCGGCATCCAGTAATCGTTGCGGGCGTCGACCATCGCCGCGTTCGAACCGGGCGAGGTATAGCGCATGTAGTACCACGACGAATCGATGAAGGTGTCCATCGTGTCGGTCTCGCGGCGCGCCGGCTTGCCGCACTTGGGGCAGTCGCACTTGAGGAAGGCTTCGTCCTTGTTCAGCGGATTGCCGGTGCCGTCCGGGACCAGGTGCTCGGGCAGCACCACCGGCAGGTCGCTTTCAGGCACCGGCACCACGCCGCAGTCAGGGCAGTGGATCATCGGGATCGGGGTGCCCCAATAGCGCTGGCGCGAGATGCCCCAGTCACGCAGGCGGAACGTGGTCTTCTTTTCGCCCAGGCCCTCAGCTTCGAGTTCACCGGCGACCGCATTCACGGCCGACGTGTAATCGAGGCCGTCGTACTTGCCCGAATTGATGGTGCGGCCGTTTTCCTTGTCGCCGTACCACTCCTGCCAGCTCTCGAGCGAGAATTCGTGGCCGTCGACCGCCACCACCTGCTTGATCGGCAGGTTGTATTTCTTGGCAAAGCCGAAGTCGCGCTCGTCGTGCGCAGGCACGCCCATCACGGCGCCGTCGCCGTAGGTGATCAACACATAGTTGCCGACCCAGACCGGGATTTGTTCACCCGTGACTGGATGGGTGACGAACAGGCCGGTCGGCATGCCCTTCTTTTCCATCGTCGCCATGTCGGCTTCGATCACCGAACCGAGTTTGCATTCGGCGATGAATTCCTGCAGGGCCGGGTTGGTGCGCGCGGCGTGCTGCGCCAGCGCGTGTTCCGGCGCCACGGCGCAGAAGGTCACGCCCATGACGGTGTCGGCGCGGGTGGTGAACACGTACAGCTTGCCGTCGCCGATCGGCGCGCCGTCGTCGCCCGCGATCGTGTGCGGGAAGGCGAAGCGCACGCCGGTCGACTTGCCGATCCAGTTGGCCTGCATGGTGCGCACACGCTCCGGCCAGCCCGGCAGCTTGTTGTCGACATGGTCGAGCAGCTCGTCGGCGTACTCGGTGATGCGCACGTAGTACATCGGGATTTCGCGCTTTTCGATGAGCGCGCCCGAACGCCAGCCGCGGCCATCGACCACCTGCTCGTTGGCCAGCACGGTCTGGTCGACCGGGTCCCAGTTCACGGTGCCGGTCTTCTGGTAGATGATGCCCTTCTCAAGCATCTTGAGGAACATCCACTGGTTCCACTTGTAGTAATCCGGCTTGCAGGCGGTCATCTCGCGCGACCAGTCGATCGCCAGGCCCATCGACTCCATCTGGCCCCGCATGTGGGCGATGTTCGAATAGGTCCATTCGGCCGGCGGCACGTTGTTGGCCATCGCCGCGTTTTCGGCCGGCATGCCGAACGCGTCCCAGCCCATCGGCATCAGCACGTTGTAGCCGTTCATGCGCAGGTAGCGGTACATCACGTCGTTGATCGTATAGTTGCGCACGTGACCCATGTGCAGCTTGCCCGATGGGTAAGGCAGCATCGAGCAGGCGTAGTACTTGCCCTTCGGGAAACGCGGGTCGTGTTCGACGGCTTTATAGGCGTCGATCGACTTCCAGTAGGCCTGGGCGGCCTGTTCGACTTCGGCTGGACTATATTTTTCTTGCATGATTTCTGCAGACGTAAGGTAGGAGGTGGGACCGAGCATTATAGCTGGTTCATTTTGCACTGCGGCGTAGCGCCGGGCTGGACGGAGTGCATATGCTGCATGCGAAGCGGCGGCCCGCAAGCCGCCGCCCGGGAGGTCAGCGCAGCACCAGTTCCAGCGCCGGCTTTTCGCCGTAGTCTTCGTAGCGCTCGTTGATGCCGCCGATGCAAAAGCTCAGCTCTTCGAGCAGATCGGGCACATTCGCCTTCATCTGCGCGGCATCGGTGACGACGATCTCGAGTACCTCGTTGGCCTTGAGGCGGAACTTGGTCATGTTTTCGTCGTCGCGCAGGTAGCTCATGCAGTCGACCCAGGCATCGATGCTGTCGGCGTAATCGTCCGGGAAGCCGAACGCGGCCCGGCTTTGCTGGTGGAAGGACGCCTCGTCGACGATCGCGGCGCCGTTCAGTTCTGCGACCGCCATCGTCAAGCCTTCAGTCCCAGCACGTCCTGCATGTCGAACAGGCCACTGGATTTGCCGGCCAAAAAGCGCGCCGCGCGCAGCGAGCCGTGGGCGTAGGTGACGCGGCTGCTCGACTTGTGGCTGATCTCGATGCGTTCGCCGGTGCCGAGGAACATCACGGTATGGTCGCCCACCACGTCGCCGCCACGCACGGTGGCAAAGCCGATGGTCGACGGATCGCGCTCGCCGGTGACGCCTTCGCGGCCATACACGGCGCACTCTTTCAGGTCGCGGCCGATCGCGTCGGCGATCACTTCGCCCATCTTGAGCGCGGTGCCCGACGGCGCGTCGACCTTGTGACGGTGGTGCGCCTCGACGATCTCGATGTCGTAGCCTTCGGCGAAGCTCCTGGCGGCCATCTCGAGCAGCTTGAGCGTGACGTTCACGCCCACGCTCATGTTCGGTGCGAACACGACGCCCACCTTTTCGGCGGCCAGCGCGATGGCGGCCTTGCCGGCTTCATCGAACCCGGTGGTGCCGATCACCATCTGCTTGCCATTCGCGGCGCAGTATTCAAGGTGGGCCAGCGTGCCTTCGGGGCGGGTGAAGTCGATCAGCACGTCGGCGTTATGCAGGCCGTGGCGGATGCTGTCCTCGATCATCACCCCGGTCAGGAAGCCGCCAAAGGCGCCCGCATCCTGGCCGATGAACGGCGAACCCGGCACATCAAGGGCGCCGGCCAGGCGCATATCGGGGGCGTACTGAATGGCTTCGATCAGCATGCGGCCCATGCGGCCGCTGGCGCCGGCAACGGCAATATTCAACATCGTCATGGCGGGCTCCTTACGGCTGGATGCCGGCCGGGGCGTCGCCTGCGCGCACTGGCTCGACCGGACGGCTTTCGGGCTTGTTCTTCGGCACCTTGGCCGGGCCGGCGATGCGGTCGATGTAATCGCGCTCGCTCGGCAGGTTGCCGCCCTCGAAGCGTTCGACCTGGTCGTTCTTGAAGAACACGGTCACGCGGCTGGTGGTCAGTTCGCCGTTGCCGCGCGCCAGATAGAACGGATAGTCCCAGCGGTCGGCGTGGAAGGCGTCGGTCAGCAGAGGCGAGCCGAGCAGGAAGCGCACCTGATCGCGCGTCTGGCCCACTTTCAGCTGGTCGAGCATTTCTTGCGAGACAAAGTTACCTTGCTGGATGTCCGGCCGATACGGCGAGAAGATCCACAGGAAGCGCTGCAGCTTCGACGCCTGCACCGTCTGCGCGCCGGCATTGGCGATCGCCGCCGATTTTTCGGCGTCGGCGGCGGTGGCGCTGGCGCCCGTATCGGCTGGCGCGCCGGACCCGGTCAGGTTGCGCCAGGTGGCGCAGCCGGACAGCATCAGCGTGCAGGCAAGGCCGGCGGCCAGCGCCGCACGGGCGGAAGTGCGATAAGTACCACGGTGGGTGCCGTGCTGGCTAACGGCTGGTGTGACGCGCATAGGTAACCTCAAAACGTTCGAGCGGGAGCTTACAAAACGCTATATCATAAAGCACTCTGCCTATATGCGAGCAAGAAACGTGAGTTTTAACCTGAGTAACTGTTATGCCCAACAATCCAAATGACCTCAAGGCAAGTGGCCTGAAGGCCACCCTGCCGCGCCTGAAAATCCTGGAAATTTTCCAGAACAGCGCCGTGCGGCACCTGACGGCCGAAGACGTCTACAAGATCCTGCTGGCCGAGAACATGGACGTGGGCCTGGCCACCGTCTACCGTGTCCTGACCCAGTTCGAACAGGCTGGCCTGCTGCACCGCAACCATTTCGAGACCGGCAAGGCCATCTACGAACTCAACGCCGGCTCGCACCACGACCACCTGGTGTGCCTCGATTGCGGCCATGTCGAAGAGTTCTACGACGATGGCATCGAGCAGCGCCAGCATGGCATCGCCGAAGAGCGCGGCTTCAAGATCGCCGAGCATGCGCTGGCGATCTACGGCAACTGCGTCAAGACCGATTGCCCGCACCGCGGCTAGCAAGCCGGCAGCAGGCAACGCCAAAAAGCCGTCCCGGGCAACCGGGGCGGCTTTTTTCATGCCCTTGTCCTCGCCAGGATCTAAGGCTGGCTGAGCGCGTTCGAGAGCAGCTTGGCCGTGATGTCGACGATCGGGATCACCCGTTCGTAGGCCATGCGGGTGGGGCCGATCACGCCCAGGGTGCCGACGATGCGCCCGTCGACCGCATACGGCGCGGTGACCACGCTCATCTCGTCCATCGGCACCAGGTTCGACTCGCCGCCGATGAAGATCTGCACCCCGCCGGCCTTGCTCGACATATCAAGCAATTGCATCAGGCCGGTCTTTTGCTCGAACATCTCGAACATCTGGCGCAGCGAACTCATGTTCGATGACAGGTCGGATACCGACAGCAGGTTGCGCTCGCCCGAGATGACCATGTCGTCGCTCTGCGCCATCGCTTCGGTGCCGGCTTCGACCGCCGCCTGCATCAGGCGCCCCATGTCGTCGCGTAACTGGCGCAGTTCGCCACCCAGGCGCTTGCGCACATCGTCGAACGACAGGCCGGCGAAGTTCTGGTTCAGGTAGTTGGCCGACTGGGTCAGCTGGCCCGGCGAATAATCGACGTCGGTCAGCAGCAGCCGGTTCTGCACGTCGCCGCGCGGATCGACGATCACCAGCAAGATGCGCTTTTCGCCCAGGCGCAGGAACTCGATCTGCTGGAACAACGATTCGCGGCGCGGGCTTTGCACCACGCCGGCGAACTGGGTCAGCGAGGACAGCATCTGGGCCGCGTTGGCGATGATCTTTTGCGGCTGCTGCAGCGGCAAACGCATGCTGTTGGCGCCGACCGTGCCCTCGTCGAGCTGCTGCACCGTCAGCAGCGTGTCGACGAACAGGCGATAGCCGCGCGGCGTCGGAACGCGCCCGGCCGAGGTGTGCGGGCTGGCGACCAAACCCATCTGCTCGAGCTCGGCCATGATGTTGCGGATCGTGGCCGGCGACAGCTCGAGACCGGAAATCTTGGACAGCTCGCGCGAGCCTACCGGCTGGCCGTCGGCGATATATCGTTCGACAAGCGCTTTGAGCAGGGTTTGGGCACGGTGATCGAGTTGCATGGTTCCGGGGTGGTGGGCAGTGACGCGGGGGCTGACGAAGCCGATCATACTATAGAGCCGTTTTTGCGCGTCCCCTTCTGCGCAACCCGGCCATACCACGCGCGCCTCATGCGTGTTCGCGCTCGAGCCAGTCGATCAACCCATCCAGGCTGGCCACCTCGACATCCGGCTGCACCTCGGGCGCCAGCTCGTTGATCTTGCCGCTGCGGTTGATCCATGCCGCGCGCAGCCCGGCGCGCTGGGCGCCCTGCACGTCGAGCAGCAAATCGTCGCCCACATACAAGGTTTCGTGCGGCGCCACGCCGAGGGCCGCACAACCGGCCAGGAAGATGCCGGCGTCGGGCTTGGCGCGGCCGTATTCACGCGCCGCGATCGAGGCGCCAAAGTGCTGCGCCAGGCCGATCGTCTGCAAGTCGGCCACGCCATTCGTGACCGAGCCGACCAGCACCCGCTCGCGCAGGCGCCGCAGGCCCGGCACCACGTCGTCGAACGGCGTGACGGCATTGCGGGCGGCAAAGAATTCAGTCATCGCCAGTTGCACCTTGGCAGTGTCTTCGCCCACCTGCTCGAAGGCCGCCACCAGCCCCGCATGACGCAGCGCGCTGAGGTCGAGCGCGAACTCGGGGCGGCGCGCCAGCAGCTCGAGCCGTGCCTGGCGCAAGCTGGCCACCGTGAACTGCGCGGCCACCCGCGGCGCGTGCTCGGCGAGCCAGGCGAACAGGATCTTTTCGGCTTCCAGGATCACCGGCGCGATCGGCCACAGGGTGTCGTCGAGGTCGAACAGTACGGCCTTGGGCCAGGGAGGACGGCTAGTCATCGTCATGCAGGAAGGAGAGTCGAAAGGCGCTCCCAGCATAGCGAGCGCCTTTATTAAATGCAAACCGGCGGGAAAATCGTCGGATTAATACCCGTTACAGCGTGGTTACAGCGTGATACAAAGGCAAATCGGCCTGTCGCTTGCCAAATGAACTAAAATGTTGAGCTAATTTTCGATTCAATCGCGCAGCTGCGCATTCCCGCTAGATATCTGGAGAAATGATGAAGAGTTCTTACCTGCGCGCCGGCGCCGCGCTCGCATGCGCCGCCGCCTTGTCCGCCTGCGGCGGCAGCAGCGGCGAACTGCTGCTGGGCGGTTCTTACAGCGGCGTGACCAAGGCCGGCCTGGTGCTGACCAACGGCGATCAGCGTTACGAAGTACCGGCCTCGAGCGCCGGCAACGGCAGCGGTTCGTTCTATTTCCCTGAACTTGTCGGCACCGATGACGAATACGACGTCAAGGTCGCTGGCCGCCCCGACAACGTCGAGGATTGCGTCGTTACCAACGGCAAGGGCCGCGCTGCCTTCAACATCACCACCGTCCAGGTCAATTGCACCTTCAAGAAGCATGCGCTGAAGGGTTCGATCGCCAACCTGAAGGGCGACGGCCTGGTGCTGGTCAACGGTTCGGACCGGGTTACGGTCACTGCCGGCGCCACCGGATTCACGATGGCCGAAGTCCCGGAAGACGCGCCTTATGGCGTCGCGATCCTGCAACAGCCAGTCAACCAGACCTGCACGCTGGCCAATGGCAGCGGCACCATGGCCAAGGTCGACGTCACCAACCTGGCCGTCACCTGCGCACCCTAATTCTCCTGGAGCCAATGCAATGAAGTCTTTCCTGATCCGTCCTGCGCTCGCACTGGCGCTGGCCGCCGGCCTCGCCGCCTGCGGCGGTGGCGACAAAGCCGAATTCACCGTCAGCGGCGCAGTCTACAACCTTGCCTATGAAGGCCTGCAACTGACCAACAACGGCGGCGATACGATCACCATCGCCCCGCCGGCCAAGGCCGGCGACCAGGTGAACTTTTCGTTCCCCGGCAAACTGGAATATGGCGACACCTATAACGTCCAGGTCAGCAAACAACCTGCACACCAGTCCTGCGGACTGACCGGCAACTATCCGGTTAACGCCGACACTGCCGGGCGCCTGGCTGCAATCAATATCCCATTCGCATGCTCCATCAACACCCAGCCGATCGGCGGCAAGGTCAGCGGCCTGACCGTGGCCGGCCTGCAACTGGCCAACGGCAGCACCGGCGGCGTCGTCACGCTGGACAAGGATGCAACCGCCTACACCTTCCCGCTTCCTGTGGCCTACAACCAGACTTATGGCGTGACCGTCCTGAAGAATCCGGATGGCTTGAGCTGCAGCGTGTCGAATCCGGCCGGCACCATGGGTGACGTCGCGATCACCAATATCGACGTCGCCTGCGTGCCACGCACCTGAGTTCGAGAGACATACGATTTCTGTATGTCGAGTATGTGAAAGGAAAATTGGATTTATATGCTGCCGCGCAGCATACTAACTCCTGTCTCCTCCAACTCTCCTCAGAAAAGAATTGGATTTCAGCCCGCTCTCGTAGCGGGCTTTTTTTTGCCTGACCAAGAAATGCGCGCGTTAACGCAAAAGCCGCGATGCCTGCTGGTAACAGGCATCGCGGCTTTGTGCTTGCGCCAGGTCGTTACTGCGGCAAATTCGCCAGCGCCACATACTGCTCGAGGCTGACCGCCTCCGGCCGTACGCTTGGATCGATCCCGGCCTCGACCAGCTGGGCCTCGGTAAACATCCCCGCCACGCAATTGCGGATCACCTTGCGCCGCTGCGAGAAGGCCTTGGCCACCACCACTTCCAGGCGCTTGGCGTCGCAGGGCAGCTGGCGCCGGGTCGGCACCATGCGCACGATGGCCGACTCCACCTTCGGCGGCGGGTCGAACGCGGTCGGCGGCACGATGAACATCAGGGCCATGTCGTAGCGCCATTGCAGCATCACTGACAGGCGGCCGTAGGCCTTGGTGCCCGGCTCGGCCACCATGCGTTCGACCACTTCCTTCTGCAGCATGAAATGCTGGTCCTCGACCAGGTGCGCGAACTCGGCCAGGTGGAACAGCAGCGGGCTCGAGATGTTGTACGGCAGGTTACCGACAATGCGCAGCTTCTGCCCTTGCGGCACCGGAATGGCGCCGAAGTCGAACTTGAGCGCGTCGCCCGAATGGACGGTGAGGCGCTCGCGCGGATAGGCTTTTTCAAGGCGCGCCACCAGATCGCGATCGAGCTCGACGACATGCATCTGGTCGAGCTGCTTGATCAGCAGTGCGGTCATGGCGGCCAGCCCCGGCCCGATCTCGACCATCGCCTGGCCGCGCTGCGGCGCGATGGCGTCGATGATGTCGCTCAGGACCTGGTTATCGGTCAGGAAATTCTGGCCGAAGCGCTTGCGTGCAACGTGTTTCATGAATGCTTTCTTAATTGTTCCGGGCAGTGCCTGCGGCGCGGGCGCGCGCGGCCACCATGTCCATGGCGGCGCGGATGGCCTCTTCCATGCTGGCGC
>Ga0265797_10005439_pt1 | contig 18588 bp, 22 predicted proteins | sample P2T30metagenome_FD_192433 | JGI IMG/M metagenome (GOLD analysis project Ga0265797, IMG submission 192433) | Plant litter microbial communities from East Loma Ridge, Irvine, California - P2 T30 | ecosystem: Environmental > Terrestrial > Plant litter > Unclassified | place: USA: California... | reverse complement strand
ATCGGAAAGCGAGAGTGATTGCATCATCGTAGCAAGTAGTAGATAATTCTTTATTAGGTAGGCTTAGAAATGTGTCCGACTTCCGGTACTGTCCGACTTCTAGTACAATGACGTTACATGCAACATACACTATTACGCAGTACGAAATGTCAGCTCTCACTTACGGGACTATCACAGCGGGAGTGTGAAAGAAAAAAGAGCAGTCGTCGATCTTTTAAGGATTACAAGATACGAGAAGCAAAAGACGTTATACTACCGCCGCCGTTGCGAGCCCCGTTTGCTTCGCTAGGAAAGCCGTTACAGGCGTTCACGTGTAGCGAGCCGGAGTGCGAGTATATCAGTATTAGCCGGAAGGGGATTCGGCTTCACTGTAATCAAAGACATAACTGGAAGTCTTCTACCGAAGAACGAGAGCACTGGCATTCCGTATGGGTACAGACATTTTTCAAGTCAGCGGGTCTACAGAGGTACTTTACTGTCTTACCCAACGAGGAAGGGGACGTCGACTGACAAGCAGATGGCGTAGAGACTGCTCTACAAACAACAAGTGCTATCGAAGGAGGCACCGGAGGAGTGATAGAGAATGCCGACGTCGAGACAATTGTCACAGACTGGAAGAAGCAAGAGGAGAAGCTGAACGAAGAGCTAGAAGGCGCAGACGTAGAGACAGCGAAGACGGATCACACTCTCTGGTTTAAGAAGACAGGCTGGGCAGAACACATCGCAGGCTGCACTCTGAGACATCTAAGCGAAGCGAGTCGACTTCCGGACCGCGACGAACACACGCTAAAGAAGGCAGTCGAGCTGAACAGCGCACTACTCGAGAGGTGCGTCGCAGGTCTGTCATCTCTCGACAACGAAACCCGGCGGTGGCTACGTAGTGCAAAGCACTCCGAGATCGATCAACGCCCGCTAGCGAGGCTGCAGAATACGGAGAGTCAGCAGACGTACGCCGTCTACATGGCGCGGCTACTCTGCTAGAGTCTGAGAGTGCTTCAGAGCTGCGAAAACTGCGAGAGTTCAGAGGAGGTCGAGGTAGGCAGTCAACAGCAGAACAACAGCCGAGACGAAGAGAGTGGCACAGAAAACGATAGCGATAGAGACAGAGACAGCGACAGAGACAGCGGCGGCGACAGCGACGACGACGGTGACAGTGATAGTAACGCGGAGGCCGGCGCTGAACCCGCTATCGACGTCTTTCGGGACGCCCGCAAGCTATACCCGTAGCAAGGAAGGCAGAAGGAGCTACTACGCCGATTTCGCGAGAGCATCGAAGAGGACTGGAACCCGAAGTCTCAACAGCAGGCTCTGCTCGAGTTCTACGAGTCGCTCATCTTTCAGCACGTAAGGGGAGACACGTTCAAAAGTGCGATCTTACACTTTCTCGCCATTCTCGGGATCAACGAGGAGACGACACGGCTACGGGAGGCGAACGACTTTTCTTATAACTTAATTGTTAGTTGAAGGTGGAATATGCAAAATCTTGACCCACTCGCTTGCCTGACTCACTCGCTTGCCAGGTACGTTGGAACTAGGTCACTAGCTCTGTACGGTCAGAAGCTAGCACGTTATGTCTCTCTGCTAGATGTCTGGATACCCGGATACCGCTTAGTTATAACGCATACTAACATCGACTGTAGATCAGAGTAGGTTCGGGGTAACTTGGTTCATGATGAGCCTAAGCTTCTCTAACTTCCGTACGACATCGTTGTCGCTCATGAAGCTTTATGCATGACTGCTCTGTAAGTGCCCGTTGTTAGCCATCGTATTGCGAGGTTATATTCAATGTGAGACGAGGTCAAAAGTTGACAAGCTTTTGAGAGACCAGTTCAGCTATAGGTGAGAAATGCGACGCGTTTACCGTGCGCAACAGCGCGGTGCACGGTTTGTTGTGGGGTAAGGAAAGTCGACGCGTTTCCTGAGGGAATACTAGAGTAGGTGGCGGGAATTGCCGTCGCTAGTGGTCAACTCATCAATCAATCAATCAAGTTGGGCGACGTGAAGCGAGCAATCAATCAATCAGAAAATTCTTTGTCAATCAATCAAGTCAAAGCCCTGAAACTTGAATTGATTGATTATGCACACCTCTGCCCAAATCTACCTTTTATTATTCTCTCATCTTTTCTGCTTCGTGATAAGCTAAATCCGCTAACTCCTTTCGAACGTGATGATGTGGACTTATACTGTGAATACCCTCACAATCAAAGTTACCTTTCAACATCGTAGATGCAACTTGGGCGGCGAGACCCTTCGATAAAGGCTGGAACGTCCAATTTGGGCCCAGTAGCGAAGAATGTCGTGCAGGCGAGGACGACATTGTGGAATTATGACTTGTTCATTGCCGCTCTTTGAACGTCAGAGGGCAGTTGTCCTAGGATTCGTCAATTCGATACACTCATAACTAACACCAACGATCATGTGCATCGCGTACCTTCGGAAAAATGGTCGCAAAGACCTTGATCTCTTCAGAAAGAGGCGTTGGGTGATGCTTCCAGTCCAGCAGCAACGAAGCTTTGCCGAGAAAGAGCGCGAGGTTGATCTGGGCATAATGTTGCCCGATGCATACATGTGGCCCAGTACCAAAGACGAGGAAGTTCTTTGCACCCTTCACCTCAGCATCGCCAGTGAAATAACGCTCGGGATCAAACTCGTCTGGTCGTTCGTAGACGTCCGGGTCGCGTAGGGCCAAGTACGTGGTGGGGACAACCATCGCGCCTGCAAACCAGTCATTTCTGAGGTTCTTAAAGTCTTCTGGCGACCTCACTCACCTTTAGGTACAGTATAAGAGTCCGTAATCGGGAATGCCTTCTTTGCCATATATGGAACCATGATGACTGGAGGACGGTATCGAAGGAGCTCCTTTATCACGGCGCGCGTGTAGGCCATGGATTCGAGCTGATCCAAGTCGACAGCTGCTTGCTTATCGCCATTGCGGATCTTGAAATTCTCTGCTCTGACCCGATCGAGGATGTCTGGTCGTTGAGCCATAGTCTGAAAGAGCCAGGTAGCTGCGCTGCTCGTGGCGTCTTGGGATGCGAATAGAAACGTGAAGATCGTTTGTGCAATCTCATAATCGCTGAATTCACGAATGAACGGAGAGGGCTTGTCCAAGTCCTCCATGGACTGACCCTTGGCCTCCATTTCCCGCCATTTCTTGCATGCCAACATGTTCCCGATCCAAGCGTCCATGATACAGTTTGGCTCCGCGCCTGATGCCATGCGCTCTTTACTTTTGGCACCCGCATTTGCGAACTCTACCATGACCATTTCGCTGGCTTTCTTCCCATACCAAGTCTTGGTGAAAGGTATGATTATCGGGAAATTGACAAGTTCGAGAGCCGCGGTGATAAGGTAATAGTCGTCAGCAATTTTCTTGACGGCTTCCTCCGAGATGTGGTCCCCGCAGAATGTCTGAAGTGATACGGCGCACATCAACTCTCGAAATGCAGACATGAACGGAACGGGCTTGCCGCCTGCTTTCTCCGTGATTTGGACGTATTTCCTGAAGTAACGCTTGTACACCTCCTCTTGGCCAGGAAGATAGGATTGGAGTGCTCTCCTCGTAAAAAGGCCGTTCAAGCCCTTGCGAAAGTCGAGATGTTCCTTGTTGTCTAAGAAGACCCAATTGTCGGCACCGAGAAGCTTGTGAGCGACATCAACCACGCATGGCTTCACGTACGAAGGAGAGGTGAAGACTTTCCGAGCCATGTCGCGTGTCGAGGCAATAACAACGAACCTAGCACAGGAGTCGTCAGTCTGTCGAAATGGCTTGACAACAAAGTCGCATACTTGTGAAATACCGAAACACAACTTAGAGGCCCACTTCTCCATTTCGCGTAGTATTCTTCGAACTTTGGGTTGACACTTTGCAGAAATGGTCCAATGAAGGGCTCTTTGAATGTCGGACCCTCGATGGTGCCTTTGCTCCAGATGTACGAGACTATGGTCAGCTCGCACCGTTAGCACTTGTCGTCATCGGCTTCGTGGTATGACCGACATACACTGGTCGTAAGCACCCAAGATCACCACGAGGGTGACGATGATGGTCCATAAACCTATGGCATCAAGTGTTTGTCCCACGTAGTCGACAGACATCTTGGACGAATGATGAGGATAATGTGCATCGACAGCCATTGTGCTGGAATTGGTGGACACGATATCCATACTGCAAGGGCGGGACCTGCGGACGTGGGATATTGTTGAGACGCAGCCTGCGTGAGAAAAGGAAGGTCAGGGGCATAGATTGGATTCGGATTAACCATTTGTGGAAAATCGCGCGGACGCAGTATAGGAACTCAGCCGCAGATAGAGCCATTGAGACTTGGCAGAGATACGGTGCGTTATTAGCCGAGAAGATGCTGGGCTGTGCTAAAATTCCCGCATTTCTGCCTGTATCCAGGATGTGAACGTGATCTGTAGGCTTCTATGCAAGAGTTTCAAGCGACGACAAGCGATGCTGACCGTACTGAGTACTAGTGAGGTCAAGTTACCTCAAAGCATTGGGGGACCAGTGGGGACGAAGGTTCTCGCCGTTGCGTCCGCTACGGCACGACGGATGGGGCTGTTCGCATGGGCCCTTGCAAGTGACCTTCCTTCGACTACACACTATCACAGCTAAACATAATGCTGCAGCACTAAGTGGCACCAGAACGGCCTATTACATCAACATTTGAAGCTCCACTCAATCCTTTCCCAGCCTTTCCGTCTCTGTATCATGACAGGATTGTTGCTGCCTTCCTCCATCGGCTTAGGAATTGCGCTAGCCAACTCCCGAGGGCCCATCTGGATTTGGTCTGGACGCAATCCAACAATCTCGTAGCCCATTAGAAGAGTGCTGATGAGGCCAAGTGCCTCGGCAGAAGCGAAGTTTCGTCCTGGGCACAGATGTGCCCCGCCGCCGAAGGGGATGTATGCCGCGCGCCTCTTCTTCTCGACATCCGGCTCTGGATCTTTCAGAAATCGCTCAGCTTTGAAGTGGAGAGCATCAGCGCCCCAGATATCCGGCATCTCATGGGTGATCTTTGCAGACCACATCACATCGGTTCCCTGCTTGAAGAGAAACTGTCCACCCATTGTATTAGCGAATGCCATCAATTGCAGAGCGTGTTCATCGTCCGCATCGCGAGGCATGTATCTCGGGAAGGACACCATACCGTATCTCCATTCTCGTCTGTAAGCAACGTATCGGCTGTAATAGCACGGCGCGCTACCATATGGTTAGAGACACGTATGCCTTCGCGCTGGCAGCCGAGTAGTGTTGGACACTCTTTCTCCAACGTCCGAATGTCAAGAGTTGCTTTTCTGGTCGCTCCATCACCGCTGTAAGTGACTGTTGGCAAAATCTCGTCACGAAGTTTGTCCATGAGGCTCGGACGCTGCCAAATGTATCTGTTGACTCTACCGTTAGAACGGAAGTACAGAGCTTGCCCTCACCAGATCATCAGACCGCACTGCTGGCTCAAGAGCGCAAAGTACTTCGATCGGTTTCATTTGTGGCCACTTACAAGAATGTCCAGAAAAGCGCAGGAATCGAGTTCGCCGTCGACACCCATATATTGATGACCTCGCCCCTGCAGAGATCCTCGCCGAGGACGTTGTACTTTCTTGACACTGCTGTTCGAGATGCAACGAACGAGGAAACGTCGGTGTTCTTGTCCAGCTCTGCTTCAAAGTAAGGTAGCAATGTTTGCACAATGCGGTCGCGGTGTCGTGCGCCAGCACGTGCCAGGGCGGGTGGCATGAACAACATTGCAGGAAGTGCGCTGTCGAAATCCCACAAAGCCTTCAAACCAGCTGGATCGGTACGGAAAGGGTTCGCATGGCCGTAGAATGCCTCAACGGTGGCCATGGTCATCAGGTCCCGCATCCACAGCCACATATTCTGCACACGAATGCCATCGTCATTAAAACCAACAGCATTGAGTTGGGATGCAACGTGAGTAAGCATAGCGGTGTTCATGCCATGCAACCCGGTCCCGGTCAGGCTAGATTTGATAGCAGCTACTGTGTCGGTTGTGTATGTGTTGGGGCCTTTCTTCACACGCTCGGCCATGGCTTGGTCGCTGATAGATGCAACGCTTCGAGCGAACGCCAACCCAACGAGATCGAAATCCAGATTGCGACTGCGCATTGCTTGCTGTGCCAGGTAAGGTGAGAAAATGAAGTAGTTCTTTTGGTTAAGCATCGGCAGCGTCACAGCCGACATCTCCGTCTGCGATCTGTGCAACGGTCAGTCTCTCGAACACAGACTTCTATTTCACACCGCCAACGTACTTTAATATAGAGAAGTAGCTAGCCTCATGCTTCATAAGGCCAATGATATGCCCGATGAAAGGTATCTTTGGTTTCAGAAGTGGCGGCTCCTGGGGAGCGACATCCGCACTCAACATCCTCTGCACGAGAAAGAAGAATGCGGCCAGTAGGGCGAGACCAACATGGGGAATTAGAAAAGCCATGTTTCTGCGAATCGTCTGAGGAGCAGGTCAAAGAGAAGTCCACGTCTTCGTGATCTCAGAGAACGTACTATACTTTCTATGAGGCCTGGGTACAAAAGGTCTTTCAAATTCATGTGATTCTGATTCCAATCGACATCCCGCTCTTAACTATCTCAGAAAAGCAACTACCAGCGGCCCGCAAGTAGTGAAAGATGTTCCGTCTGTTGAGATGATGGAGAGATCCCGTTAGTCCACGAGGCCTTGAGTCTACTGCAGGTCTATCGTCTCATTCACCTTAGCGCTTCATTAACTAATTTAGATGAATCTGCAAGCAGAATTCAGCTCGCTTGTTAGTTTCGATCCTTCAGCGTCGCATGTACGCGCAACGCTGATAGTGACATCGAAGTGGAGCCTCTGCAGGCCTGCTGTAAGTTATCGTTCAGCCGAGTTCCAGATCATGTATTACAAATAGATATTGATCGATTGAACACCTAGCAACCTCTGATAGTTATCGATGTGTCTCAGACGATAAACCTACCTTCCACTCACCTATCCATCGTCGTTCTTGCAGCATAGCACGACTTTCTCAGCGACATGGCTTTATTTTGGCTAACACCTGTGCTGACGGGCATACTGCTAGTATGCTTAACATTGTCTTATTATTCCATACATTACCTTCTGTCACCTCTCAAAGACATTCCGGGTCCCTTTCTTGCCAAATTTACGAACTTCTGGCGTGTCCATGACTATTACCATCTTCGATCACCCGAGACTCAGAAGGCTTTACATGCAAAGCATGGTGTTGCGGTTCGACTCGGCCCAAACCTCGTGGTACTCAACGACCCCAATCTGGTCCCGGTGATTTACAATTCCCGTGGCTCTTTCCGCAAGGTATGTTAGGAACGACCCACAACCACAGCAACATGTCATGTTTCTTTTCGATTGCGTATTGATCATGCCCTACTAACTCATAGATCAGGGTGACTTTTACTCAGCAAGTGATGCACTTGTTCACGGCCGGAAAATGGAGCATATCTTCTCTACAAGAAGCAACCAAATCCACCTCGAGCAACTCACACCAATCCAACGGTTCTATTCTATACAGGGTGTCCTGGCGTACGAAGAATCGATCGACCGCGCAATGCGTCTCCTTTCGGATCAACTCGAGTCCCGCTTCGTCGATGGCAATAACAAAGGCAAAACGTGCGATCTTGCTGACTGGGTGTCTTACTGTAAGTTCAGATCGGTCGAGCCTTGATGTTCTAAGTTTGTCGATCATTCAGTGAGCCACTGCTAACAATCTTTCGTGTCTATCTCTAGTCGCGTGGGATCTACTGGCAGAGATCACTTGGAGTAAAGAGATGGGATTCATGAAAACAGGGACCGACATCAAGAATATGATCCACATCGGTGAGCTGTCCATGATGTACCTGGGATTGGTAAAGAGTCATCCCTTCGAGTGCTGTGTTGCAGATTGGCTAACACCGAGTACAGATTGGACAAGTCCCATGGTTTGCGAAGCTGTTGAGTATGAACCCATATCGTCCCAAAGTAGTGGACGCCTTCGACCATGTCATTTACTTCAGTATTGCTCGCTTGAAGGAGCGGATAGTGCGAGTCAGCTCGTGCATCTCAGACTATGCAAGCTCGACGGATGCAGAAAAGAGCGACCTTGCGAAGAAGGACTACATCAACAGCTTCTTGGAGGCCAAGCAACAGTATCCCCAACACGTCAAAGATGACAACATCGCCATGTATATCTTGACGAACGTGAGTAGCTGACACCATCGGAATTCCAAGTCAGCCATGATCGCAACACTGACACGTGATTCCAGATCTCTGCTGGTGCTGACCCCACGGCGACTGTTCAGAAGGCGATCATGTATCATCTCCTCCGGAACCCATCCTCTCTCGACAAGCTCCGCATCGAGCTCGATGCCGCAGAACTTGGCTTCCCTCCGGGTTACAAGGAAGTCCGCGATAGTCAGAGGTTGCCTTACCTTGAGGCCGTCATTAAAGAAGGCCTTCGCATGCACCCCACAGTGGGTTTGTGCTTGGAACGCATCGGTATGCACGTCATATCAAAGCTCGGTCTCTGAGAATTGTGAGCGCTGACTCAACTTTACAAAGTTCCGGAACCAGGTCTTACACTTCCTGATGGTCGCTTCATCCCCGCCGGCGTCATTGTTGGTATCAATCCTTCCGTCGTTACAAAAGATCGTACAGTCTATGGTCCAGACGCCGATGGCTTCCACCCAGAACGCTGGCTGAGACGGTATGGAGAACGTTATGATGCCTACACCAGCCGATTGCAAAGAATGGATGAGCTGAACACGTTCGTTTGGGGTGGAGGTAATCGAACATGCTTGGGCCGGTTCTTGGCAACAACGAGCCTATACAAGGTTACCGCCATGCTCGTCAGCCGATACGATATCTCTTTCGAAGATCCGAAAGAAGAATGGGTTCTCCGAAAGCACTGGATGGTTTACAACGACAATATCAAAGTCAAGATTCAGCGTCGTCAGCAGCTTGGATCGGAGTCGGGCTGGATGTCGTAATGGGACACTTTTCCCTTTGCTCCTCGGACAAAACACCCAGTACGAGCGCCTGACGGGCTCGACCAACCGGGGATAACACGACAAGCACAGCAGACGCTACGCGTCGGCAGAAAGTGAAAATGAGCTTCTTGTACCTCGCACGCGAGAGGGAAAGAGGCGGACAGGAAGAAACTCAGCCCGGTGTGATGATCCCATCTCACGGTCATGACCAGCGGACGGCGTGCAGCGTAGAACGCAGCACGGGTCCGAATACTGCAGCATGCTCCCTTCACTCACGAGGTGAGCACGCCGATAACTCACGAGTCTCCTTAGTATATAGAACGGATACTTTCCTTAGATGGGAGCCTCGTACTCAACTCATGTATCGAAGTTAGTGATTATAACGAACAGTATTTGTTATACTAACTACTTCTTTCCTCGCCTTAGTTAACTCTTAGTTTAACTCGAGCTAAACCTAGTAGTATTCTACCTCTGTTTGTGAGGAAACACCAGTCACGTGACGGGAACTCTAGCCTTCCCGCACGTGACCCGCATGCGGAACGCATGCGAATCCCACGGGATCCCAAGGCTTGGCACATAGTGCCTCAGAAGGCTCTCCTCCGCCCCTACTTCCACTTAGACTCCTTAGGCAATCGTTGATAATCTACCTAAGAGATACTGTTCAGAACCCCTACCGACTACATCCTCACATTTAGTAGCTACTTACTGTTAGTACTAACTTAAGATTAGCTAGGGATTAGTATTCTCTTCCACAGCCTTTCAGACTTAGAAGTATACACTAGTATATTAATAGATCTAGTCTAAGAATAAAAAATCTTCATTTAGAAGCTGTTTGAAACTCTATTAAGTTCGGAAGTAGAGCTGGATAGACCGCAAAAACAAAGGTCTCAAAAGCACACTCCGACACCACCGACTCAAGCCCTTAACCCGAAAGAAGGAATCTTCCCATTCTTCACCAGCCAAATCGTCCCAGCCGCCGTCGCACTGATCGTAACAGTGAGGATCATACCGACATTGATAAGCAAACCCTGCTCGAAGAAGCCTAGAACAGAAGAAGGTCAGTACACCATACACGGGCAAGACAAGACAGCAGGATGACGACAACATACCAACACCGCCGCCCGGCTTCCGCTTCATAGCCTTCAAAGGCGACAAGGCCTGCTCGAGCAGTCTGCGCGAGCCGGCGGCCGAAGACAGCGCCGCGGCGATTTCCAACGATGCGCTCGAGGGTGCGATGAAAGCCGGGCGCGCGAGGGAGAACATCTCGGCCGTGTAAGCCGCAGAGGGATCCACGGTCTGAGCCGCCGGTCGCGCGGGCCCGAGGAGCAAGTCCCGAGGGATGTGGTTGACAAACGACACGCGCGCATCGACGAACTGGACCAGGTACTTGCCCGTCTGGGCATTACCGAAGTGGTAAGCCGCCAGAGCAGGGCCGCTGCTGCCCTCTGCACTGCCGAGGAAGTCAATAGCGTCGTCAAGACTCTTGACCGCGTGAACAGCCAACACGGGCGCCTCGAGTTTGCCCTCCAGCATCTCCGGTCGGCGCGCGTGCAAGTCCAAAACCACAGCCCCTCCAGCAGCATCAGCCTCCTCCATCGCACACTCGGCCTTCGAATCGCTCTTCCTGAACTTCTCAATCTGCTCCGAAGTCTTGTTCGATGCCTTGGACCTCCCCTTCTCGCCCTGCAGCTTCCCCTCGCCCACCCTCCTCCTCCTGCCCTCCTCCTCAACGACAGCCTGCAAAAACTCCCGCTTGACGAATTCATTCACCAACACAAGATCCGGCGCATAAGGACTGCTCCCGCCAAACGCGAACCTCGCCGCCACCAGTTCCCGCGCAGCAAGCTTCACGTCTGCCGTCCGATCCACGATCCCGAAGACGCGGCCGCGCGAAGGCGAGGCGAGGGCGTTCGCTTTGGGCCAGCGCTCGGAGCTGTTCTGGTCGATTACAAGAGCCGAGTTCAGAAGGGAGGCATCGTGGACGGGCGAGGAGGCCAGGGCGAAAGTGTCGGGGTGGAGGGAGGATTGGAGGAGGGAGCGGAGGATGGGGGTCAGGGTGCGGAGGGTGTTTTCGAGCTGGACATTGAATGAAGACTTGTTGTCAGTTTTTTGTGGGAGGAGGTAGGTGGGATTTGTTTTTCAAGAAAACTTACGAGAACAATCACGCAGTTTCCTGCTGCGATGGCAGCGCTCAAGGGCGCCACGACGGAGTACAGCAGCGTGTGCGCGCACGGCTCGATGTACGCAATACCGGCCGGGACTGTGTTGGCGGGAGCATCTTTGCCGAAAGCGATAAGGTACTCGTCGGCGTGGGCTTGTGAGGGTTGCAGGGTTTCGTAGCTTGCTTTGAGCGCTGACAAGGCGAGGTGGATTTCGATTGCGATTTCCGCGGGCGTGTGGTCGGTGTCTGCTGCTATGGCGTTTCTGATCTCGGAGGAGTGGTCGAGGAGGGCTTGGTGCAGGGCTTCGAGTTGGTGTTGGCGGTAGTAGATGTTGTGGGTTCGGCCGTCGATTGCGGCGGCACGGAGGGGGGCGAATGGTGTTGACATTGTAGGTACTGCGATCGCTATGATATGCTTGTGGTCTGTCAGAGCAAAAGGTGGTGGCGATCGAAATGGGAGAACGATGCAACAACACTGAGGCCAGCAGCAACCAACAGGAAAACTGCCACAATAGAACCTAAACGAGAGCAATATCTCGATCCAAAGACACAAGACCTCTCCTCTCATCCGCAGGGTCACATTTACTAGCTGGGTAGCTGTCAACCCCATCCGGCGACGCCAAAGTCGCATGTCCACCCCATCCGACTCGCACCCTCTCGGCTGTCCGCCCATCCGGTGGGCGCCAACCATCCTCCGAGGTGGGAAGATCGTTCCACGCGGCACGGCAAAGCAAGCATAGGTCGGTCGTAAGTCACATGCCAACACCACAGCAGCAGTCCAATCCGAACAAGGTCCAAGCAAGCTCCCTCCATCGTCGTCGTCCTCCTCCCACTCCAGCAAGAACCTCACCTCCTCACCACGCCCAAGTCCCTTCCTTCCCCCACTAATCAACCCTCTAAACACCAACGCCCTGCAATCTCCAAACATCCAGCAGCAAAAGATGTCCGTAACAACAACCTCCAACGCCCGCATCCTCACCACAGCCTCCTACCTAGCCGACTACGACCTCCACCACTCGCAGCCCTCGGACTCGACCTCATCCCCAGCCCCAGCTCCCAACACCCATACCTCCTCGTCCGCAGCCGCGAACCCACCCAACTGGGAGACGCAATGGAACAGAGTCCCCGCGCATCGCCCCGTGCGGAACCAACTGGACGCGCAGCGCAACACGTACACGAGCGAGATTGAGCGCAATTTTGTGAGGGTCATGTTTGGGGGTGAGTCGAGTCTTTCTTTTCAATCTCTAATTTATTCCTGGGTTCCTTTTCTTTCTCCCCTTGCCTTTTCTTCTTCTTCTTTCTTGTCGAAAAACCAGCCTTTACCTATATTTTCCTCTTTGCGTCTTTTGATTGTCCACACACTTCCGGCTGTGAAATCCCTCCCTCCTGTCCTGTCTGCGGATTTTTCGTAGGTCTTGGAAGTCGTAGCAGGAGTGGAAGAGAGAGAGAGGAGCAATCTTCGAAAAAACCGGAGTTGATCTCTGTCTTCTGTGTTATGCGCATGATAGTGAGTGTTGAAAACGAAGAAAACGGTCTTGCTAATGTAGTTCTCATCACCACAGGAGTCTTCATGATGGCGTCCGCGAGCCAGATCTGGAGGGCGACGGGCGGGAGGTTCAATAGCAGCTACTTCCAGTACAAGATCGGAGGGGAGTGGTAGAGATTGTTTGGGTAGGTACTGAATAATGATGCGGGGTTATTTAGGAGTGCTTCATTTCTTTTTGTTTTTTGACGGTCAGGCAAAACAACCGTACATGGATCTTCTTTCTTTCTCCCCGTCAAAGGCCATGGCTGGATGCTTGTGCGTTTCTTGCCTTCAATACTGCAATGCGACTTTTTCTTTTGTCGCTCGACGTCGTCGAGGAAGGAATTGGTGATCTGCGAACTTGACTTGGGAACGTGTGTTGTGAATGTAAATATCTTGCGTACCACTCATGAAATAAGTCATCGTCTATCAACCCTGCACCCCATCCCTCCCCCCAACCTCTAACTGCAACCCACTCACTCCCTCGCCGGAATAACCGGCAGCACAACATAATTCCCGTGCCCTCCACCAAAATGCAAACGATTCACTCCCGCAAACACCTCCTCACTCCGATCCTGCGGATGATTATGCCCGAAAATGCCGGTCCCCTGCGTATCCCCACTGCTCACCTCGAGCACCAACCTCGCGCCCTGCTCGACGACAACATTCGTAGGCCAGATCTCCACATCAACTTCGTAGACGGTGTCCGCTTCCACGGCCTGCACGTCTGTGCTCAGGTACTCGCGGTGAGGCAGGTAGTCGCGATGGCGGGGGTGGTCGGCGTGGACTTTGCGCAGGCTCGTGCGGAGCCAGCCTTTGGTCAGCGGGACAGGGTCGCCGGCGGTGCCGGTGTAGAAGATTTCCTTGCCTTCGGGGGAGAGATGGCGGAGGGTGAGGAAGAGGTCGATGTCCGAGGGGGCGGTGGGTTGGTCGTCGGAGGCTTTGGAGCACGAGACGGAGAGGTGGGCTGTGACGTGGCCTGTGATTTCGGTTTCGGAGGCGAAGGACGGGGTGGTGAATTGGATTAGTTGCGGGTTGTCGAGTTTGCCGAGGGCTGGGTAGGAGAGCTTGCCTTCTTCTGTGGGAGCGGTGGGGGAGAGGGATTGGTCCGGGTGGAGGTGGTAGCGGGTGTATTGCGTTCTGGCGATGGGCCATTCGGATTCGGTGCGGCGGGGGTAGGCTTTCTCGGCTGCGGCGTCGTTGAAGCCTACGTCTCCTTTGCGAAGGGCCATGTCGACGGGTGGCAGCTTGCCCTTTTCGGACCAGCCTCGTCGGTCGTCGCCTTTGAGGAAGGCGTCGAGGAAGCTTCTTTGCAGTTCGACTTCTTCGTCGTAGTAGAGAGGGAGGTCATGGCGACCGGTGATGAAGCGGAGGTATTTGAGCTCACTGCCGGCGTGCAGGTAGCCTTGAACGTTGCCGCGCAGGTGAAGGAGGATGCCACCCCAGTTGGCAACGGAGAGCAGAGGGACCTTGACATCGGCCAGGTCGAACTCCTTGGAAGCGTAGTACTCGTCATCGCGGAACTTGTTGCGGACGTTGTCGATGGTCTGGTCTTGACGGTTCTTCTCCAGCTCTTCCGGACTCAAGTCGCCTTCGATGGTGTCTGGTCCCCAGTTTGCTGCCTTGCGGCCAGGCTTTCCGTATTGGTTGGAGACGACCTGGCGGTTCCACCAGAAGGTGATGAACTGGTTGCTGAGGATGCCTCCGTGACGGCATCTGTCGCGGTAGTAATCACTCATGCCCTCCCACGGGATGATCGCTGACAAGCCCTTTGGCTGTCTAGCCGCCACTCGCCATTGTGTTCCCGCAAAGTATGAGCAGCCAAGAAGGCCTACCTTTCCTGAAGACCACGGCTGGGAGGCAGCCCATTCCACGACATCAAAGAAAGCCTCGGAGGTGCCTTTGGACATAGTGTCGAGGAGACCTGAGCTCTGGCCGCAACCACGCTCATCGGCGCGGACGATTGCGTAGCCATTCTTGGTCCAGTAGCCAGGATCGGGAGTCTCCCAGGCGGAGTGTTCGGATTTCTGGTTGGGGTTGACTTCGGAGAAGGACTTTCCGTGGAAGCTGGTGTTGAGATTAGATTGTGTTATATTTTGCTATCATGACGTTTGGAGCTCACTCTTTGTAGGGAATGTCCTTGCCGTAGGGACCGTAAGTGCACAAGACGGGTACCTTCTCGTCGGTCTTGGGCCGGAAGACGTTCACGCGGACGAGCCCATCAGATGTCTGAAGCTTGACTGTGGCATTTTGCTCGAAGATATAAGGGAAGCTGTCCGCGTCCACGGTGTGAAGGTCTTGGATTTTGTTTGGCATGTTGTCAGTCCGGTGATGGCAAGATCAGGATGGTGAGGACGAGGAGGGAGAGTCGACTGAGGACATGGAACTTTTTGCACATCTGCTTCGATTGCGTGGCTGCCATTGCCGGCGTAGAAGAGCCGTGATGGGTCCACACTGTCGGGTGTCGTGTCTGGACGCGTTGCAGACTTCCGTCGTGTTGAGGATCGTGTCGACGGAAGAGCGTGGAGGTGGAGGTGTTAGTGAACGGAAGACGAGGGGGCGGGGCGATTAGATTGATCAAGTGGGGTGAGCATGCAACTCTTCCAATTTCCATGACACTCGCCGTTGCCTCTAACCACATCCAGATAGAATATCGTGTCCGGATAGCATGAAGGGCAGACACTGAGGCATCCGATCGACTACGGCATTTGAGGGTGACTGACGAGCAGACAAAACAATTTCTCTCCTTAGAGCTGCTGTCTTCCGCCGTCAGCACATCCCTCATACATCACCAACAGAGTGGTGCACAATTAAGAACAAGCACTGCCATACCAAGACACTCCTGCACGACTAAGAAGATATCAGCACCTGCAACACAGACATGGGTGACATTCGCGAAGCACAAGCTGATGGCCAGCAAAAGCCACTTCACATTCTCATCGCTGGAGCCGGTATTGGAGGCCTCTCAGCAGCCATCGCCTTGCGCCAACAAGGCCACCAAGTCGACATATTCGAACAATCTAGACTCTCGCAAGAAACCGGAGCTGCCATTCATTTGGCCTCAAACTGCAATGGCCTTCTCAGAAGAATGGGCCTGATGGCCGAGCAAATCGGCGGTGTCGAATGCACAGACGTCATCGAGTACCTTCCTCACAACGGCCAGGTCAAATACCACATCCCAGCAAAGAAGATGGGTGAGAAGCTCTGGGCGCATCCATGGCATCTTGTCCACAGAGCGCATCTGCACACTGCTTTGAGGGAGATGGCGATTGATCCGAATGGCAAGGGACCGGCTGCGAAGCTTCACCTGGCCAGTCGTGTACAGCGACTTGATGCGGCAAATGCGACTGTCGTGCTTACAGATGGTACCGAGTTCCTGGGAGATGTAGTCATCGGCGCTGATGGTGTACACTCAAAGGCCCGCGCGAGCATCCCTGGTGGTAACCTCGAAGCCTTTGACTCGGGCAAAAGCGCTTTCAGATTCTTGATCCCCACCGAGACTCTGATGAACGACCCCAAGACTGCGGCACTCATCAAGCTCAGCACGCTGACCTTGTGGATTGGAGAAGATCGCAGAGTGATCATGTATCCCTGCATGGACAACACCATGATGAACTTTGTCCTTATTCACCCAAGTGCAGAGTCGCAGGCAGATGCAGGCGATGAAGGTATGTTCCCTTCTCTCTACATGAACATTCGACATGTATGCTAACTCATCCCAGCTGGCTGGCAACAAACGGGCAGCAAGGACCGCATGCTCGCCATCTACCAATCTTTCGATTCCTCCGTACGATCAATCATCGAAAAGGCAGAAGAGGACATCAAGGTCTGGAAACTTCTCGACATGGACAAGCTGCCCGCATTCGTACATGAAAGACTTGCTTTGCTCGGCGATGCCGCCCACCCTTTCCTGCCTCATCAGGGTCAGGGCGGAGGACAAGCCATCGAAGACGCAGTCGCTCTCGCCGCACTCCTCCCTCTTGGTACCTCAAGACAAGACATTCCCGAGCGCCTCCAGCTGTATAATGAATGTCGATACGAGCGCGCTCACAAGATCCAAGACTTCACCCGCACGGCTGGCAAGGACGCCGCCGAGCTCGCAGCCGAAGGCAAACAGCTCGACATGATGGAATACCAAAAGTACAACTTCGGCCACGACGCCCACGACTTTGCGACAGGCAAGCTTCGGGCCTTGCTCAACTCCCAAGACAAGACCCTTCGCTTCCGCAGTCCATTCGGCTTCGGCGCTAGCCCAGGCCCACGCCGTCCGCTAGGCCTCGATCCCACCAACAGCACCATCCAATCCCTCCGCCAGAAAACGCCCGAAACCTACCAAACCATCTCCATCCGCTTCAAGACCTCCCGGACTTGCCTCGAGAACCTCCTCCCGCCCGGCTTCGCCTTCACCAGCCCCGGCACCCTCGCACAAGCCAGCATAAGCTGCACAACCCTCTCCAACATGACCTGGCTCGCCGGCGGCGGCTACAGCCACTGCGGCCTGTACATCCACGGCGTCAACCACACCAAGCCCGACGGCAATGACTCCAAGACCTTCGGCACCTACCTCGCCGTCCTCTTTGAGAACTCCGCAGACCCCATCATCACCGGCCGCGACGAGCTCGGCATGCCCAAGCTCTTCTGCGACATCGAAGCGAGCGTGCAACAACAGGACGGGAACAATGCCGCTAGCGTCTCTCTCGCCTCGCGCGGCACGACCTTTGGCAAGATCACCCTCTCCGGCCTCGCGGCTCCTTCCCAAAAACCCACACCCGCCCCTCCCGGCCCAGCCCAGCGCATGCCCGGCCCACCACCTCCACCCCCGGAGCAAGGCACTTTCTGGCAGCGCTACGTCCCCGCCGTGGGCGAGCCGGGGAAGACCGACGCGGATTACACCGTCTTCAACCCCAATCCCGCGCCCGTGGAGGGCGAGGAGACTCTGGTTGCGGCCGAGGGTGTGGTGGAATTCCAAGAGAGTAGTTGGGAAAGCTTGCCGACGCTGCATCATATTGCCAGGGGCCTGAAGGAGATGCCTGTTTATGGGATCGAGGAGGCGAAGCTGGTGAGGGGGTTGGGTGTTGGGGATGTTTGTGAGGCGAGGAGGGTTTGAGTGACGGGGTTTGTTTGGGAGAGTGTTTTATTTATGAGAGTGTTGCATAGTGCCTAGGGGGTTGAGATGGTCTCTCTACAGCGTGTAGCGAGCGTACTGCCGACCCAATCGGATCAAATCGTCAGCTTTGATCGCATATCTGGAATGAGTCTTGTCGTCTACATCCGTGCCGACACAGCTCCACCTGCCACCAGAAGTACTCAAACTCTTAGGCCAGACCATCGAGACCCCCGAGCATGAGTAAAATGTTTTCTACGAGAAATGTCACTCTCGGCGAGAGTGAAGCCTTCGGCCAAGTTCCAGTTTCGAGATATTACGACGTGAAGTTAAATTCAGCTCGAGTCGAGATTCTGGGATGATAACACATCGTGTCCTAGGTAGAAGATGGCTAAAGTTCACACCGTAAGGTTCTCGAAGTCCTTTTTTTTCCATAATTTCCTAGGATACAGGATATATAAGAACACGAACTAACTCTACCAAGGTGACATAGCGACACCATCTCAAGCTTTTCGATTCCAAAGCATTCATCTAACGGATCGGAATCCCTCACTGAATCCATTTGTTCATTCATTATCTCAATCGTTCATACATTCGATCATCAAGACCCACCAAACCCATCCCTCCCTCCCTCCCTCATCAATCCCAAGCCAAACCCTCAAACAAACATCCCAACCCCCACCTCCTGTCCCCTCCCCTCATACCTCCACCTCCCAAAATAGGCATCCCCATCATCCCCATCACCACCGCCCTCCCGATCCCCATTCTTCGTAGCATAAACCCCAACCAACACCGCAGCCCCGGAA
>Ga0265797_10005437_pt1 | contig 18594 bp, 14 predicted proteins | sample P2T30metagenome_FD_192433 | JGI IMG/M metagenome (GOLD analysis project Ga0265797, IMG submission 192433) | Plant litter microbial communities from East Loma Ridge, Irvine, California - P2 T30 | ecosystem: Environmental > Terrestrial > Plant litter > Unclassified | place: USA: California... | reverse complement strand
TGTGAACCAGAGCTCTGGTTTTTCGCCTTTTATGTTCGATCCAGTGCCACATTGTATAGATCGGAGATCGATAAAACAGAATCGCGACAAGGACCAAACCACACTCACTCAAGCTCCTGGACGGCAGCCCACGTTTCTGTGCCGTGATCGTGATGTGCTGGATAGGGACAGAAAGCGACAGTGTCCGCTTCCGGAACCTCAACACTGTCGTTACCGCGTGCGCCACTCGAGAGTAGGGATATCCTAGATTTATGCTAGTGCCTGCTCGCATGGAATCGTTACCTCTCCTTCAACTGTGTGCTTCGATGACTGCGTCGTAAACATGAGTCGTATCCTGCCTTAGCAGAAATCGCCGTCAACATTGATCGATCCAAGCGCCAGGAATGGGCCGTGCATCTTCGGCTAGCAGTCCGGACATCTGCCAAAAATCGCCTACGTACTCCTCGACCATGTGGTCTTGCCATACTGTCCAGTCTTCCGGCGTGGGGCCATATGAGAAGGTGAAGTGGGGCAATCCATTGCTAAACCATTGATGAGGATACGGCCAGTAGAGCAATGGTGAGTTAGGGCATTCCAAAGAGCGGTACGCGAGGAGTCGGCGACTTTCCTCGGCACCATAAGCGACAAGGTCCACGCCTGCATTTTGCATGATCTTGAGCCACACAATCAGCCCACGCTTCAACTTCCTGGACCTCGCACGAAAGTCATTGTCCCAGAGCTTGCGCTCATCAATGGTGGCAAGAAAAAGCAATAATGGCGTGTGATAATCATCACCCTCATGGAGTCCCGCACCGGAAGCAATTATAGCTGCGATGATAACTTCCAGACACCGACTTTTGTCATACAGCAGCTCCTGAGATAGATCGAGCTCGGAGTGAGTGTGCCCAGTGGCTACTGCTGCAAGCTGCAATGGAGTTTTCTCGCCGTGGTGCTCAGGTATGTATCGACTCAGCATGTCCTTGATAGTTTCTTCGGAGGGAACAGTACGCAAACACGGAGCTGAACTTTCGAGAAATTGCCAGAACCAAATGCCATCGGCATCTTCCGGCGGGCACAGCATGAGTCGCATAGCTTTTTTGTTGCAGGCAGACCAATATTCGTCTTCAAAAGCATTCTCGACATTACCACCATAGAGGTCGCGTAACCATATCAATTCTTCGCGAAAGCGTCGGCCGACACCCAAGCCGGGTTCTTTGCTGGGGTCCATACTCCCGTTGAAATGAAAGGCATACAGAAGCCCCTAATATTTGTCAGAGATTCAGAGATCGACTGGGATGTTCGGAAGAACAGAGTTCTTACCATTTCAGACCCGCAGGGCAAGTCAGTCGCAACATCGTACTGGGACAAGAAGCGGAGGCTGTCCCCTTGTGAGAATATACTGGCAGTCTGGAGCTGTGTCAGTTGGTCTATTGAAAGATTTGGCATCGTTATAGCCCACCGCCCACAGACTCCCGTCCAATGGAGATCTATCAAATGGCGAGGCAAGTCCTTTGTCGAACAACCGCTGCATTTCGACAGCGTCGCCTTTCTCACAAGCTCTGAGGATAGGAGCATCCATAGGTATGACACCATATGTCCTTAACATGAAATTCAACCCGACAATCGATCGTCTCATCTCGAACTGCCAGATCGTATTGCTGATCCACTCGGGAGTCGACAGATGAAACAGCCTTGTACCACTGCAAACGGACCATCGAGACACTTGAGACAGACTGCGCTCAAGTGTGACAGTGTTCTGCGTGGTCCCTACAGCCACGCCTTGACTCAACGAAACCGCCGACACAAGTGCAGCATGGCGATCTTCAGCTGTCGCTTGCTGGTACAGGCTGTAAGCCAGATTTAAAGACGACTTTGTCCGTTCCAGTTGGTCCAGCATTTCCTTGATATCGTCTCGACTCAGCGCGAATTTCATACCTCCGCGGAATTTGCTCTTCTTGATCCGAGTTTGCAGTTGTCCAGAGAAGGCAACAAAGCTCTTCGTAGCCCGTTGAGCGACCTTCATGCACCGTTGCATGTTTGCACTCGAAGCCATGTTTGCGCTTTGCGACCCTGACTCCAAATCGCTGAGAATGTCTTGCATGATCTCGATTTCTTCGATGAGCTCCTCGATCTGTGTGGGTGCGTTCTTAGCGGCGGCATAGAAGCTTTTGACCTTCTGGAGCGACTCAGCAAGCTGGATGCTCAGGGAGACGACGCCGATGGCGCCTGCTGCAATGCCGAACCCTTCCGCCATACTTGGTGCTTGGTCGGATTTCTTGTAGATATATGGCTTCGGAAGCCTCGTCGGCAATATGGCAGAAGTGTACAAGGTCTGATCGTGTCTGGTGGTGTGTGCAGAGTGTAGACATTGTTGACCCATATGAAGAAATACAGATGACAAGGCTGACCTGTACATACTTGGAGCTCAGCCTCGGAGGGGCGAACTGAGGCTGTGCACTTGCATGTCGCTGCACCTAGCGAGGCTGTGCACAGGTGGGTTCGACTGTTCTCAGGAACCGTTGCAGCTGCCTTGAGATTTAGTACTCCGTTCTTCGATGGTCTAGGTCAAATGTCGATAACAGTTGCAGCATAGATCAATGCATGCGAAATACTCGTATACGAGACGCCGAGACGCCATAGGCGTTCAATGGACCGCTGACTAAATTCTAACAAATTTATGCAAGGTCATCAATTCGCAGCGAGCTCGCGATAATGGATATCCCGAAGTCTGGTATATAAAAATCGGTTTGCCAGGTCAATGATCATTTGCTCTCGTCAAGCACATTTTACCTTGTTCTCGTTGCAATCGTCCCAATATGTCCTTGATCCAGATTTCGATACTATTGATTAGTCTCTTCACTTGCCATAGCATTGCTACACCATTGAAGACACGCGATGCAGATGATCTCGTCCAAACCGTGTACCATTTCTCGAACGACACTGTGAGTTGTGTTCGGCATTTGTCATGCATTTCGTAATCACGATCGCTGACCATGACATTCTTCACTGTAGTGGGTCGAGAATATCGCTGTTCGCTCGAACGGCAAAATCCTCGTGACACTGATCAACACGGCCCAAGTCTGGCAGATTGATCCTGCTTCCCATAACGCTGAGCTTGTACACGAATTCCCGCACGCCATCAGCGCAATGGGTATCGCGGAGTATGATAACGATGTTTTCGCGGTCGTAAGCGATTACTTTTATCCAGATATCAAGATTTAAAACTCACATCGCACATTAGAACATCGGCAACTTCAGCGACGCTACCGCCACAGCCACCACTGGAAGTTGGAGCACTTGGACTCTTGATTTCAATCGTCGCCGAAAGCACAGCAGATTAGTCTCGGTGGACAAGATCGTAGACATCCCTTCGGCTGAGTTCCTCAATGGCATGACTGCAGTGCCGAGCGCCCCTGGGATCTTGCTCACCGCAGATTCGGGTGCAGGGCTCATCTATCGCATCGATGCTCCGAGCAAGACATGGTCTGTCTTCTTGGACGACCCGAAACTGAAGCCAAACTCGACCGCGGCGATAAAGCTTGGAGTCAATGGAGTGCACGTTCGCGACGGCTATCTCTACTTCGACAACAGTTTCCAGTCGCCGCTTCTGGCTCGAGTCCCGTATCATGCCAGAAATGCCACTGCTGTCGGGCCGGTTGAAGTCATCTTCGAGTCCGCTACGTTTCCATTGAACGAAGGGCGCGGGCAAGCCGATGATTTTGCTTTCGATCGCGCAGGCAATGTCTGGCTGTCGTCTGCGTCGTCCAGCGTGGTGAAACTGGATCTCAAAAGAAAGACGCAGACTCTGGTTGCTGGAGGTCCTGATGACCCCGTGCTCGTTGGTAGTACGTCTACGACATTTGGTCGCACGAAGAGAGATCGGGATGTCCTCTACATCACAACGAATGGTGGCATCTCGGATCCGAGTGTGGCAGGATTGACTGGTGGGAAGGTGGCGGCTTTGAACACAAAGTGGCTTTGAGGTCGTAGGTAGCGGCGAAGGACGAATCGAAGATGGTGTCTCGCCACTTCTGACGGGAAGGCACGCAAGGGTACGTAGAAGGATCTGGTGATTTAGGCTAGGCAATTGAGCATCTGAATGAGAGGTAGCGATATTTGCTGTACATAGTACGTGTACATAGTACATCCGCAAATGGACGCCCAAGAAGGTATGTGTAGAGAATGTTGAAGAGTGATGCATAACAATAATAAATGGTGGAGGAGACAAGGATAATCTAGAGCCCCTCGGTCTGTGTCCGTGCGGTCTCACTCCGCGAAGTGGAGGGACAACGCCCAAAGGCCCAAGGCGGCCACCCTTATTGACCGACCGCGCTTTCTTACCTCATGAATTCCGGAGCCATTCCTTGAAACATCACCAGTCCAACCCTTTTACCACAAAGACACACAACATTATGTCGAGACGACCCGTCGACCGCTCGGCGCAGAACCAGGCCACGCTCAAGCAGCTGGTCAAGCTGGAGACCAACAAGACATGCGCTGACTGCAAGCGCAACAAGCACCCTCGATGGGCATCCTGGAACATCGGCGTCTTTATCTGCATCCGCTGCTCCGGTATTCACCGCTCCATGGGCGTTCACATCTCTCGCGTCAAATCGGTCGACCTGGACAGCTGGACTGACGAGCAGCTGGCTTCGATGCTGCGATGGGGCAACGGCAGAGCGAACAAGTACTGGGAGGACAAGCTCGCTCCTGGACATGTGCCCAACGAGGCTAAGATTGAAAACTTTATCCGCACGAAATACGACAGTAAGAGATGGGTGATGGATGGGCCAATGCCGGACCCGAGTACCTTGAGCGATGCGGCCGCAGACGATGACGTGCCATTGAACGTGGTTCGTGAGAAGGCAACTATGGAACGAACAGCAAGCTTGAGAAATGGATCTTCGAGCGTTGGAAATCTGCCACAGCCTCCTAGGAGACAGCAGGTTGACTTGTTTGGAGACATGGAGGAGGCAGCACCGGCGAGACCCAGCACAACTGAACCAGCTATCAGAGCCGCACCCGCCAAAGCACCTGCAGCGCCGCCAAAGCAGACCAGAGCCGGTGAGAGCTTACTAGGCATGGACTTCTTTGGCAGCACACAGTCCGCACCACCGAGACCCTCTTCTGCGACCTCAGGGATGGCTGCACCTGCGTCTACTGGCAGAGCTGATCTCAAGAACTCGATCTTGTCTCTTTACGCCTCAGCCCCGAAGCCAGCAGCACCTGCACCTCAGACTCAGCACAGACAGCAGCCTTCAACATCCAATGTTGACTTCTTTGGTGGTATGCAATCGCCGACAGCACCAGCCCAGCCTGCGGTCAAGAGCGACCCTTTCGCTAGCATGACTTCGGCAAGACCCGCGCAATCAAAACCTCAATCGTCGAACCTCGATCTGTTCGGTGGCATGCAATCTCCTCCCCTTACCTCTCCAGTGCAACAACAACCAAACTACGGCAATTTTACCGCCCACGCTTCTAAGCCGCAAGCAGCTGCCCCGAAGCCACAGATCAACTCCGACTTCTTCGGTGGCATGCAATCACCTCCTCTACCCACAGCTTCATCTTTCTCGAGCCTCGCGTCCCCTACGGGCTCTAATCCAGCTCAGAAGAGCTCACTTAGCGGCGGAAGCTTCTTCGACCCTAAGCCAGCACCGCCTCCCAAGGATTTCTCGCCACCTCGGAAGCAACCTATGTCTCCTATCACCGCTGCCCCGGCGACCACTCAGACAAAGAACAGCACATTTGGCATGGACTCGTTGTCAATCTCTGGAGCTAACAGCAACCCATGGGGCAACGACAATGCGTGGGCGCAGCCTGACCCGGCACCAGCTCCCGCTGCGGCACCGCCGAAGCCCCAGCCTGTTCAGGGACCACAGCCAGTGCAAGACGATGATGACTTTGGTGGCTGGAGTCATGCTAGTCCTGTCAGGACTCATGCCACCCCGGCTGTCCCCCAGCAACAGGAAGAGTTTGGCGGATGGAGCCACGCTAGCCCTGTGAGTGAACGTCCACCGCCTGCGCCTGCTGCGGCTCCTAAGCAGAACTTTGGAGGAGGACAAGACGACTTGTTCGGAAACGTGTGGGGTTAAGTAGAGATACCGTAATGGGCGTAGTGGTATGGAATTGGTGTGCATTAGCGTATGAGGATGAACGGAACGAAAGAGAGCATAGTAGCGAGCTTAGTAAAAGCAACAATGATTGTGCATTTGTGGTGTTGTTGTTGGATAGTTTGACATCTTATGACCTCAATACATGATTTTCCAAACATTTAAGAGCTGGGCTCTCGAGTCCCCTTAATTTAATCTTCTGTACATGTGCTGCATGGTACAACTCGCATGTGTAGTTTGTCCGAGCCCAGATGAGCATCGCCACAACAATCCGTTTACAGCATTGTAACTCCAAGCTCCATGTTTGTAAAACCCCTGTTCGCGAACAAAATAAAGAACTCCACAGCGCCGTGCTTAAAACCATATCACCGGCGTCTTCAAAAAATAGCCTTTCCCAAACTGTCTTGCCTTCCCCAGCATATCAGCAGAATATACAATCCTCTCCTCTTCTTCCTCCTCTTCACCAAAACCAGCTCAAAATCCACCAAAGCACCACCACAGTCGCGACAATAATCCCCGCGAGTTTCAGCACCGCCACTTTGTTGCCCTGGCTGGCCATGACGCCCAGCCGGCGCGCGCTGCCTTTGATGCTCGTGGTCATGTTGGAGAAGGACTCGGAGGTGTTGTCGATGACGTGCTGGTCGCGCGCATTGTCGTAGATGTCGATGGTGACGCTGCGCAGGGCGGAGACTTTGGCGGAGAGGGCGGAGAGGGAGTCGTTGTTTTGTCTGGGTGAAGGTGTGAGATTGTGAGTTCTCAAGGAGGGAGAGGGATGGTCTTTTTTTTCTTACCTTTCGCGCTCGTAGGCTTCGGACATGGTTGTGGTGGTTGTGATGGAGAGTGGTGGAGCGGACGGTTTTGTGGATGGTGGTTGTCTGCAAGGGCTGAGCGGGTGGCTTGCTTTGTTCGGGTTGTGCTTTCTTAGTATGCAGTAGCGATCGGCTTGGGCTTTTTCAAGAGATTCTTTCTAGGTGGTATGATATTTGTCCTTGAGTAGTAGTAGGTTAGTCGTACGGTCTAGGCCAACCCTTGACCCTCTCTCTCCATCCTCCCCAGCCCCAAACTCTCTCGGTGTTTGGACCGCGGCTTGCTGTGCTGCTGACTCGTTGCGCTGCGCCCTGCTCCATCGTCATCGGCCTTAGCCTTGGGCTGCCTACGCTGCTGTACCCATCACACAACTCTCAACACCACCCTTGGCAGGTTGCTGCCTCTCGCTCTCACTCTCCTCGCCCTCCTAGGATACTCCTCTCCCTACCAAAGCAGGACACACACTCAAGATGCCGCCCTTCATCAACAACCCGTTGCCGTCGTCGATGCGAAGTAAGTACCGTCTCACTTCTTCCTCCAAATCTCGAACACCACTCGGATGGATGCGCTTGGCGCAAGAGGCAGCAATAGCTGGAACATGTGGCACTTGTGGTCCTGCGGGCGCATTGTATTGCTCAGGAAACGACGGGTCGCTGTGATCGGATTTCTTCGGTGCTGTTTGCTGCCCGCTATTTGCGCCTGAAGACACCCCGCTATACCCGCTCACCAAATGTGGTCGCAACACAGCGCCCTCATGATATGGCGTTTCAAATCGCACTACTGTCAGGCTATAGTCACTAACAAGCACTCCCAGGCGAATGCAAGAAATGTGGTCGCATTCTTGCTTCATTCATCGACCCAAAACAAGCATTCGGCCCCGATAAGGTCATCCCACCACAAATCCTCGCCAACGCCAAAGGTCTGGCAATCCTCACAGTCTTCAAAGCCGGATTCTTGGGCAGCGGTCGCTTTGGAAGTGGAGTCGTAGTCGCAAGACTGGCAGATGGATCTTGGTCGGCGCCCTCCGCTATCGGAACTGTAGGAGGTGGTTTCGGCGGACAGATCGGCTTCGAACTCACAGACTTCGTCTTTATTCTCAACGACGCCAGCGCCGTGAAGACCTTCGCACAGGTCGGCTCGCTTACTCTCGGTGGTAACGTTTCTATCGCTGCTGGACCTGTAGGACGCAATGCCGAAGCCGCCGGTGCCGCGTCGCTCAAGAGTGTCTCTGGTATCTTCGCATACTCAAAAACAAAGGGTCTCTTCGCTGGTGTGTCTCTGGAGGGAAGTGTTTTGATCGAGAGGAGGGATGCAAACGAAAAGATGTACAACCGCAGGGTCACTGCTCGCGCCTGTCTGGAGGGCGCTGTCCCTGTGCCGCCTGCAGCTGAGCCTCTGACCCGTGTGCTTAACTCTCGCATCTTCGCTGGCCGTGGTACAACAGCGGCTGGTATGGATGGTGCTATGTACAATGACGTCCCTGTCTACAACGACGATCAGGATGACGTGGTCTGGCAGGGCCGTACAGGAAGTGCTTACGGCGAGGGTGTTCGCACAGATCGTACAGGCACAGGTTCGATGATGGGAACGCCCACAGGAGCTCGTGGCAACGACAGCGACTACAACTTCACAGACCGTGCACCTCAACGAGCCTCAACCTGGCAAGATGACCCTTACGACCGCGCAAGCAACCGCTTCTCCCGTGCAAACCCTGGCGAGACTTTCGACCGGCTTGAGACTGGTCGCAGCCGCTCATCGACACTCGGCGACCAGAGCGACTACGTATACTCAGACCGCAAGGGTCCCGCGCCCAGCCGGCCAAGCGCACCCAAACCTACTTTCAGCTCGAAGAACGTCAGTGCTGGACCCGGCCAGGCTGTAGCCAAATTCACATTCGATGCCGACCAGCCTGGCGATCTGGGCTTCAAGAAGGGCGAAGTCATCACAATCGTCAAGCGCACAGAGAGCGAGGCAGACTGGTGGACAGGCCGCATAGGCAACAGGGAGGGAATCTTCCCATCAAACTATGTCGAGACTGTGTAAGTCGGGTAGATGGCGAAGAAGCCCGGATCCGGGTTGATGAAGAAAACGGGCATCTTATACCTTACCTTTTGTTAGCATGGCGTTCTATCGGACTTGCGCATCGTGCGACACCGCTGCTTGATACTGCGTTCGGGCCATGGAATTGTGTACACGCAAATGACATGCGGGAAATTGTGAATAGCTGTTATAGTTTCTATACCCTTTCAATGCCCCCCATTGTTTACAATCAGTGTGCCTTTTATCTTGAGTAGTCTTTATGTGAGCATGTGATCGAGCATAAACCTCACCCAATCGGGTTTAGCGCGAGATCCTGACTTCAATCCAATCTTTCCGAGCCGGCGTCATCGAATCGCTTCTCCTTCGACTTTATTGCCCACGATCCCTTCCGTCTCTGGTGTTCCGGCGTACAAAAGGCGCCTAGTCTACACTGATGCAATGGAGACCGTATACTCGAGTCTTCACCCGCCTTAACCACATCCGACCAACGTCCAAAACACCCTTTACTCCAGCCCCTAAGTGGCACATATCGCGTCGATCGTTCCACTTTGTGGACGGCAAGCTCACCACTGCGGAGAATTCATTGAAAGTGCAACCGCAGACGGATTGGAACGAGGAAGTCGACGAGGCCGACGACGCTATGGCTCATCAGGAACTTTCTCAACTTCAGCAATTGTTGGGCTTGGCTGAGCCGAAGAATGGCAAGCCAGTCGAGGATGTAGTATTTGTCTGCATTGATTGTGAAGCTTTTGAGTTTGATCAAAGCAAGATCACTGAAATCGGTATGTCAAAGCGTTTTTTAGAAAGATCAACAAAAGCTGATCGTACAGGTGTTTCTGTTCTGGACTCCCGCTTGATCAAGGATGTCGACCCTGGTGAAGACGGCCAGCCATGGTTCGATCTGATGCAACACTTGCACCTGCGTCCGAACGAAAATGTGCAATACCGCAACCGGAGATTCGTCAAGGGCTGCGAAGACCGTTTTAATTTCGGAGAAAGTACTTTCATTCCGCTGGGCGACGCTGGTCGTATAATGGATCGTATCTTTAGCGATCCGAGTCGCATTCACGAGGCTTCCAATTTCGACACGGAGATCTCGGATGTGGCGCCCTTCATCATGCTCATCGGACACGACCTCAAGAACGACACTGAATACCTCCGAAGACTGAATTTCACGCCCAAGCACGTGGAGGGCAAGATCGACACGCAACGACTGGCTAGAATCTCGAAGAGACAGCCGCCTGGTTTGACCAAGCTACTTGCTGCGTTGTCTATTGACGCCACAAATCTGCACAACGCTGGCAACGATGCTGCCTACACCCTTCAGGCGATGGTTGGCGTTGCCGTGCAAGAGCACAACCACCCGGGAGAGATCGCACGCAAGCTCAAAGCCGAGAAGGAGATTCGTGATGCTGCTAAGCTTGTCCAGAAGGCCAAGGCTGCCGAACGTGCAAAGGCTCGAAGTAACAAGTCTAAAAGCACTGTCAAGGTTCATCCTGACCCTGATCTGAAGACAGAGGTCCTTCCCAGTACCAGCAATCAAGCTGCTGTTCAGTCGGAGGAGTCGCGCCGTAACCACAAATCTCGTGTGAGACACAAGCGGCAGGGGAAAGAGGAGTGATATTGGGCGTTGGTCTTTGTGAGCTGCACCATAACCGCCCTTGAGATGCGCGGCTGAGCAATGCCACCGACGCAATGAATGCTCAAGTTCATGCAGAAAAATACTCGAATCCAACAATTGTACGTCTACAAGCTATGGGCTGTAGGATTTCCGCAAGCATAGCACGTACGCATAAGATTGCTTGAAAAGCGAGCACCAGTCCCACGTTCTTTATCCTTTCTGCTGGTATCGTATGCTACAGGCACGCAAGGAAGTAAGCCCGCCATTGAGAAACTATCCACTGTGCCCATCGATCTCGGGAGCCAGTGTGCTTCCACCATCTACGTCAACGGATGTATCGGGTTGTTTGCCGTTGAGACTGTATTTACAAACATAAGAGCGAAGTCTGTAAGTAGTGTGCTATGCCCCAAAACCCAGACATGGGCATTCCATACTGATGGCAAAAGCCGCCGAGTCCCAGGTCTCTCATGGCTGCAACCACACCGTGCCGATAGTGTATCTCGATGGCAATAGTGAAGCCCGCAACGGTCGCGCAGTGACTGAACGAGCTTCAAGAAACCAATCGTCGTCCTCGGGAGGCTCAGGCAGTGAAAGTCGCCCCGGGCATGGCATACTTCCTCGAATCGGGTGTCGAGGACTTGCTCAAACGAAGCCTTCACTTCCAACGATGATGTCAGCCGAGCGCGTCTGCCTCCTCCTAGGCCAGCCGGCCACCTCCTTACAAGACAACTGTCACCCCAACGTCTTCTTTCCTTCTTTCTCTCTTTCTCTGAAACACGACTCGACCATACATGCACCCGGCTCCCACACACTCACCGACTCACTCGAGCGCTACTACAAACATTACTCACAACTACTCCGATTGAGTTCTCGACAACAACAAGCTTTGTGTCACTGCTTGTCGCGCCAACAGTATTTCAGGCCAATCGCATCTGCTAAGTCGCAGAGCGCAAGACATCATCCGAGATGGCTAGGACCATGCAGGCAGCGAGGAAATCTACCAGAGGCAAGGCGCCACGTCAAGTCCCGACTGCTGCACGCGGTATTCCTTCATTTGCGACATACGAGGCTCCCTCAACGGAGGTCCTGGCGAAGAGAACAACAAGGGCAGAGGCTCGCAAGGCCCTCAACATTGTGTCTTCCACCATAAAGGAGGTCCCACGGGCTACACACTTCAACTTCCTCGGTCTACCCCCTGATCTTCGCATCAGAATATACGAGATGTGCGTTTCCGTCTCTGAATACATCACCTACGACGAAAAGGACTTTTGCACTTGTGGCCAGGAACACCTCAGCCAGCCGAGTGCCATCGCCGAGCACGCCGAGCACGCCTGCAAATATGACTCGAGAGATCGCGGCAATTTCAAGCCTAGACTACCTGGATGTTACTACTCGACAACGCCCAACTACATCGACAATCAGAATTGGGACATCCCACGCAGGGAATACGCTCGATCGTTCAAGACGCCGATGCCCCGTATCCTTGAAGTCAACCGCCAGGTCCGAAACGAGGCTTTGCCAACCTTTTACGCCATGAACGACTTTGTCTTCGAAGACTGCGATTGCTTCCGTGTCACTCACTGGCTCTTCAACGTTGTGAAACCAGAACATCTGAAGCATATCAAGTCAATCACATGGGACGGAACCCTGCGCTGGGACGGTGAAATGGTGAATCTGGAAGACAACACATTTGTCCACATGAGCTCTATCATCATGCTCGCGCAACTCAAGATCTTGAAGAATTGCAAGCTCCGCCTCTTGCCTGATTTGGGCTTCGAAGATGTTCACTATGCTTGCATCCTTCACGACAAGATCTCGAGCCTGGTCGCACGTAAAGGTCTGACCGCCGCGCATGCCGAGAACGAGAAATCCAAGCTGGATGAGCTCGAAGTCAACGGCTTGGTTTACTGCATCGCAAGGAAACTCTCAGAGTTCTGCCGTAATGTTTATCAAGTTCGTTCCGTTACCTACCTTCCTGCTGGACTTGATGGGAGTAGCGGCTGGAAGTGCAACTGCGATTGTGTCGAGCTTGAGAAACGAGACATGATTGCTTGGTTGGGTCAGAAGATTCTCCCTGGTGCCGATGGAAGCACTTAAAGTCTGGTTGGTGCTGTTGTCTGATATGGAATCGAAGGAAAGAGCGACATGGACGTTTGGACGGGACTGCAGGTGTGGAGCGGCCACGCGAGGAACGATGGGGTCCTGTCTCGAGGGCAATGAAGGTTTTCACGAACGGCGTTGGTCATTGGAAGCATAGGCTACATAGTCAACAAATGAGGTTTTTTAGTATAATTATCACAATGGTACATGAATCGTTCCAAGACATATCCCTAGAGAATGAAAACTTATCAGCGTTGAAGAGCTGGGTGTCTAGAACAGGAGTGTTGATGGAGTGACATTCTTTCTCCAACGGCGACGAACATTCCTGCGCACGAGGTCGACCAGTAATGGCGTAGTCAATGTTGAGATACCTCTATGCTCTCACTGGTGACACGACGTTTTCCGATAAACGGACCTCTTTGATCTCCTACATAAAGCAGTGTCATTGAAACGCCTGCGTTACGGAAGCACCATCATAAATCATAGCAAACTCATACTGTCATAAAAATAGATGCCCCTTTTGCTGTAATACGTACTTCCAGTGAGCGTTCCGACGGAATGTTGGGTGAGGAATTCACGACATGCGACCATCCGAACCATTAACTTATCAAAACGCCAATTGTGAAGGTGTCATGCAGTCACTTATCGCGAAGCTGGCCCGCACGATTTCACTCACCAGATTACCAAAACCGGACTCTAAGCATTGCCCCAACCTGTCTTCTCCCACAAACAACCACCGACTTCCGATCAGCAAATCACCACTCAACAACTGTGATCACAAGTGAGGTCCCGGAAGGTGCATCATCATGGCCGTCAAGACAAAGCATCAGGCCCGCACCCAGGCAGGCGACTCGGATCTACTCGAGGGAAGTCGCGCGCTGTCGACTCGACCGAGTCTCAACATGAAGCGCGCACAACGCAAATCCCGTCAAAACCCAGTAAGCCTCGATGAAGGACACAACCTGCTCCTAGATCTGCCACCGGAACTTCGGAACATCGTCTACGAATACTACGTTGCCAGCGAGGAGCCCTTCTACGTGGTGGACTCATGGGTCTCTAAGAGATCTCGCGTGCCGAGTCTGCTCATAGTGAACCGTCAAATCCGCAAAGAAGTTTTACCTGTCTTCTACAAGACCAACGAGTTCTGTTTTCCGAGATGCGACGCAAAGTACATTACTCGATGGTTGTTCGGAGCAGTCCAACCCCAGCACCTCAATCTCATCAGCGCGATCTCCTGGACTTCTGGGCGTCGGATCATATCGTCATGGCCCGGCCGGAATGGTTCAACGAGATATGAAACCGATGCTGTGGAAATCTACAGCAAAGCCGCCAACGAATCTGCCATTCACCTCAGCTCTGTGATCATGCTACTCGAACTCGGCTTATTGGGTCCGTGTAAAGTCAAGCTGGCGCTTTGCAACGAGCCACGACTGCATGTCGCGTGCAAGCTCCGCGAGCTGACCATGAAGACGATAGCCCGCAAGGAGTTGGCAGCGGACGATACGTGGAATGAGCATGGTCTTCCTGGCGAAAACGATGTTGCTGGCCTTTCGTACGCAGTGTCGAAGGAATGGGCGAAGAGTGTTACTCGGGCATTTCAAAACTACTCGCTAGCACCTCCGCTCGCGGCCGAGATCTATTGCTCGTCATGTCAGACAATCAGTACGTCGCCTCAGCTGGGCGTAAAGGGTCTGATCTTTCATCTGCCCTGGGTGTCGCGTAACGAGGGCGTTGAGAGTACACACGATCAGTCGGACAAAGCGTCAAGTACCGAAGCCAACCAGTGAGCTTGAGAATCGTGTGAGGGCATGATTGACGGATCGGTTACTCAATTGTGCACCTGCGGAAATCTGAAGGTAGCCTATGGTATTTTCTCAGGACAGGGAGAGACTTTGAGGGATGGCTCAAGTCTACTGCGAAGAAGAGCGAGCGTTGGGCAAGGAAGAGAGTAGCCGTGCTGGGCCATAAGAATGTGGACATTGGCGTCTCTGCTGCTACAGCACTGTATATTCAGATTGAGTGTCTGGTCCACTTGTCCATACATATTGTCTTTCCGAGGCTTCACGTTAGACTCTGAGACAAAGGGAACGGTGCAATCCAGAGAGCGCACATCAACGATTGCATATTGGTATCAGTAAAGAATTATTCTCAAAACGACATCTGCAGAGCGTGACCTCTACACAAGCTCACTTACTCGTACATACTCCCCAATCCGAGCGCTGCAATACCTTCCATTAGCCTCCACTCCTCCTCACGTTCCTCAACACCACGCCAACATAGTCCTTGAGCGTCTTGTTGTGGCTTAGAGCGTCGAAAAGGCCGCGCCTTACCTCCTCGTTGAAGAACAGGCCAATCATTCCCGCGTCATCTAGGCTGTCTGCCTTCTTCTCGGTCTCGCCACCCATCGCAGCCTGCACACTGTCCTTGGAGTTGGACAGCGTCTTCGGCATGAAGCGAGCAATGTTTCGTAGTACCAAAGCAGCACCGAGCGGCAGGCCAGCAGCGTCGCCCGTCTCGTCCTGTAGAGTAAAGAGCATCTGTCTGGTGCTCTGCGATGATTGCGCTGACTCTTCTGACGGCTTTGCATTGTGGTTGCTGTCAGATATCGCCGAGGGAATGTGGGTCTGGATGTGACGTGCAAGCAATGCGGTGCTTCTGCCACTCCCTGTGACTTGGAAGTCATCCGATGAACGTTTGCAGTCTGCCCAGTGGCATCGGTGGGTTTGCTGATCTGCCGCTGCGAAATCGAAGCCATCGGCGAGAGTCGAATCGCCGTTGGTGCCATTTGTGCCATTTGGAAGACCGTTCGGCGCGGGCTTTGAGTCGATGTCCATTTCGTCTGCCTCAGGGACAGGGGAGGCCTTCTTCTTTGTCGGAAGATGAAGGTGGTTCGCGCAGATGTGTCTCAACATATCGCTTGAGCTGCGGAACCACTCGCCGCATGGAGCTTCCCTCGTAGTCGCTGGGATGATAGCACCGCTTGTTGGGTTCACTTGTGCTTCGACAGGGACTGTGACTTTCCAGCAGCAGCGAAGCAGCTCTTTGCCCTTGTCGAGTGCCTTGCTACCGGGACTCATGCCAGTCTCCACAGGGACCTTGCGGGCTCTTATGCCCCTAATGACGTACTTGTTGCCATTGGCGACCTGCGCAGTTGCGCCTGTGAATACGGCGGACACGTTCTTGATGAACTCGCCAGCAATGAGATGCGGGTGTGTCGCTTGGAATGGTTGGAATGTTCCCTGGTAAGCCTGCCATAAGCTGATCTGAGTCATTTCAGACTTGACATCGGGCATGAAACACATCCTTAGCCATTCCGAAGAACGTTCAGGTTCGTCCAGCTTCAGCAAAGGCTCGACAACGCTGCGCGATAAGCGCGGTACTGGGGGAATAGTGGTCTCGTTTTCTTTTGGCTCCTGCTTTGTTTCATGTTTCTGCTCCTTGGCGTCGAACAAGAGAAGACGAGTCAGCTGTCGTGCAAGGTTCTCAGAGTCGATGTGCTGCAACAAATTGTCCACGTTGTCGGAGAATGAGGTGTACTGCATGAAGAAGTCCAAGCAAGCACCACGCAGCTCCTCGTCTTCGATCAACAGCCACGATTGGATGTCGCGCAGCGTCGCGGGCGGAATGTCCTCGAGTCGCTTTGGAGGTGGCAGCGTCATGCCTAGACGCGCAATGGTCCTCAATGTTGTGATGAGAGTGCCGCGATCGGAGCTCTTCAATTGATGTACGAGGCTCTGGTAGAGATCTTCTTGGGTGTTGACATCGCAGTGTCGAAGTACTTGCTCAGCAATTTCGAGTGAGTAGTGGCGTAGTTCCATGGTACAGGGGCGGTCCGGCAGATTAAGGATAACAGTGATCATGTCTTGCACGAGAGGCATGGCTGCAACATACTTCGCGTTCTCCTCCAGCATGCACATATTTCTGATTGCCAGAGCTGCTTCCAGAATGCGGTTCAATTTGCTAAGGAACTGTGCGTCCTCAACGGTGTCATCAGTGATGTGACAAGAACGAGATTTTAGCTTTGCGATGATGTTCGGTGTCCCACTAATGCCATTGAGTGTCTCGTCATCCGTCACAAAGGTGTCATCGTCGTAGGTGATGTCCCAGTCAATGTCGTAGAACAGATTGCTGATTTGCAGAACTTTGCGCACCAGAGCATCGGCGAGCCCAGGAAACTGTGCGAATTTGTATCTGTCACCACGTTCGTGGCTGATCTTGACCAAATGATGCAGCGCGTATTCTTCTTCCTCGCTAATTCCAGATTGCAGGGCCATTTGTGCACGCACGTAGATGTTCGGTCCAATGAAGCCAGTGCCAGGTAACATGATGCTCCTGTATTTCCTTGCTAGCGGTCCAGCGTTAGCTTCAGCTTTGCGCTTCCGCTCGTTGCGATAGTATTCAGCATTGTTCGATGGGGTGGTGACGGGTTTGAGAGTGAGCGGGTACGAGACCATTGGCTCGTACGAGGCGAGTGTTGAAGTTGCGCCATTCATCATGGCTGGCGCATTCAAGACGCCATTTGTGATTGTGCCGGGTGTGGGCGAGGCGTGGACAGCACTCGAGTGGCCTCGTGTCTGGCGGGTTGCTGTTTCCGGCTGGAAAAGTACTCGTTGGGGAGGCTGTTGGCGCAGGCCTCGGCTCGAACGCCCTGTTGCGCTCCCTGGTTCGTCCATGATGTCCGGCTTCTCCTCTTTCGGTGTGGTCTGACCCGGGCTTGTGTCGCTTGCATCAGCAGCTTCCGCCAGCTTTTCGTCTCTTGTCGGAGGCTTCGAGAAATTCTCAAGTGTCCTGCCCATGACGTTACCTCCCTTAGCAGTGACCTCTTCCAGGATCTCCTTTGGAGGAGGTTCTTTATGCCAGTGGTTTGTAATTTCGTATGCGACCAGGTTCTTGTAGTAAACCAGTTTCACTTGGAATGCTTGCGCCGCGGTGTACTGATTCTTTCCGATGAACTCTTCGGCGAACTTTCTCCACATCAAAGGTTTCGCCTTAGTGTCCGAACACAGATCGTATCCGCCCTCGCTGACGACGCGTTGGTACAGTTTGTGCAGGTCGACGTGTCGGATGCCAATTTTAGGTTCAGTCTCAAGTCGGGTTCTGTGTTCACTCTGTCAGCATCACGTATCACTTCTCAACTAAAGCACACCTCGCGACATACCCGCGCTTCTCGTGGTACTCGGCCAGATCTTTCATGAATTCCTCATATTCGCTGGTCCGTTCGATGGAAAGCCCGCGTTTGGGAGCCATGGTGAGTTACCTGCGCGCGCGGGCAACTGCAGCTTCGAGTGGGACAGAAACGCTCGCCGAACTTCAGTTGACAACAAGCAGGTAAAATGACAGGCGCATCACGTGCGTAGGTTCAGGCTTTCCAGAGCTTTATAAGGCAGGCAATGCGACTCGATGTAAGTGAATGTGGAGATGAATGCGCATCACTTTCTCGCGCAGTCGCGCGCGTCCCTGTCGCAAAGTCCAATCACGCTTGAGGCTCTGCGGGCGCGGCCCGCTCCCAAAGCTTTGACCATCTAGGCTGCGGTTGGCAGATGCCGATCACATGCTCTTGCGACCTCACTCCTCTCTATTGCCTATATTCACTCGTGAATAGAGTGCAACTATCGATACAATCAGCCTTCAACATTGTCGATCTAGTCCTTCGGTCGGATTCAACATCCTGCCGCCGTCTGTTCGCAGTAACCTGTCGCACACCTTTGAGAGGCCGCCTTGATCACCGGAGTGTGGCTGTCGTATGCCAACCACATTGCAAATATGGCGGCCGACATGTGTGTCGCTGTGGGAAAGTATTCTCATGCAGTTGGAGTCAAGTCTGACAACACTATTCCGTGGACTCACGTTGCTGCAACCGATCTGTTTCTTGTACTCAAAGGCCAGGATACTCACATTCAAAATGGCCAGCTGATATTGCAAGTCTTACAAGGAAAC
>Ga0265797_10005436_pt1 | contig 18596 bp, 24 predicted proteins | sample P2T30metagenome_FD_192433 | JGI IMG/M metagenome (GOLD analysis project Ga0265797, IMG submission 192433) | Plant litter microbial communities from East Loma Ridge, Irvine, California - P2 T30 | ecosystem: Environmental > Terrestrial > Plant litter > Unclassified | place: USA: California... | reverse complement strand
TACTACAACAGCAATAACAACCACACGACGCACTGCTTGCTGCAGCTGATATTTTGCACCTCTGAGGTCCTTTTTCATCGTGTTGAGATGTTCTTCTCTAGTTTCAAGGCTGCCAACTAGGTCGTGGCAGGCTACTCAATTCCCCTGGCTCGTTAGCCTCTGCGCAGAAGGACGTCTCTCGGTGTTATGCTCGAAAGCAATACCCGGAACGAACCAAGTCTATACCTGGAGCTACTCGCCCACCGTGTGTAAGAGTATAAATGAAACTCTACTTCAGCTCTTTGGTCATGGCTTTCCAGGAAGGACAATTTGCGGTACGAATATGGTATGCGGCCCCGCCCACGGAATGACCTGTACAAGACTGGCTGATGTAACGTTTCCCGCAGTTGATATGCCGATGCTCTTTGAGTACGTTCTCAGCCTTCTTTTGGCCATCTGGCACATCCAACGACACACAGCAGGTCCTTCAGAACACGATTCGGTGTTCAACTTAGACAGATCTAAGCATTTCCTAGATGCTGGGGTTAGTGTCATGGCATCCTTGGCTTTTATTGTAGGGACATGGAGTCTGGATGGTATTCACCAAGGCTCGCGTTAACAGTGACTCTTGATATCCTTGGTCTTTGTTTGGTTTCTTTCGTGGAGTTTGATATTCATCTTCTCTCTCGTCTTCCTCTCGATCCTGATGTCTGCGATGAAAATGACCTGGATGCTTGCAATCCTTGGTTCGTGAACATTCAGTGGAAGTACTCCCATTTTTGGTCGAGCCATCAGTCCCAACGCCCTCGTCAGCATCTGACGGTGCTTCAGATTCTTGAAGCGGACTTGTCTCCGTGCTTGATGGGCGTTGAGGGATGCGTGGATTCTCGTCTGTGTTGTCCAGCTCTTGATAGATCTCAAGTACCGAGGGTCATGTGGTCACAGATCCTGTAATCTATCATTGAGAGTTCTTGCAGCCGCTAAACGTGTCCAGGCTCCTGTACCGAAGCACATGAAGGTAACCCTTGTAGCGAATACGAATGCTCTAGAATCATCCGGGCCGATGGCTGGGTATCGTGGACCTGGGAGACGGGGCGTAAGGCCTCCCGCGACCCGCAGATTGGGATACGGGTAAAGGACTAGTTGGTTAAGTTGGTCGGCGAGGCGGACGGGCTCACGGTACCTGGGAGTACCGGTGTTCCGCTTTTCGCTAGGGAGTATCCGTCGGCTAATTTCAGCTAACCAGGCTTCAGACAACCTACTTGATTGAACAGTTTGACATCATCTGTATACAAGATTGTGAGCGACATTTGCACGCGGGCAGCATGGGCCGGGGCCCTCAGCGCGTTAGGAGAGATGTAAATAGCCCCCGACAGGCTCGTGGAGTTGTAAACTATGGAGTAGAGCATTACTCTCTAGCGAGAAGTTGGATACTGGTGAGTCCGTCCAATGGTACCTTGGTCTTATATTAACATTACGCCCTGTTCTGGGACTGGGGGCATAAGACTTGCGAGCCGTAAAGGTAGATACGTGTATGCGCCACCACTACGAATGAATATTTCGAATATCAAGCCGCATGCGTCAGCCATGACAGCTCCAAGTAAAATGCTTGCGTCTGGAAGTTGGATGGGAGGGGGAGGAGGCCTGACACTGACAGACATAAAAGGTGACCTTGATGCCATACCAGTCCAGACTATCAAATCTCCTCGTTCCTCTCCCATAGAACAACCACAGAATCATCGTTAGAACTACCTACCTACATACAGACTTCCCTCGAACCATCAATCATGCGCTTCTCGACCACCTTGCTTGTCTTCGGGCTCGCTGCTTTCTCCGAGGCCTGCGTCAAAGACGGCGTAACGCCCCGTTGCAGCAAAGGCGACCCTCCGCAGTGCGAATGTAGCGGCGGGCATAAAGTAAATCTTCCGCTCTCTTCCTCCTTGTCTACTCTAATCGTGAGCGCCTTAGTACGTGTGCAAGCAGCTATACAGCATCATACCCCCGGGCCAGCCCTGTAAGTTCATAGCAGCTGTGGCACCCCAGATTTCTGACACGCTCTTCTTTTCCAGTGGGTTTTCATTACCAGCGGGAGTGCAACTGCAACGCAGCGCCGGGCAAGCTCCAGTGCGTTGCGGGTCAGTGCACCGGCGGGTGCAGGTAGAAGGCGCTACAAATCGGGGACGGACGGGCTGGGGTTCTTCGGTGCTGGGACGCGGGCGCTTTGATATGTAGGAAGACCGAGGAGGGAAGATGTACAACGTACGTAGGATATATGTTCCTGCAGAAAGCCACTGCCCAGATTAGTCGTGAGCGAACAATTTGCCTTAAATCAGTGCATACAGCGAACAAGACGTGCAGCTACAAGCCACCCACTCCGTGATCCACCTTGAAAACTCCTCCTCCATACGTTGTACTGTGATATCAGGCAAAAGTTTTGGAGGTGGGTCCTGAGAGGAAGCGCGAGAGCTCCCTTCAGTCTGTTTTATATCAAAACCTCGGAACTTGTGTATGGAAATCAACGCACCTCTGTTATGGATGGACAGCGCCGATCAGTAGTGGGTGAATGTGATTCGCGTCGATGATCACCGTGAAAGATTGCAGTGATGGTAGAATACATGGTGGCCCTTGGAATTTGACTAAAGTTTGAGACGCCTACGCAACAGCGGACGCTTGCTCGAATCGCACAAAACTCGGGATAACTTGTCCACATTTTCCATGAAGAAACATCTGTGCCATCTTAACAAAAGACCATGTTCCCTCTATTCCCATCCACCGTCTGTCTTGACTTCGCCGTAACCAGAGTCACCAAACTAAAGTAGATCCCTCATAGTCTCCAACAGACGCTCATGGGCAGCACGCAGATCCCCTTGCACAGTACTATCCTCTTGATCGTCCACCGGCCACCCCTCCCACATGCGACGACGATTCGCAGATGCGCGAACCTGGTCACGGCGAGCTAGTCGTGGAGTGCGAGAAGCTGGAATCGCTTCAGCAGGTACTGGGCGACCAGGAATACGCGCTGTCGAACGAGCTGGACCCGCGTTGGGCATGTCGTCGTCATTCCAGGTGAACGTGCCTTCATGCTGATGCACTTGATTAGTACGATGACGGCGGTTTGCATTGCGGATCTGTCGACGGCGAGCTCGGTGCTCAGCGCGAGAAGCCGCAGATGTCTCTGCAGATCCTTGGCGGGAAGAGGAGGCGGGTACTTGGCGACGACGAGGGTGGCGCGGGATTTGACGAACTGAAGGCGCTGCAGAGTCGGATATGCGCGCGGCTTCTGATAGCATGGCCTCGTTGTTGTCCGCAGTATCCACCTGTGAGGGCATGGGTGCATGAGGTCTCAACGCCCCGTTTCGCCGTGCACGCGACAACTCCGTGAGCTCATCCTGAATCTCCTGGATGCGACCTGCCTTCCTGCTTGCCCTGCTCTCAGAAGTTCTGAGATTTTGGGTCTGAGCGGGCATGTCGTGGCGTGACGTGTTGACGTTCGAGGACGGCGCATTTCTGCTGCGGGAGCGCGTTGTGCGATCAAAGTCGTCTTGGTCCTCTTCCTCGTCTTCTGAGGACGACGTCAGATCCGAGGAGGCATCGAGGGCCGGGACTTGGCGACGAGAGCAACGCAGTGGCGGTGACTCATCGACTTCCATCGACGCATCTTGATTCATAGCATCCTCTTGCTCACCAAACAGCTCGCGCCTCAAGCGGTCGTGAATTGCGCGCTCGTTCGTAACGATGAGGTCTGAACGCCTGCGTTGCTGAGTGGCAGGAGATGAACCATGCTCTTCCTCGCCAAACAGCTCCACACTCAGACGCTCGTGTGTGGCACGCTCGGCTGGAGTCATCATCTCTAAACGTGAACATTCTTGGGTGGCAGAAGACCGACTGGGCATCGGCGCTGAGTGCATCTCAGGCGAACCCCTCTCGAACACAGGGCGTCCTGTGTCCCAGAACAAATCGTCCGAAGTGTAGTCGAAATCCTCATCTAGGTTCATGGTAAAGTCATCGTCTTCCTCGCTTGCTGACGCGATTGTTGGAGACGACATCGGTTCAGCGGGTGGGCGTCCGTTGCTTGCGTCTCCCTGTCGTGCTGGGCCACCGAGGGCGGTCGGGAGCGGGAGGACTAGAAGACCGCGGGGGGATACTACTGCTTCATGGCGTCCGTGTCCGGCGAGATTGCCGAACAATTCTTGGAAGAGCGGTGCTTGACGCGCAAAATCGGTCTGTGGCGCAGTATCTGCTGCTGGACCATCGACTAGAGACTCGCTGTCGCTGAGGTCGCTATCCTCCTCACTTGAGTAATCGCTGAAGCTTGTGTCGGTGTAGTCATCGACATCTTCGTCACTAAGATAGCCTATCCTCATCGGCTGATCAACGCCATGCGCGCCCCTAAACGAGTGCAAAGCCTGCGGCGCAGCGTCGTACAACACCTCGCGACAATTTGGGCACCGGCGATGTTGTTTTCCGTTGCCGTTGAACCACGCGAGTATGCACACGCAATGATACACATGCTTGCACGTGACCATCTTGACGACATCTTGGGACAGAGTTTCCATGCAGATGCTGCATTCCGAGTCGGGCGGCGCGTCGATGGGCAGCACGCCGGTCATGAAGAATTCGGCCTGGGAGCGGAGAGCAGGCATAGGTGCGGATTGGTGCGCGTGCGGGTCGGCCATGCTGTGTGGGCATGTGTATGCGAGGTTGGTGTCGAGAGGTGGTAGTCGCGACGTGCGGGCTGCCGAATATTGAACAACGAAGTTGAAATTGAGAGAGCCGGCGGGGGCGGTGATACCTTTGCGCGCGTCAAGTGACGTATACGGACTGGTGGCTTAGTCAGGAAAGACGAGTGAAAGAGAGATTCAGGAAACGCTTAGTCAGGGAAGACGAGTGAAAGAGGAATTCAAGTGACTTGCGATGAGTACATCGAGTCACAACGAGATCACCTAGGTTTTGACCTACAAACGATTGCAGTGTGATGTAGCCGCCCAACCATTTCCAGAAAGTGTCGTCGCAAGAGATGGTGACGGACATTTTGCAAAGTTGGTCGTGACGTGCATTTCATATCCCTAGTCTTACCGGTACACCCAAACGCCAAACTGCTATTCCAAAGTCCTAGCGTCAATCCATCATGATCGAATACCCACCTGCCCGCTCAAGTGCATTTACAAGAATGTAAGGATAACGATGAGTGAAATCCAACAACGGCCTGGCCTTGCGACTGCCCTGGATAGGTCTACCTCCACTGGCCCTGACTCAGCTTTAGTAAGCCCTCAACACAGCCGGCCTCTTCTGCAGATCCCAAACTGGCTCTTCCGCTGGCATCATCGCCGCCCATGAACGACCGGAGCTCATCATCCTGTTCCGGGTCGATGGTGCCCTTCTTCCCCTTATCGCGGGCCAACATGGCTCCAAGGCTGGCACTCTGGGACATAATGTCGGTGTTCTCGCCCAGTATCTGACGAGCTCGTCGTGCTGCAGGGGGTGTAGCAACTTGGTATCGACGCGAAGAAGGCGCGACTTCAGGCTCCCAATTCTCCTTGTCGCTCTCTGTCTGTGGCATCTCGTCCGACTCGGTCTCGTCGCCGCCCTTCTTCTGGTATTCCTTTGTCGAAAAACGTCCGTTGACAGTAAATGCTCGTTGCATGGGGCCACGCGACTTCTTCACGCCAGGAGTACCCAGGACCTTATGCGAGCTCTGCCTGGATTTGAGCGGTGTGTTCTGGCGCGCGTGGTTCTGTGCCAAGATCTTCCTGTTCGCACGTAGTATCCCAATAGCGTCTGCCGCGCTTCCACTTCCTTCCTGCTCGGCACGTGTGGTAAGGCTTGTTGTAGACCTGCTGTCCGGATCGCACCAAAACTCCCAAGCCCGTGAATCCCTACTTCTTCCAGCGTTTGACGACGTGCGAGCCAGCTTCGGGCTCGGTTCTCCCCGTGCAGCCTCCAGTCGGTCGCTCAAGCCCGCGGCACTGTAGCTCCTACGCAGACCTGCAGCAGCACGAGAGAAGGCTGCAGGATTAGACTTGGGATGTGGCGGAGACGGGGTCTTGTCGAGGTCTGTGATGACGCGGGCCGAGCCGTCTTCGTTGGTGCGTATGCGTACGAAAGAGTGGGCGCGCTTTAGTGGACGCGTCGAGGGTTCGATCGATTTAGGCGACTCTTCGGCTTTGGTGGGCGCATGCGGAAACGTGATGACTTCTGGCGCATAGTCTTCGCTGTATCGCACGAAGGAGGCGCTGCGGCGGTTCGATATCCACGATGTGCGAGCCTGCGAAGTGTTTTGAGTGGGTAGGGCAGGCGGCGTGTTGCTGGCTTCGGTCGGCGCCGTCTCTGGTATCTGGGGATCGGTAGAGGCATCCACTGCCGTATCGACCGTAGCTATCGTGGTTTGGGTATCAACTTCAGCAGGCGCGGTGGTCTTATCTGAGCCTGTCTCGGGCGCAGTCTCATCAAAAGTTAGTCCAGGTGTAGCAGAGAGGCCGTTCTCGACATGCTCCTCTACTATAGGCTCATGGCGGGGGCTCTCTGGCTTCGAGTTTTGCGGCTCAATATCGCGGACGCTGGCTTCCTCCTCGGTCGGCGGATCAGACATGTTGGAAGACGAAGACATGAGTGAAGCAGAAGAAGACGGCTCCAGAGGACGCGATCGCCTGCGGTCGTTCTGCCGGCGGTTCTGAAACCAGATCTGACATCAGGTTAGTCATCGGCGCGCGCACTCGTGACCACAGAAAATTGGCTGTTTCATACCTGAACTTCCTTTTCGCCAAGTGCGACCTTCGTAATAATGTCCAAACGTGCCGCCTTGTCTGGCTTCGGATTCTTCAGGTACTCGGCCTTGAGAACATCCTCGTCTTCTTTGCTGTAAATACGTCGTCAGCGATGTGTGGAAGATTGTATGGTGGGGTAGGCGGCGACGGCGACGGGACGTTGCCGAAGCGAGCGACATGGGTCACGCGTGTCGCGACAAACCACGTCAATATGCAGTTGAGATGGAAGCATTCGAAAGGAGATTTGGTACCTTGTACGGCGTCTTCGCTGCCTTGCGAGAGCCTTGTTGTCGACATCTGGAGGCATCTTGTTCGCGACGGTCTCTTGCGAATGCACCAAAAAGGCCAGCGCGCCTGTGGTGCTCGTGCTCGGAGCATCACGCCTGCTCGTTGAAGATGGAATCGGTGGGAGTGGCGAGGAATTCGACATAGCTGTAGAAGGAAGAAGTCTTGTCCAAAGTTGAGAGAAATCAATTGGTGTTCAAGCAACAAGGTGAAGGGACATCAGATGCAAAGAAGTGTGTGTGGCTAGTAATGTACGCGACCCATGGGACGACGCGTTCAAGGTTCCGCACGGGCAACGATGACCTGCATCAACGCTAGCTTCATTGGGCACTGCCTCAACCATTTCACTGCTGAACGGTCCCACAAATTCGCAGCAATGATTTTGGAAAGAGTTGGTAGAAAAGCTGGAGTCTCAAAGGACGATGTGCTTTCAATAACAACTTTTACTCAAATAGAGTAGATCTTCAGGCAACGTACACCGCGTGCAGCACTGCTTACATCGTGAAGAACTGGAGGCCCATGCATTTTCTGCTATGACCATCGCGACGAAGTACGTACCGTGTACGTTGCGCGTGCAGCCGTTTGTACGGGCCATAAGCAACTCTAGAACCCTCAGGAATTGCATACTGATGTATTATGTTCCATGCTTTCTTGACCGTAAACTACCAATTCTTCAGCCATGTATTAGGATTGTTCGCAAATAGCATGCAAAAATCGTTCAAAAGCTGATCTGCACCTGCAAAATGTCTCTTGGTGCGACAAATTGACTTTTCGTACGCCAGCGTTGTTATGACTTCGTGTCAGCCTCAAAACGCGTCGAAACGTGACGCCAAGGATGTGTCCTAGCCGGGCAAGCGCCTTTTCCGCGCCGCTTCCTCTTCGTTTGTTCACCTCCGCATTCCTCCGCAGGGTCACTTCGTCTCAAATCAACCCTCTTGCTACATCGGCGCCCTGCGAGGTCCGTTATTGTGCTGCGAACAACCCTCCACCGCTCGAAAGGCAGCAGTTAGGCAACGACCGAGCTGTTTGCGGGACCATCGTCCAGCCCTCGATCTGGGACGCTTGGCAACACCCACGGTGAGATGAGCTGAGAAACATAACCTTACGCTGGCATTTACACTCTGCGCTTATGTACAAGATCGATCAATGAGCGTCTGACCAGCTGCATGATTCCGAGCGATTCGAGACGGCGGTCTACTACTGTCCTGCATTTACCCCACTGCTACCGGTGAGTGCCAGTATGTCCTCCAAGGCAGAACTTTTCAACGAAAGACATGGTAAATGCATATTCCCGGCATGCTACTCACCTCCGAAGTACCCCTGTCGAGTCATGCGTGCTGTCGTGCTACTTTGGTACCGGAAGTGGAAAGGCATCTCACTACTCACTGCCAAGATCTTGGGGAAAGAGATGGACGTTAGAAGCGCAGGTCTACACAAGGGCCAGGAAGATATATGTCCACTCAACGCGAAAACACTTGGGTCGCTTGGACACACTTCCATGTCTTGCCAGAGGACCCACAGGCGTTGTGGCGGCCGGAAAGTTACACCGGTTTTGGCCCCAGCCTTCCTATCTCGTCGTCACCAGGTAGCCTGTCGTTGCCATGTATGTTGCATTATTGGCAACGCTTCCACTAGGATCATCTCCTGGTACCAGCGGACTGGTCTATCAGTTCTCCGAGGCTATACTTGCTCGGCAGGTCTTGTGCAGCCCGTTCTGCAACCTGTAGGCTTCAACGCGGCTCTCATGCATGAACTTTGTTTTGTATGGCCGTGACTACTTCAAAATCATAGGGCTAGCCCTATGAGCCATCTCAACTCTAGTATTTTGGGCCAAGGGCTTGGGACGCAAATGCCACCACGATTGTGCAGCATTGGAAGAGGCCGTATCCACCACCAGCGACCATCTTTACCCAAAGCTGACTTTTCTATCGTTGATTGGATCGCTTCAGAGTTCCAGCAACCTAGTCGACGGTCCTTCTCAATACCACCATGCACGGCCGCCTAATGTCCTTCAGTCCTCTCATTCGTGGACGACACATGACTATTTCATTGGATTCATTTCCAGACGTTTGATGGACGTCGTCACCAGGTATCGAAGCTCCGTGGACGATGGCGCATCCTTCAGATCGCTCGCATAGATTCTAATCCACTTCTGTGGTTTTCAGAATCTGCGAAAGTCCTTTCGTGGGCTACTGCAAAGCACTCAGACTATCTCTTCTCGAATTACAGGCCATTGCGCGAATGTCAAGCGTTCGTGCAGGTCGTGAGTTGATGCTTCCAAATCTCTGTTCCCGGATTCCAAGATTCGTTGGGCGTCTTCACAGTGGCGAATCACGAGTGGAGTTCCACCTTTCACAATGTCTACCCAACGGAAGAGAAGTCGTACAAGGCAACCGAACCCACGTGAACCCGCCGTTAATACTCTAATGCCATGCACAACGCCCACTTCCGATACTGGGGTGTTGGGAAAGACGGTGGCCGCTTCCCCATGGACCACACATGTATCTGACAATGTAAGTGGTTTCTGTTGCCCAACGTGACTTTAGCGCAAGTCGTGTCATATCATACACCAGTGCTATTGGTAGGAGACCTGCATTTCGTCACAATTCGTTAGATATGGCACCTATTCATCCATTCATCCACGTATCAAATCTGGACTAAGTGACGTCCACAAGCCGATTTTATAGGTGTGTGGACCTTTTCACCGTCTTCGAAACCAGTCCTACCTCCGTGACTCACGGACCTCGATATACTGTGTTACAGCAGTAAAGGGGGTAAGGATGCGCCCCTCGACTTGCAAGCCAGCAGTCGAAACACACTCAAAGCAAGATGAAGGTAAGGACTTGTTCCTCCCCAGACAATTTCGAACAACACTCTGATGCGTCAGTCTTCCTCGTCATCAAGCATGCGTATCGCAGTAGCCGGGACCTGCGGATTGGCACTCCTGATAGCGAGAGAGATCAACGACGAGACCAGTCATCAACTGGTGATTTTGTCCAGAACTGTGAGTCTGCCACTCGTATCATCGCCTGTATCGACTTCCGACTCACCCATTGTAGCACCAATCTGCACTGATCTCTCAGGGGTATCAATGTCATGTCGTGAACTACAATGACTCGTCATCACTGCAGCATGCACTTATGGGTGTTGACACCGTCATATCGACAGTGACCGGCACCTCACAGCTTCGACTCATTGAAGCAGCTGTTCAGTGCAGAGTGCGTCGCTTCGCAGCAGCCGAGTTTGAAGGGCAACCGGGGTTGCGAGCGCAGAACGAAGTGCTCGACCGCGGCAGGAATGCGGCCTTGGCCTTGCTACAGCACTACAAGGGACACATTCAGTACACCGTCTTCGTCTGCGGTATACGTGAGTTATGGGTCTGAATACCATGAACAACTACTAACATCTTCCAGTGTACGAGCGCTTTTCCGTCAATGGGATGCGTTCGCAACACATGGGAGCCAACACCGGCTACTGTAACGAAGGGGACTACATCGCCAATCCTCGGGCCATGACGGCTCTGGCACCAGTCTGGGATGCTGCGCAAAACTTTTCATGGCTCTGCCTAACTTCTGCGTACGATGTGGCGCAGTTTGTCGTCCGAGCCATAGACATGCCATCGTGGGCGTCGGAGATGTCGATGTATGGCGAGAGAATGACTGTGAACGAGTTGCTGGAAGTCATCAGGTCCTGCAGAAGTGAGTCGTCTCGCTACGCCTTATAAGAACCACCAATTGACACAACACAGACCGGCCTTGGGCTAGCGTTGACTACCAAGACGCCCCAAGTGCGTAAAACCCACTCTTCCATGTCATAGGGTACTGACAGTTTAGATCTGCAATACCAGTTGTCCACCGCACAGACGAACGGAGATGGTGGCAGATACCGACGATTAGCGCCGCTCGTTGCAACGGTACGAACGCCTTTATATCAGATGTAAACGCGACTCGCTGACTCTTACCCTCCTACAGGCAGAAGGGCGTTATGACTTTGCCACCCCTGGCTATCTCAACGCGCTCAATCCTGACATCCAAACAACCTCGTTCCGCAACTGGTTCCTTCACAACTGGTCATCTATCCCCTGACGATCGTTTCGTTATTCGGCAGGCAAGTCAAGCCTAAGGCCTACTTCTCTCGCACAGCCACATCGATCAGTATTACTCGGCGTGTGGCAGCCACCCAGTGGTAAGGCGCCACAAACCGACAGCCTGGTTGAAATCCGGTGAGGCCCGCAACCACCATCGCCATTGCCGAAGCACGTCCATATGATCCACTCTCCTTGCTGTTTCCTTACTTTCACATGATTTGTTAATACCACGCTTACAGATTGACACTAGAGGAAGACCACAGGGCACATACACTTGATAGTCATAGGATAACTTGCATCAAATCAATCCAGCCCTTACTATTCATTCCAGCGAATCGTGTGGCACTTGCCCTTCCTGCTCGATCCTCTTTGCTAACTGCAGCAAGTCTGGAGCAGAAACATTCCACGGCACGCGTATGAGAGAAGCCATAGGCGCGCACAGCCGCATCATGTGAGGCACATCAGGCAGAGAAATCGAGCTGCAGCTACTCATTGGGCGATGGCGCGTGGCTCATTTAAACCTGCATGCACGCAGGGAACGCTGACTGCATCTGCAGAATGATCCCCGTTAAGTGACGCACGTGTGACCCGAGTGCCCGCTTCTTCTGGTGGACATCTTCGATACAGTTTGAGCATCTTCGATGAGGGGATGAAATTTCGCCCACGGGTTACATCAATTTGACGTCACGGTGGGGCGGCGACAACATTTGTACAATAAAACTCCTACTGCGCAGAACATGAATACACTATCATCACAGCCATCTCCTTCAGCGCCGAAGAAGAAATCAGTCAAAACAAAACAATCCATCCAGACACCGTCTACTCATACCATATCAGTAAGTTCCCCAAACCTGCACGCGCTAGCTTCATATAAATTCCCCAACCAATCAAAACCACCCCTCTAACTCCAACCCAGCACAACCGCCAAAATGGTATCCTCCCAACAAGGTCAAGCGCCCACCACAGTTGACATGAAATCCGACCCCTCCCTCATCGATTCCCGCAAATCCAACCTCCCACTCCCCGACCAACCCCCCGTAGCCTCCGACTTCAACTCCTCCGATTCGCGCACCGTGAACGTGGGCTCAGGCGGCACGGAAGCCAGTTTCTCTGCTGGAAGCGGGTCTGTTCGCGATCCTGCGACGGGGGATGCGAGTGGTGCGGCGAGGGAGGCGAAGGATGGGCTTGGGGGGATCCCGAATGATGCTGTTACGAGGGATGCGAAGGATAAGGCGGGGTTGAGTCAGACTACGGGGAAGGATTATGGGTATCCTGCGAAGAACGATCCTAGTAAGGGGACGCAGTAGGGTGGGGTGGGGATTAGGTGTTGCGAGTGTCATGATTGAGTGACTACCAATGTGGAATCGTAATCACATACACTCATGTTTTCTTTTTGCAGTAACGTAACTTAACTTACATTCGTGATCGTGATTCAGAGATCGTGGAGCTGCAGCGACGTGAGACTAAAATTATCCAAAACCATGACCTTGTCAATTCGCGAGCACATACCTTCAGTGATTTCAGCGAAGATCCACGTCTTCGGCATAGTGAGCTGCACACGACACTTTCGATTACCATCGTGCCCCTCAACTCCAGCCTCACGCTACCGATGTTGCCGAAGAGACTCCGTACCTGACGCCATTCCCGCTACACCAGACGAATTGGATTGATCCGCACGCCCGTCTTCCCGTACTTGGCAGGGCTTAGTGGTGATATGAGTTCAGTAAGGTGGACAGACTTGACGTCACCAAAAGCAATAAGGACATGACGCAAGGCATACCTACATGATGCGTATGCTACAAACTACATCTTGACTACACATAACATCTCACGGAACACTTCACTCCACACCACAACCAAACATAACATACCCACACATCTCAAAATGTCAGCAAGCCACGGACAAAAGGTACGCTTTTCCGTCCCCAAACCATTAACACTACACTCACCGCATCTCACAGGTCACCACGGACCCAGAAAGCACCCGCAACCCCATCCACGAAGGCGTCGGCACCGTAACATCTGACTCCCTAGCCGCCGAGTCCCTCAAACAGTCCGGCGACTTCGGCACCGACAACCCCAAAGCCGCAGCCTCGAAGCAGCCCTCGCGCTCTTCCAACCTCAACAACACCGACACATCCAATGCCGTGACACTCGATGCGGCCGTTGATGCTCAGGCCCGCGAGGCAAAAGAAGGCTGGAACGTCGAAGCTAGCCAGGGCCGCGGCAAAGAATCCGGCGTCGGACCAACGTACAACACTATCGGCAGCAGCGTGAACTCGTCTGGCACGGGACGCGGCGTTTCGACAACGAGCCAGGTCGGTTATGACGGCGTTCAGGGCAATGTTGCGCCGCAAGCATCTTATGCTGGTGATGCAGTTGACCCGAGGACACAGAAGCCCAAGGGCGCGAACATCACTGAGGATCCTGAGCTCTCGGGCAAACGCTCTTTTGCGGAGGTTGGCACGAACAACGATCCTGGGCGGGTAGCGGAGTTGGAGTTTGAGAAGAGGAGTGCGGCGGTGAGTGGGATTGGGAATGAGGGGTCTGGTGGGGGTAAAGGGGGGAATGTGTATGGGGCGCTGGAGAGGGAAGATGGGAGCTAGATGGTATGCGAAAGAAATAGACTGATCGGATAAATGAAAGAAACATCAAATGCATGTATTCCTGCCACCGTATTGTTTGGCAGTGCCATGTTTGTCGTGTAAGCCCAAGAGTGAGAGTACGGCAAGCACGTGGCGGGAATTCCGAATCGGGCCTCTTCCGCCCGCACGGGCCTGCCGTTTGTAACATTGAAGGTGGCCTTTACGAACGACGCGCCGAGTGTGAGAGCGCACGCAACACTGAGTATCAACGTCGCTCTTTTACTTCACCCTGTAAATTCATCCTTCTTCTGGAGCATTTGAAGTCGCAATTGGGTCTGCAGCACCCTAGAACAGCGGCTGTCGCCCAGCATGAACGGCTTCTCGGAACACCACCTCGACGAGGACTCATTTGGGGCTTCGAAGGGTAACATTGTGTCGAGTTTTGATGCTTTTCGTAAGTACTGTTCTTGCGTCAAGAAAATTTGTGCTGGTTGTGAGGGGCCATTCGACCTCTGAGCGGTTCATTCAGACCTCAGAGAGCCAACCAGAGTCGCGCGACCATGACAAGCTTCAATACGTTCCCAAACACTTACTAACACTCCGCTACAGCCAAAACTAAGAAGACGTACCTCGTGCAAGGTCGCAACTCCTCAGCATGGACCGTCACCCTCATCCTCACGTGCATATACCTCTCCTGGTCCGAGATATCACGCTGGTACACCGGCACCACCACACAGACCTTCTCCGTCGAAAAGGGCGTCTCCCACGATATGCAAATAAATATAGACGTCGTCATCGCCATGCGCTGCGCCGACCTGCGCGTCAACATGCAAGACGCAGCTGGCGACAGGACACTAGCAGGCGATCTTCTGCGCAACGACCCGACGAGTTGGGCGATGTGGACGGGCAGGAAAATGGAGAAGGGCATGCATGAGCTGGGTCTGGGTCAGGATGATAATGGAGGCTGGGAAAGATTGGATGATGTGCATGAGCAGCTGGGCAAAGCTAAGAAGAAGAAATTCGGCAAGACGCCGCGGCTTAAGGGCGTCCCGGATGCGTGTCGTATCTTTGGCAGTCTAGATGGCAACAAGGTCCAAGGAGACTTTCACATCACTGCGCGCGGCCACGGATATCAGGAATGGAACGACCAGCACTTGGATCACAAAAGTAAGTCCAGTTCATCCCCCAACAGACCACTTCCCAGTTAAGGACGGGTCGCTAACGCTCCCAAGCATTCAACTTCTCCCACATCATCCGCGAAATGTCCTTCGGACCCTACTACCCCTCCCTCACCAACCCCCTCGACAACACCATCGCCCTCACCCCCACCTCAACAGACCACTTCTACAAGTTCCAATACTACCTCTCCATCGTGCCCACAATCTACACAGACGACGCATCCCTTGTCCCGCTCCTCGAGTCCGTCAGCAGAGACCCAAACGCACACCCTTCGCGCTCAATCTTCAGCACACACGCTATAAAGACAAATCAATACGCCGTGACATCGCAGTCCCACAATATCCCCGAGAACTACGTCCCAGGCGTCTTCGTTAAATTTGACATTGAGCCCATCATGCTCGCCGTCGTCGAGGAGTGGGGCGGCTTTTGGCGGCTTATTGTGCGGCTGGTGAATGTTGTGAGCGGCGTTATGGTCGCTGGTGGCTGGGCGTGGCAAATGTACGATTGGGGTCTCGAGGTGTGGGGTAAGAAGGGGAGGAGAAGGGCGCAGGAGATGGGTATGTTGGGGACGCCGGCCAAGGAGAGTGGTGGTGGTGGGGGGAGTTATTATGATTTTGGGAGTGTGGAGAAGGCGAGATTTGAGTAGAGATGGGAGGAAGGTGGGTGGGCATTTACAGGGCGTTTTATGAATTTGGGAGGGGCGTTGGAAGATGGATGGGTGTATATGAATTGAATCAACTTTGCTTAGATGAGGAGAGTGGCTTTGCAAGCAGTGGATGTTGTGATTAGGAGAATTATATGAGGCGAAATGACTGAGGTCGACCAGTTTCCAGATTACAGCGTATTCTATCAGAAGAAAGTAGCCCATGGTAGCTATAACTTTAGTTCATCACGTATATGAACGCGTTGTAACTCAGCGGCGCAATCCTTGGACTTAATTTGATCTTTGCTTGTATGTGAGAACATGCGCGAAGGATGATGTTTGCAATGAAATGAAACGAAATGGAATTTAGAAGGTAAGGATGATGGGAAGTTAGAACAAACCAAAAGAAACAGGGAAGAACGCGAACAATCTGGGCCATCCACCACCACTCATCTCAACCCACTCACATCCAATACATCGTCCCCCACAACTTCCTAACCTTATCCGCATTCTTCTCTCTCTCGTCCGTAGCGCGGAACCTCCGATCCACCTGCTCCATCGTGTACTCCTTCAAATCCTTCTCCACTTCCGACTTCTTCTTAATAGTGTCTATCCTGTTCTGCTCGGTCTTGTGCTTTGTGTCCATCAGGGCGGGGACACCTTTCTCGGATTCCAGGTCACGGCGATATGCGGAATAGGCATTGCGTGTGGCGATGGAGGGAGATAGGAAGTCTCGAAGGTAGCAACGGGTGCATTCGCACAGGCGGTCGGCGTAGTAGGCTAGGTGGTAGTGGGAGATTTAGTACATGTTTCGCAAATGTGAGGTAGTGTGGTCAGGGATTTACTGACCTGGAGCCGCGTAGCTTACTCCCATGGTAGCGCACGCTTAGGTGTGGCAGAGATTGTGTGTCTGTAGCTCGGGCTTTAGCGTCACGAAGTCGATTTAGAATGGAGCAAAGCAGCGAGAAATTCGAGAAATTCTTACCAGATACTGCAGGTCCTTCGTGCTCATCTCCATTTCATTTGCGAGCACGAAATAGTGCGCTGGCTTGGCCGTGCCCTTGAGTCCGTTGTGCGACTGGAGGTGGAAGTCCGTGAAGTATGGGTGCGTTACTGATCGTTCGACTAGGGTCCTGGGCTTGCAGTTGTTGTTGGCGTTGGCCTGCATGTCGCCCTTTTTGTCGGGATAGAAGCGTGTGTGGTGTCTTTTCGTGCAGACGACCGCTGTCAGCTTGACGATGCGTTTGGTCCAGCCTTGATCGTTTATAAAATCCGCACAGGCGTCTCGGATCTGTGTCAGCTCAAAGTCCTTGACTTCCTGGTATTGGGAGTCGGCAACGCCGTCGCGGTAGTAATGTTCTCGGGCAGTTGGACTTCGTTGTTGGAACACTAGTCGTGCAGCCGGTCGTAGACTATGTCTCGCAATTTCTCGATCATCTGTGTCTGTCAGATGGTGCTGACAACTGCGTTGTCGTTATTGGACTTACCTCTTTGCCTCCTTCACTCTGTAGTGCCAGGGATCCCAAGAACCGACCGCCAGTGTTCTCAACTGAGCTCACCACAGCTGCAACCGAAGTGCAGCCAGAGGGAGCCCCGTTTGAAGGGTGTGTGACGTCCGCTCCAAGAACGAGAGTCTTGCTGAGCCACTTTTCGATGTCTCCATGCTTAGATATCGCCATGTGGTTGATGCCTCCGGTCTTCGGGTTTGCTTTCATCATGATGTTGCCGATGTACTGATCGAGACCCCCGCGGTTCCACTGGCGATTGCCATTCCCAGACTTGAAGTTGCTGTCCGTGACCATGACAATGGTTGGGATACCGAAGACTTTGTCCGCGAGATATTTGAAGTTCGAGTACGTGTCCTGACTCATAAGGATGAGAAGGTCCACATCCTTCATCTGAGCTTGTTGCAATCTATTACGGAGCCCTGTACTGTCCGTACGGATGGAGAACTTACCTTCGAGTCTCGGTGACCCGACACGTCGCAGCGAAAGCTGCTTCTCGAAATTCTCCACGATGTCATCGATATGATCCGTTTCAACGTTCGACTCGTACAGTATCATGTAAGAAAGATCGTTGTTCGTGGTCGAGAGAAACTGCTTGTCATCTAAATTCCACTGAGCGTCAGACTCGTTTATGCGATGCTCAATGTTGTTCCTGTATTTAATCCCGGGATATTTCAGCACGCTACTCTGTACCTTGAGCATCTCGGTACTGAAAGTCAGTGGAATGCTGCCGAGCTATTTGGCAGTCAGTATTACAACTTAGCTCGAGGAAGCACGACTTACATGGTCAGGTCGATTAGCTCTGTTGAGCAACAGCATGTTCATGCCTTCGCCCTCGATCAAACCGCGATTGAAAGCTGGACCATTGCATGCGATCTTGAGCATCGATCCTGTCAGTGAAGAGGGCACCGCGCGACGATAGATCTGGTACGGCATGATGATTAGCTTCTCGGGTGGAAACCACGACGGCTTGAGTTGGCTGCCAAGATTGACTGCGGCCAGACCGGGCTGTTCGAGTTCTACGCCATGTTTTAGTGAATGGATTAGCAACAGTTCTGTAAGGACATGGTATGCCTTAGGTACCTTCTGCCAAGTAGGTTGCAACATCGATACACTTGCTTGATGTCACGGTTCCATCGTCGTCTCGCGTGCGCCATATGAACTTTTCTTGGTTGCATGGCTTGCCAAGCTCACATATCCTCTTGATCCGGTTGTTGGTGTTGTTGATATCGTATGACTTGGCATTGTCTTTGCTGTTTCGTTCGTAGTCAATGTAGACTCGAAGACCAGTGAGTAGGCTCGGATACTCTTTGCCAAATATGTCGAAGCTGGCCTTCGTCATGAGCTCGCTCAATCGCAAGGGTCGAAACAAAGCACTTGTACAGCTGTTGACCGTGAGGAGGAGTTTTCCCATTCCGATCCGTGAGGAAAAGTAGTAGCCTCGGATCGTACAAAGAGGCGTGTCCTTGTGTAAGCAACAAGGCGGTTGATATATAATGTAAGGTGTATTGTGTTGTGTATTAGTATGTGTGTTCTGTCCTGATCCCCCAGAGGTCTGTGACGTAGGTT
>Ga0265797_10005433_pt1 | contig 18604 bp, 20 predicted proteins | sample P2T30metagenome_FD_192433 | JGI IMG/M metagenome (GOLD analysis project Ga0265797, IMG submission 192433) | Plant litter microbial communities from East Loma Ridge, Irvine, California - P2 T30 | ecosystem: Environmental > Terrestrial > Plant litter > Unclassified | place: USA: California... | reverse complement strand
GGTATGTATGCTGGCGTATGGTCACCAAAGACTCTTGGTCTGCCTCTAAACAGCCGCCTTATCACTCTTACTCCCATGAACTACTATACAAATGTCATACTATTGATTCCACACAGCCTTGCTATCGCTATCTTCAGGCCGAAGGCCGTTATAGCTGCTTATTCCGGTCTTCCCTATCCAATGAGGCGTCACTCGACCCGATAAAGTTAGCCTGAGGACCCTGCATGCACGTCCCGCAGACGCAGGGTCCAACCGGTTGTCGGCGAGATGGAAAGTCTGGGGTGTCTTGACATACCCTTTCCTCGCTGGAACGCGAGATACTCACACCTGAGGTGTCCAGACAGCGTATGCAATCGTCCATGCGACCTTGTAGTTTCACAGAAAGCCTCCATACATATACTTGACGCACACAATCTTCAAGCTGAAGATCTGCTTCAATCTGACATACGCAGGGCCTCCCTCCACCGCCTTCTCCACGGATAGCCGAACTTCACGCATGGGCCATGGATCTATCCCCCGGCTCGGCTTCCAATCTTGGAAACACGAGGATGTGGTTGGCTGGAAGGGACCGCTTCACCTTATCAGCTAATCCGGGGGATGCTTTCGAGCATATCGGCGTATCTGCAATGAGCCGTCGGCCCAAGCTTTTGTTAGGAGTCAGACTGTAGGCCTCGGGATGAGCATAAAGGGCCGATGCTGTCTTGCAGAAGCACCTCCGGAGTACTTCTATATCCTTGGACCTGAAGAAGACTTGACTGCGAGACCAAGAAAGCGGATTTGAAGCACGCAATCGATTGCCGAACAAGCAGGTATATCTCGAATCATTGCCAAGCCTACTTTCTTTTCGAAAAAGGCTACATCTAGGTAAGTAAAGCTAGCTGAACAGCAAGCCCTGCATATAGCTTTGTTGGAGCCACGACTACAATCCCGGGTCTAGAACTCCGCACTCCCTCCCGCGGAACCATAGTCCATGAAGAGATACAACGAAGAGAGATCTACAGGGGAAGAAGAAGCGGTCAGCTAACGTGTATATAGACTGTTGAAATATACAAGGCCCATCTGGACAGTATTATCCATAGCAGCACAGCACAACAGCCATCGCACGGAATCCCGCGAATAAACCAGAATAAACTATCAACATGTGCTCCTACACCTACTCATGGTACTACTGCAACCACGACTATTACATCTGGTACTTCCCTCCCTTCCACAACTCCCTGCCAACCCTTTGACTGACAAACCTCCAGGGCCAACAGCATAGAAGTCTGCTCTTCCCGCCTCCTTTCGGGATATTCCTATGATGCCTGGTCCATCGACATGTGTTCCAAGATGAAGATTGAATGCGGTGGCTTCTCAAACTACTATTGCACGGACTGCTCGGAAGACGTTGCTTTGGAGTTTGAGTTGGATGAGCTGTAGAGCGAGTAATGGTGGATGATGGACATGGACGGGCCAGTCAAATTAGGTACGCTTCATTCTTCCCCCCACAAGCGAGATGCAGAAGAGCGGGTTATGGGGGTGGGCGTGCGGCCTGCGGAGGCGGGGAGACGTGTCCGGCCGATTGCTTGTAGGATGGAGGACCAGAAGTACACGAGGTACTGACTTGCCATGCAGGTGCATTCACACGTCGTGTTCTCCTTGCGCATAGCGTCGTTCCGGCACGCGTATGCCGTCGGAGTTATTGGTCGGACTTTGCTCACCGCCTCATCGATGCATGCACACTCAGTCTCATGCATAACCATCCCACGCGGTACTTTCCTTTCACGTTTTCAAGTCTGCATTAAACGCGCTATACCTATTTCTTGTTTGAGTAAAGCGTTATCGGCGCATGCAGGCGCGCGTACCGGCTTTGGGGCTGCATTTGCGATGGAATGCTCTTGGGAGGCGTTTGGGATGCTCGGAAATCTTGATCAATATGTTTATACTATGGGTATGAGTTCAATTACAGTATATACTGTCAGTTGTATGATGTTCAGTGAGGTGTCGACGTCTAATACTGTTCTCCAGCATGTGTGACCCAAGTCTTACTCCGTCAAACTGTCCTCCGCCGTCTTCGGGCTAACCCCATATCCTTCTTCCAGCGTACGCTTGACCTGCTCAGCTCGCCTTCTCGCATCAATGTACATCATGAATTCCTGATATGTTCTGGGCATAACCCTAATGTTCTTTGGCACGGTAAACGTGTAATTGAACTGGCCAGTAGGCTTGGAGTGGCCATGCTCAACATCGCGGACCTTGGAGTCGATTCTAATCTGCACACGTGTGTACCCGGCTTGTTCGTCGACTTTCTCGTCGGGTGCGCCAATTAGGGGTGGGTCTGTATATACGACCGTGGCGGTCAGATATAGTATGCTGCCTACAGGCACAGGGTTCTGGAACGTAGAGGGATCGAGGGAGACGAAGGTTGGACGGGCGTGTGCGAAAGCGGCCGCGGCAGTGAAGGCAAGCTCGAAGGTTTGCTTGAGAAGGAAACCGCCGAAGATCATGAAGTGGTGTCGATTGCGGTATTGTGGCTGCATGATTGTAGCAGTCTGGAGACGCGTGGCGTCCATGAAGACTACGTTATCTGGTTTGCGAAGCTCGTCGTAGGGATCTAGACATGTTAGCTGTGCGATGAAAACAGGTGGACTGGACCCGACCATGGTACTGCAGCTGCTTCTGCCAGAAGGCGTGTATGAGGTCGCTTTCGAGATCGTTGGGCGTATGTTTGAGCAGGGAAGTATCGCGGCGCTCCTTGCGCACCTTGGAGTTGCGTTCGCCCAAAGCATACAGGCGTTTCTCTTCAGCCGTCTCGACGATCAAGGGGTTGACATTTACCGGCCTAGAAACCTGTCAGCTGTGATTCGACGTGTGCCTGCAAGAATTAGCTTTACTTCTTGGTGCCTGGATCTAGGGAGACCATGGTGAATGTGCAATTGATCAGTACATCCTCGTCTTTGGCCTGTTGGCCCTTCTGAGGTGCTTTGGCAACCTGCATAGTAATCTCTAAACTGCTTCTGCCAGTCGCGTAGGTAACGCGTCCGGACAACTCTAGGTCACATATCTCCGTCAGTGGGGAGTGAATGGTAATGCGATCGCAACTAGCCGTGACTGTGGTCACATCGTCTCCGGTATGCTTGTACCTGTCGGAGCATTTAGAGCAGGGCAGCTATGTCGCGTAGCTGTTGAACGCTTACGCAATGATGCCTGAGAGTGCATCAAGGTCCATGAAGATGGTTCCGAGCCGTATATGGCCCGAGGAGTTGAGGTATGTGTCGAGTATCCATGGGTCTTGAGCCAATGGAAGCACAACTGAGTGGTAGCTTTCATCCATACGCTTCGGTGTCAATTTTCGGTCTTTGGGAACTTCAGGCTTTCCTGAAGGCTCCTTGTGTTGTTTCCCCTCGACTTGCTGCTGGCGCAGAGCTTCTACCCAGGGTGTACGCACGCGCATGGCAGTGAGCTCGCGGAAGACGCCATCGGTGCGTCGCGAAGGGCTGGCGTGGAGAGTTCTGCGCGCCGATGAACACGCAAGCACTCCGGACGACCGGTTTGTGACATGCTTAAGCGGTCCAACTTGACCGACACGCTTCAGCGCGTTGCTGGCGATGTTCCTCATGCTGGAGCCGACGGTGGAGTTTGCGTAGAGCTGTAGCTGCGAGGAAGCAACCTCCAGGGTGCTTGCCGAACGCATGTCTTGGCGTCAACCGCGACACCTCACCATCCCGGCCTCAGCTCTCCCACCAACTTCTGCAATTATTGTGTCGTCTTTCTTGCCATCTCCAGAAATGCTGACACAGCTGAAGATCAATGTCGAAATCGATTGAGCTCGGGCGCGCAGTACTCAGCTCGCCTGCCACTAATCACGAGCTGTGGCTCACAACATTGATCACCGTCTCATCAACAGAGGACGCAACTTACCTACAGCAACTCACTTCACTCCAGTGCCTCGATTTGTTGATGTCCGGAAATACTTGGGTCAAACGCGGGCAACATATGCACATTGAAATAAGACTCAACTTACGCGAGGACTCATTACCTGACAAGCAACTGCAAGACCTCGCGGATGCTGTCCTTCATGCACCAGTAGGTGCGATGCTCTCTAGATGGCCATTATTGACAAAGCATAGGTTTGGGATCAGCTGATGTTGAAGCCAACCCAAAGAACAGATACCGCTGTGGATCCAGGGACGATACGCTTGGATGTCAACCACGCATCCGTCATGGGGATGCAGGGAAAGAAGGAGCGTCACAGACTCTTCTTAGATGTACCGGCAGCAGATGTTCGACCGCCCGAGGGTATTGCAGAGATTTCACTCCACACGGTACGCCTCTGCATGGACATCCTCGAGACAAGCCCGCGCCGGAGGTCCACAACGAAGCGATCGAATTCACCTCGAAGCGAGCGAAGAGCATCAGCTTTAGACGAAGAAGACTCTGATACGCTTTTGCATGAGATGGCTTCCGAGGACTTACTGCATGATATTGACACCGACCGCAGCCAAACCGCTGTGAGGGCACTTGCATGTCGGAAACGAAAACGATCAGCTACAGAGACCATGGTGTCGACTCAGTCACACTCACCCGACAAGGCCAAAAAATTGAAGCGACCACGCAAACGCCTGATCGTTGATTCCTCTATGCAGCGCAAGTCACGTCCAGATTTCACATCATCAGACCGGATAAACGTCGCGAGCATGGTTGATGGGGCGATGCGTCTGTCGATTTGTGGCACATTGAACAGGAAATTAGTCGGATGGAAGGCTAAAGCAAGCACTTTCCGTCTAGGCTTAGCAGACGTAGCTCCTGCGATATGGAGAACCGGGTATTTGGTCGTAAGAAGATCTCGTTACTGATGCTTCTTGCATGGCTGACCCTAAGCAGGCTATGTCTCAGCGAGCTTGTCTGATCCCTACTATTGCTCGTTCGCTTTCTCGAATCGATAGCGTAAACTCCATGTCCATCTCGCTTAGAGATAAGATGAAAAGACTGAGTCCGATGGCGCAAGAAACCTCGTCAAGTCTCCCAAGCGACAAATGGCCAATCGTTGGATGTGACGCTGCTGAGAACAACTTAGCCATCGCAAGGCGTTTATGGGTGATATCCCAGAGAAGCCTTCTGGACAAACCCGTGGTTTCAATTCAGGCATGTATTAATTCTTCTCATCCGGACCATCCGGTTTCGGACGATATGTTGGCAGAAGAGGAGCCACTCTGGCACTATTCCCGACACACTACACCAGTCCAGGATAATCGTCCGCGTGAATTGTGCAACGATGTATCACCACCGGCCGGATATGCTCAAATGAACCAACAGCACGGGAGATCTATCGGCAGTCCCCATCTGGATATCGATGTTCGAGAAAGCGAGGATGACCTACTCCTTGACTCATATCCTCAGAATACCATGGCAAATACATCCTGCTCCGCGGATAGGCACTTTCAGACGCCTGATAGTTTGGATGACGATCTCTTTTAACACTTCATGTCTTCAACCAGCAGTCGGTCATCGCGGAATCTTACCACTGCCTCAGTACATTGCAGACTGCAGGCCTTTCTTTGGAAAATTCTTCAATCGCAAATGCTGAAAACCTAAACCAGCTGCTACTTGAGAATGACGTTGAACGTACCGAGGAATTTGTCTTGAACCCTTGATTAGTAAAGGAAGCTCGCTTCGGCTTGAGCTCACTAGCGTTGTTGTTCGCATGATAGAGTTTTGCATCTCTACAGGTTTTCAGGCGAAGTGGGTTGGCAGCCGTTTCACCTAGAAAGGATGGCATCACGTAGTCGCTGCTGTGGCTTTGAGTTTATTTTTACTCTTGATCTCCGAACGGGGTCACACGTGGCGCAGTGACGGAAGAACCTGGGGCATTTGCAATGATTTATCCACCGGCTATACACAGAGCATTGGCTCATCCCCAGACGGCGTTATCCGTTGTTCAACACCATAGTTCAACAATGACCGAGTAGCTGCATGTTGATCGCAGCTCACAAGAACGCCCTTTCCCAAGCCGCCACCAGCACATAATACGAAGCATGAATCGACGTCAACCCTTGCTCTAAACACGCACCCCCCATCCAAGAATGGCTTGGCTGGTAACTAGAACTGCACATCATCCTGCAGGTCCCGGAAGTGACGGGAAAAGCACTTGCTCGCCTTCAGCTGAACCCTGACAGCGTGCGCCCGCCTAGAACAGCTTCCTCACCTTCCGTAACTGCTGCCACACGGACTTGACGAGAGTTTTCCCACTACCGGCACCTTATAGACTGGGTCTTGTTCGTAGCTCATGTGGCGCAAACTGAACCGTCGAAACTCTCCTGTCAGTCAACGCCGCTGCCCACCAATGACTACGGTCGCCTCCTACCGAGGTTGCATTAAGCGAACCAAGATTTGTTTCGGACGCCAAACACCGACGAAAGCTACCATGGGATCAACATGCCATGAACAGTTGGCATACGTCACATGCCAGTGGTGACTTGCTGTAACACTATCAACTCAAAGCTACGAGAAAACAGTTCAACAGCTTTGGTGGGCTCTCCAACAGCAGCCTCCTGAAGGTGATGTGATTCGTGCCCCACCGGCGCGGAAGGCCCAGGCACGGGCGAAAATCATTTCGGCTATCGGGGCACAGACCTTGTCGTGGCCTAGGAGATGTGATCGGAGGTAAGCATACCATGCTCAGTCTCCACCTTGCGATGAGCCGTCGCACCAACGGATAGTTCGCGAGGATGGCGACACATGTCAAGTCGGGACTTCCGAGTTTTACCAGCCGAACGGGTTGCCGGCCTGGAGTCTATGCTTGTGAGGGTTGATAATGGATGGCCTTCGTCATGCGAATGATACGATTTTCGTCGCTGCGCATGTGCAACAACAGTGATAGCGGTCCTTAAAGCGAAGTTGCAAGCGCCCACGCACGAAGACGAGAGAGACAAGACAATTGAATCCATGAGCCTGTCTGGAAAGCATACATAATATCACATCTTGGCTTGATCCAGTTGATCGGCGATTGTGATACCAATGCTCTGGGCGCACGGCACATACTATCAAGGGTTGTGTAACATGCCGACCTTAGCCAAATCGCGGGCTGCCCCATCGTGAGCATCTACATCTTGCCCTGGAGTCTGCATCTCCGTGCCGTGTTGGCGTCGCGAAACAATTCAAATCACCCGTTCTCACCAATGTCACTTGAAAAGCCGGGATCAGTCGGCCAACGTACCAAAGTTGAGCCTCCGCGCTAACTCTACCTTGATATGCGGGCCAACTCTAGGCCGCATGAATGTTCGCTCCTGGCTGTGCAATCTGCACGGCAAGTGATTGCTGCATACATCTCATGTCCTCTTCGATCCTTCCTTGGCGCGCTCACGTTGACGAGAGGAGCACCGTCATTCGGGCATTCAGCAGCCACGGTTGTAACACAGCGTGAGACTAAGTCCCGTTGAAGATAGATGTCCGCATAACTAGCGGAACACGTTAGCAGCGTAAATGGCTAGAGCACCAAGACCGAACGGCATACCTGAACTTTGTAATTACTCGAGTAGCAGTTCTCGAGCCACTAGGTCGCATCCCGTTCCAAGCGACATTCGCCATTCAAGGGCCAGAGGTGTGGCGTAGCAAAAATGGACTGGCGCCATTGGCATCTCGGCTTGAGAGACGGCGGAGCTTTGTGATCGGTCCCAGCAGCAAAGTGTGGATACTCCGTGCGACGGGGTGTCGCTGTCATGCCTGCCGCGCCAGACTAATCAGGCGCCAAAGTATGTTCATGTTCTCCCACTTTACTGAACGTCTAGAATAGAAGGGCGCCCAACTTACCTACAATACTGGTGCGGGTCCCAGATACATATCTGCTACATATCACTGCTCGCCCGGCTACCTCTCCGATCGGTCCTTGAGAGTCTCGACTACTGGAAGGAGGCCGAACGCTTTATACACAACGACTCCGCATACACGCTGATTGGATCTTTGGAATAGCCGTAGTTTGAAGGAAGCTGGATATCGTCTGGCTTGGACGACTTTGACGAAACACCGGAATCGCCTTGTCGCGCCGATCAGCCGTGGATGATGCCAATCACTTGACTGTGATCAACCTCTTCTTCTCTGGAACCTGTTCCGAGCGATCATACCCCAGGCGGCTCCGCCAGGCTGATCTCTAGCTTTATTCAGTTCTTCTGTGGAGGTGCGTCCCTGATCATCTCTACTTCTATGCAGTTCAATGAACATAACTGACTGACAGACTGCAGCCTTTGCTTATCAAGCAGCGCATGACAAGGCGCATCTTCAGCCTTACGTGACTACTATACCTTCCTACACGCCAAGTGAGGAATACGCATTGCAATGTTTGTTGATCCAGAGATTGCGACCAAGTACCCTCTTGGGAGTAGACCTAGCATATCATTCCTCCCAGGGCTCATCGTAGGATCATACATTGTCAGCTTAATCGGTGCTTTCACAACGGTGGAACTGCTGCATCGCAGAGTTTCAGGAGCAGGATGGCGATCGTGGTATGTTCTGAGAGCACATTGTCGTACAACGATCTAACCAAGTTCCAGGGTACAAATCGGAGGCTGTGCAGTATCCTTCGGTTTGGTGGCGATCTGGTGCATGCACTTTGTAGGGAATCGAGCCATCGTGCTCGGTGACGGGGAAGAAGAGATCCAGCTTTACTACAGTTCGACCTACACCGCAGTTTCGGCTATCCTCCCCGTGGTCGTTATTTTCCTAGGACTACTGGCCGCAGACAAGTTTTACAAGGGAAGTAAAGGGTCTTTTGTCCGATTCGCATCTCTAGGCGTTTGTGGTGTCTGCGGAGGAGCGGCGGTCACTGAGATGCATTATCTGGGCAACAACGGCACTACTAACTACCGAATCATTCTGAGTTGGGCGCACGTTGTTGGCGCCGCCTCCATCGCCGTGGGCGCATGTCTGATCTCGTTTAGCCTTTTCTTCATCTGGAGCAAACACTGGATGAACAATCTCTGGCGGCGTATCATTGTGGCAATTGTACTTGCCTTGGCTGTGTGCGGAATGCACTGGACTGCTGCAGCTGGTACCTGGTATGAGATCCATGGCTACCACAGCGGACCAGGTCAGGAAAGGAACACAAACCTTATCATCTCTCTGTGCCTTGTAAGTCATTTGCTTCAAGTAAATTATGCACCACTAATCAGCACCAGTGCTTGAGCGCGTGTGTCGTGTGCTTTCTGCTCGGCTTCATCAAGCAACGTCAAAGACGACTGGAGAAGAATCGAGCAGCACAAGTCGTTTTGGCTATCGCCACATTCGACCCTGAAGGAAGACTGCTCGTCAGTCAAAGCGGACTGATGCCGTGTCAGACCATCACCCAACAATTCCACCAAAGAACTTTTGATGAAGAGTTCAATACCTCGCATCCCGTATTCCAATGGATCTTTCGAGTATCGCGCAACTGGACCGGCATTTCCGATCTCATCCCAAAAATGCGAGAGCATCTCCAAGCCACCGGCTATCTCCAAGCGCCAACTCACGCAAGCAACAGCAGGACGTCTCTTGATACTGACGAAGATTTGAGTTACTCAGCTACCTTTCGAGAGCTGTTCTGCGTCACCGCTCACGATATCGCAAAGACTCTCGATACAAGCCTGCATAACTTGGGATGTCTCTACGAAGAGGTATTAACAACGGGAACCATGAACAACCGCGCAATCTGGACGAGCAACTACGGCAACAAGACCATTGTGGCTGCAGACGTGGCGACAAAAGACCTCGAAGCCGCTATCGTGAATCCGATCCTCTTCGGCCGTGGCCAAATGCTCGTACTTACGAAGAAAGTCGATACAACTGAGGCACACCGACTACACAACCTCGGGTATGGATTCGCGAGCGTTGAACAGGTTAGCGATCACCTAGCCCGCAGTTTACAGATACCACGCGACGATCTCGAGAACCTAGTCGGACGCCTCCATGCATTCAGCGAGAGACAGCTGTCACTTCCTAAGAAAGGAACCTACATTGGCTCCTTTCTCGTACAACCCAAACCCGGCATGAGGGGTCTAGATGTCATCGTCCCGCGCGCCGCACCCGGCCGCCTTCCAATGGTAAAGCTAAGCAGCGACGAGCTCGACGGACGACAAATGAGCATTCTCGCCACCTTCAACGGTTCCACGCTGGATGATTGCTTGTTGCGAATCAATAACCGCACAGCGACAGACTCAGAAGATGATCTGTTCCTCGATAAATTCCGCAACCGGATCATGGAGCTCCTCCGCGACTGCCCAGAAGAAACGCTGCATCGTGCAGTCTTTTCATCGCAACAACTCGACATGATGCACGGCCAGACGGAGTTCAGCCACGCAACCATCTTCGCCTTCTGCGGTATCAAAGAGATTTACGTGCAGAGTCTGCAGAGCCTGACGCTCAAAGCTATTCCGCTGTCTTTCTTCCAAACATATTTGAGGAGTCAGGAAGGATGTGCCGATCACGCTATTCTGGCCCAGAAGAACCACAAGGAATTCTCTTCACTACGCCGCGCGCCGTCCGTGACCAAAGTCGCACCGTCTAGCCGCGGACACAAATGGCCACGTGCTCTACGCTCCAAACGCTCGAGTTCGACAGAGATAAGCTGGCAGACCGACACCTGTTCTGAAAAGGGACTCGTAAATTACACCACAACATCGACGTCAGCACCTGAGCCGTCGAGCCATCCCTGGGGAGGCATTATGGTAACGAGTACGCAGAATATCCATGTGGATGAGGGCAAAGATGGAGCGAACCTTGAACTCAGTGAGTTGGGGGTGAGTGCGAAGGTTGGAATGGCGGAGACGGAGCAGCAGACGTTGGCAGATAGGCTGATGAGTATCACGACGAGTTTTCGGGATCCGCATGCGGTGACGAGGCCAGGGTATCATGGGGTGAGGAAGTAGAGGATGGGAAGGAGTAGACGGTGATTTTGTTTCAGAAGCATTGCGCGGCGTTGGATCATTGAGTAATCGGGATACCCCTTCATAATGACATACGATGACGATACGAAGGGGAGTTTGGGCCTTTGTTGGGGGGCGCTCAATAGGTTTAATGAGTAGAAAGTGTTTTGAAGTCGTTCAGGACAATGTATAGAGTAATATGTATATCACGTATGGCATGGATTTAAAGGAACAATCTGGCCAGGAAAGCGCATGGCACATATGCAGGTCGTCCGATAACGCAGGCCCACAATGGTGGGAGGAGGCTTGGCGAATGACGCTCATCTGAACTTTCTATGCCCCACGCGTGAACTCTCCAGATCGATTGACTCAAAGCTAGCTCTGCGCGACACCAGCAGACAAAGCTCACGCCGTTGCTCGTTCATAAGACATATTTACCCCTACCTCGATCCGAATCACCAATTGCGCGCTGCTGCTGCTGCTTCGATTCGTAGCGTACGCCCTGCCCGCGGCGGCCCCTCGACCATGTCTTCCCCACGAACACACACCCTCACCCCTCTCGCAACCCTCACACCGCCATCCAACTCACGAACATGGCAATCGGCGCCCCACCCTACTCTCCCTATTGTCGCAACAGCATGTTCCGACCGCAGCGTCCGCGTGTACAGCTTGACCTCCTTTACGCTCCTGCACTCGATAACCGGAGGCCATAAACGCAGTGTACGCACCGTTTCCTGGAAACCTGGCACGCGGGGGCAGAGCGTGCTTGCGACGGGGAGTTTTGATTCGAGCGCGGGGATATGGCGGCGGGAAGAAGGCGGCGGTGCTGTGGGTGGCATGGAGCGCGACTTCACGGATGCAGGCGGACGAACCGGCGGATGCATGGATGAAGACAACTTTGACACAGTCTCGGACCATGACGACGCCGACGACTATCAATTCTCTTGTATTCTCGACGGGCACGAATCGGAGATCAAGTGCTTGGCATGGTCACCCTCGGGCCAATATCTAGCTACCTGCTCCCGTGACAAGAGCGTGTGGATATGGGAGGAGCTCGAGGACGACAACTTTGAGACGGTCGCCGTACTACAAGAACACGACGGCGACGTCAAATCCGTGGCATGGCACCCAGAAGAAGACTTGCTGGTTAGCACGAGCTACGACGACACTGTCCGGTTGTACAGGGAAGATGCAGACGACTGGGTGCAGGTGGCTATGATTGATGGGCACAAGGAGACAGTCTGGTGGGCTGAGTTTGAAGGCAGCGGCATGAGTAAAAAGGACTACAGGAAAGACACGGCAGGGCTGGCAGCCGAGCAAACACAACACATGGAGGAACTGGAGAGATCAGGACCTAGATTCGCGACCTGCTCGGATGACTGCACAGTTCGCATATGGCGGAGACGGCCGCGAGAGAGAGACGAGTATGCCGAGCGCAACACGGGCATACCCAGTATTATTCGTTCTGCGGCCATTGACGAGGACTGGCATCAGGAGGCTGTGCTACCTAAAGCTCATGAACGCGCCGTCTACTCGGTCAGTTGGAGTCGAAGGACGGGGTTGATTGTTAGCGCGGGGAGTGACGGGAAGATTGTGGTCTACAAGGAGAGGTGGAGAGAACAACAAGCTGCTCCGGATACCGACAACGGGGATGCGGACAAGTCGTTGACTGAGTGGGTGGTTATTGCGGAGCTATTCTCAGGGCACGACGTGTTTGAGATCAACCATGTTTGTTGGGCGAGGAGAGCAGACAAGGGCAAGCGGTCAGAAGATGAGGAGATCATACTGAGTACGGGCGATGATGGCGAAGTAAGGGTGTGGACTTTGGACGACGACGCAGCCGTTCCTACGTAGGTTAGCAAGGTTTCCTTGATGTTGTTCATATGCAGATGCGTCATGGCAATTGTGCCAAATGCAAGGAATCAGGATGGCAAATGCCACACGTGGGTTGGCTATGTGGCGCAGGGAGCGTCGGGCGGACTTTCGTCATGCCAAGCCGTGCCGATCAGATCAGGATTCAAGGAAGCGCGAAATTTATTAGGATGATGTTAGGTGTACTCTACGCGTGTTCAACAACTACTAGACCTCGCCGTCAAATCCGCCGACGTCTTCTCCTTGGACGTTCTGGCCTGTATTTCCTGTCGTGCTCAGTTGGCGTCGCCTTCGTCACTTCTTCCACCATCTAATTGGCGCTTGCGCATTGTCTCCCGACACCGTTATCACCCGCGTTTTCCCCATATCTGGACATTGCGCATCCGACATCTACCTACTTCCTCACCTGCCCATTCCTCCATCTACACTGCACGTGCTGGTTTCGCAAAACTAGTCTTAAACGCCCGCCCATTGCGCCCGTAATTGCACCTACTGTCCTGCTGCTTGTTCACCGCTTGAAGCCTTCGGACTCCCCACGCTTATGCCGCCAAAACGAAAGCGCTCAACCACAGTAACGTCGGTCAAGAAAGACGCCATGGACGCTGTGCAGCCCTCATCGCGCGACGCCTCGGACGAGGGTGCCGAGGACCCTGTCCTCCAAGCCGTCGCGTCCAAGAAGGAGCGCCAGGCCGATGCCAATGCCAATGGCACGACGACGACGACGACGAAACGGGTACGCGTCAAGAGCGCCCACGGCGACCAAGACAGCGACGAGGATGAGCGCGCAAGCAAGAAGAGCCGCCGCACATCCTCGCTTGCAGGCGACGATGACCACGGCGAAGGAGGCGAGGCTGGAAGCATGCGCATGGAGCCTCCGCCGAAAGCTGGCCTCGTCGATCCTGTAGGGTACAAGACGAATCCGCCGCCAGAGGGCCGACCGGTCAGGATATACGCAGACGGTGTGTTTGATCTCTTCCACATTGGACACATGCGCGCCCTGCAGCAAGCCAAGACGGCCTTTCCAGACGTCCACCTCGTCGTCGGCGTTACCGGCAACAAGGAGACGCACAAGCGCAAGGGTCTGACCGTTTTGTCGGCGAGGGAGCGTGCCGAGAGTGTGCGCCATTGCAAGTGGGTTGACGAGGTGATTGAGGACTGTCCTTGGATCGTCACCGCCGAGTTCTTGCTCAAGCACAATATCGATTATGTTGCGCACGACGACCTTCCCTATGGCGCAGACGAAGGCGATGACATCTACGGTCCCATCAAGGAGCGCGGCATGTTCCTCGTCACACAGCGAACAGAGGGTCTCAGCACAACGGGTATCATTACAAAGTAAGTCTACGAACATGCAGTGTTTGACGGTAGTAGCCAGGCTAACATATGCACAGGATCGTACGCGACTACGACCAATACATCGACCGCCAACTCAAACGCGGCACCTCGCGCAAAGAACTAAACGTGTCCTGGCTCAAGAAGAATGAACTAGACGTCAAGCGCACCATGGCCGAGCTGCGCGACAGCATCAAAGCCAACTGGACCACCACAGGCCAGGAACTGAGCAAGGACTTTAGACAGTTTTGGCAATACGGCACCTCGAGGCCGGCCAGTCCTGCGAGGACGCCAACGCGGGAGCAGACGCAGGCCGAGGCTATGGAATCTGGCGGCAATGTTGCGAGGAGCCCGAGTGCGATTAGTAGGCTGAGCCACTTGGACATTCCCAGGGCGAACATCAACAGTACCAGGGAGTCATCCGAGTTCGCGGCGGGCTACAATCTGGGTCTGATTGGTGGTGTAAGGTCGTGGATGGCACGCAGTCGCCGTAATCTGAACGATAGTAGGCCTCAGAGCCCCACGTTTGATGAGAGCTCCGATGAGCAGGAGGGGGCGAGGAGTCCGCAGGACAAGGAAGTCACGCGTGGACGGACGGGCAAACAGATGAAGAGTGAGGGTATGGATACGGCGGCTTAGGATGTCTTGACCAAGTACCTCTATTAGACCTCTTATGTTACGGCATGTTGTGGTGGGTTTGGGGAGGGTGGGAGGATGAAAATGTTTTCCCTTTTTCTCTTTTTCCCCTATCCCTCCCCCATGGTCCCACGTATCTTGTTTAGTCGTATGAGGTCCTTTACGCGGTGCTTGCTAGGTCAAAGGCTATCAGTGTGCGCTTGTTGCACCGTCTCTCTCTCTCCCTCTCTAGTCAAGAGGGAAACTTATTTTATCATAATACTTATCCTGTTCGTGTTGCCGACTGCGCCTTCTTTCGCCTTGCGTTGTGCTACTGAACAACTTTCCTTGGTTCCCTACGTTGGTAGGCTAATTTTGGGCTATGGTATTTGAGTGTAAGTTATTGGTTCAACAGGCAAGCTTTGACAAAATATGCATACCTAGCGCAGGCATGGATGGTGAGGAAGATGTGTGAGTCCGCAATGATCAATCATGACAGAATGCAGGAAGTGGTAAGGTGCGCCAGACAGTGTATAGCAAGCGCGCCAACATCTTGCCGTTTCTCCAACTTAGCTTCGCGTTTTGTGGAATCTCCTAAACATCACGCACGATAGTGGTGCCCTCACTGTACTTCTCTCCCTTTCTCTTCTCCTGCACAACTGCACTCCCAACAACGTTAGCGAGGCAGTACCTTACCATGACTACATCGCTCTCTTGTTACGTTAGCCTAAGCACGAGCACAACGCGCGAAATGTAACGCTAGGAGCATGTGATTGGAAGTTTAAGCAAGACGAGGCTAGAGGGTTCCTCTCAAGCTATGGCAGCGATTAGTCGTATATGCGAAAGGACTCCCGTACCTGTACTTCCAGCTTCTGCAGCAACCCAATCTTAAAAGACTCAAAGACCTGGATTGAAAGAGCCCGCGTACACCCTGCCCTTGACGGGCGCTTCTACTAATCTGGGCGAGAATGCGCAATGCCCAGGGCCATTGTCTGCCCTGGCCACAACGCCCCATTGCAACTTCTCACTCGACGCAGTGCCCTCGTTTGCTTCATCTTCAGCCGTCGTTAAGTGACACGCCGCACTGATGGCCATGCTGCTGCTGCCTGCGACAGGCATGCCGCGCCTGTACGGTATGTGACCCAAGACCACGATGCTAATCGTCATGAGCCCACCACACACCAAGACAGCAATAATAGCAGGCGGCGAGAAGCCCACAGTTTGGTATCCGAAGAACCTGGAGTTGTATGGATCATTGTCGCCAGGCCTGCCAAGACTGTCATAAAAATCAATGGACATAAGGAATAAACTTTGAGAGACGAGCCAGTGCAATAGAGCGCTTAGTAAGAGAAGTGGTATGCTGAATCGGTATGGTAACTGAAGGAAGTAGGTGCAGCGCTGAGCGCCCTTGGGCTGGTGCGATACCCGAAGGCCTTTTCGTTTGTTGGCGTACGATACCCATTCATAGCTCATGAGCATGGCTGTCAGAGTTGCATTGTAGGAAAAGTAGAGCAAAGAGAATACGAGCTGAGGTAAATTGGCGAGCACAACCTTGAGCACGAGGGAATCTGGAAAATTGCGCATGTCGATGGCGGAGCTTGGATCAAGGCCAACTACAATACACGGCGTTAGCGAAACTTTCAAAACTTGCTGGTTCTCTTCTTCAGCCTATATCCACTGGCTTCGAGATGGTGTTATGCGTACCGAAGTCAAGCTGTGAGATTGTTATGCCTGGTGGCAAGGCGGTGATTCCGACGGCTAAGAATGCGGTGACAACCGAGAGAGCAAGCAAGAACCTGATGATCAACATGAGCCTCTGGCCTTGGGGAAAAAAGCGTAAGGGGGGGTTCGTTCCTACATGAAGATGGTGACGACGCGGCGTTCTGGACTAGTAGCATCCTTCCATCGATATTGTGGACAAGTCCAGCGTTGCGGGCCTACCCCATGATGCTTGATACCTTTGCCGTCTCTGAACATTCTTTGATTTGCAAAGGCCCAGAGGCACCTGTTTTTGCTTGTAGGATCCGGTCTTTCCAGGAAGGATGCGACTGCGTCGCCCATTGTCATGAGTGGCTCGTCTCGAACGAGGAACGCTACGTAAAACATGACGCCCGCTTTGACTATTTGCACTCATTAGCTGCTCCGTACGCAGCCCTCCTGCGAATAAGTATTTTTCTTCCAAAGGAAAACTTACCAAAGTTGAGTATTGTGACGATAGTGCCGATAGTCGGTTCGAAATGGAGCTTGCAGGTTGGATCTGCCCTTTCGCTAAGACAGTACTTGACGGGCCATCCTGCTCCGGGTCCCATGAGCCACGACTCAGCAGATGAGTCCCGAATAGCATCGATTCCAAGCGAGCACGGTCTCTTAGTATCCATGCCTGAACATATCCAGTCAAAGGAGTTGCGAGCCGTATCACGCGCCATTGCGCTCATGGCACTGAACTTCCATCGCCCATAGGCATGAGAGCCATTTATAAGTGGGTTCTCATTCGGAGGCAGGACCTGGTCATCGCTGGCAACAAGCAGGACGTTGCGCTGAGCGGATTGAATACTCGTTGCGTACCTGGCTATGCATTCGGCGGGATCAAGCCTTTCGAGCGTGCCGGTGCTTGCATTGTTCCAAAGACGATGCAGTACGGAAGGAAATTCCCCGGTCATCTCAGGACAGTTCAGACAGCTTGAGTCTGTAATAAAAGACTCGCTCGTTGATATCGCCTAATAGCTATTGGAAGAAAGGGAGCTGAATATTGCAGAGTTGTAGCTGTTCTAGTCGTCAGCTGGCGGGTGCGTCTAACATGACTTTGCGACTTACAATAGGTGCAAGGGGAGAGAGGAAGCTCCTAGAAGACACCATAGTATTGCTCGGTGGCGTCCGATCTTGGTGAGATTTCGAATACCTGGAATACCTATCTGGAGAGGAAGAAAACGTGATAGCGCGTGCGACCGATCGATTTCTTGTCGTGTGGGTGAAGACATGCATTGCATGGTGTAGTTGGACCCAGCTAAGAGAATTGCACTCAGCAGGTTGATTAGAACATGCAGTCCAGTGTTTAGCTGTTTTGTAAAAACACACTCGCCCTCGAAAAGGACACCTCTGTCTTTCCTAGTAGCTAAAGAGGCCCATATCGTCGCGGTGAGATTAAGCACGAAGACAATCGAAACCCAAATTCCAAAGTGTAGTACGCCGAGTCGCCACCCTACGAATCGAGGGCCCACCAATCGTCCTAGTGTGCGACTGACAACGCTTCTCTCGATCAATTCGCTCGCGGTGCTACTGCTATGGCGACTCTCTATGTTTTGCGCCGTAAGAGGAGTTTGCATCTCGAGAGCGTCGCCATTGACGTGCCGCCATTTCGTCACTTCCGGGGGTGCTGTTCCGAGTTGAAGAAACCTGCGCCAAAGTGCCTTTCGCCTTGGTTTCCCCATGATCATCAACAGTGCAACGTAAAGAGTAACAATGATTGAAAGTTGCGGTTATGAGGGAGACTTTGCCTGAGCAGATGAGGCTCTACTGTCTTAAGACGCGCAAAGAAAAATACTATGCTGAAGGTTGAATTCCAAGCGCACAGCCTCGTTCAGGCCCTCGTTCAGGCGCCCAAGAGGAGGCTGCGCCTACCATTGCTATACACTGACGAGATTAGCGGACTGTTACACATTCGCAGCCTGTTCTCTCTGCCGTGCGCGATTGCATTCTTAGTAGAGACGTGTTCTTCTAATGGTGTTAGCTAGGCGCAGCGCAGCACGTAGTGTTGGCAAGTGTTTGTGCCATCCCGCCACACAGGGTGTCCCGCTACCCAGAGATAGATGTTTTACCTGCAGCGCAACAAAACCCTGCGACCGCGCATGCTCACGTCTTTCCAATGGTAACTTGCGATACCTGCTCCGCTGTTGGTTTGGTCAAACGACAACTAG
>Ga0265797_10005432_pt1 | contig 18605 bp, 21 predicted proteins | sample P2T30metagenome_FD_192433 | JGI IMG/M metagenome (GOLD analysis project Ga0265797, IMG submission 192433) | Plant litter microbial communities from East Loma Ridge, Irvine, California - P2 T30 | ecosystem: Environmental > Terrestrial > Plant litter > Unclassified | place: USA: California... | reverse complement strand
TAAATGCCCTCATCTACTTTAACTTTCATATACTGCACCTTTGTCCAGTCGGACATGTCCATATTGGGAAAATGAACATCTACTTCAAAAAATGTAGCAGGCTCCCAGGCACGTACTGCAAGCACTACGCCCGTTTTTGCCAGCGCATTTCCAATGATACTCAATGCTTTTCGTTTTATTATATTCATAAAATTGACCGATGGCTATTAGCGTTTTTAAAAATAACGGACAATATTTGCTGATTCGTCATTGGAAAAGCGAAAATCCGCCATCCTGATTAACAACTATATTGTAGCACAAAGCAACGTCCGAACGCAGGATTTTAAAAGAGAGAAAAAAAGGTAATGATTGGACTATCTGCGGTATTCACTTCTAAACTGACCCGGAGAAACCTTGATCAGTTTCTTAAAAAGTCTGGAAAAATAGGTATGATCATCGTAACCAAGGGAATAGGAGATTTCCTTCACACTCAAATCGGTAAAATATAAAAGCCTTCTGGCTTCCATTATTATTTCCTGGTGGATCAGATTGCTTACGGGCAAACCGGTATGTTGTTTTACTACTTCATTCAGATAGGAAGAACTGATGTTTAAAGCCTGGGCATATTCAGAAGGACTTTTCAGGGTTTTGAAATTCTTCATCAGCAAACTTTTGAATTGTCTGGTGATGATGGCTGCACGTGAATTTCCGGCGGAATGCTGCTGCTCATAATTTAAAACAATGGCTGCAAATATGCCCAGAAAAACCTGTAACATAGCACTTAAAGTGGCCTGATAAAAAAAAGTATCCTCCGGCTGTTTTGAAATTTCGGCAAGCATATTGAAGCATTTACCAAGTTTTTCCGCCTGCCCGGCATCGAGCGAAATCGGTGCTCCGTTGATAGAAAACTCTTCAAAAACAGACCTGTAAGAATCTCCGAGAGACATCAGGTCGGCAGCAACAAACCAACCGCTTGCGTTGAACGTTGCGATTGGCATATGAACCTGCCCGGGGAGTATACAAAAAATCGCACTGCCTTCTGCACTTACTTCGCGGAAATCAACCATTATATGAGAAATCCCCGATTCCTGAAAAAAGAAATTACAATGATTGTCACGGTGTGCCTGCATTAGTATGACCTCATCTGCATCAATTTCATCAAGCCGGTGTACATGTATTCCAAACTTTGCATCCTGATCGAGAAAATGAATCGGGATTGACGACTTTACGGCCATACGCTACTTTTTAAGTTTTACTGACCGGTCAAGCATATCCGTCGCCTGCAATATTTTGTTTTTTAAGAAGTAGGGATAATCCGGATTTTCTGCCAGAAATTGATGAGTAACCTGTTTTGCCTCTTTGGAAGAATGTCCTGAAAATGTACCGTTTGTCCAGCGTGTCGGAAAAAAGATATCACCAGTAAGCTGAATTTCCTGCAAAAGATCCAGAGAAGGCCGCAGGTATTTCAATGCACTTTTCTGACGAAGCGGATGATGTAAAAAGCCAAGTGCATCAATCACCCAAGCCTCTTTTTCCCGATTTTGTTCTTTTTTTAGAGATTCAAAAAATGCATCACGCTCCTGTTCGTTTCTGCTTAAAGAAGGAATCACAAATTGCATTCTCAGCTTTCTATCCGGATTTTTAGTATTGCCTAATTGCTTTTCCAAAATGATTTTCGGATCTGCCGTACCTTTCAGTACAATCTCATATGCTAATCCTATTTTATCATCCTCGGACAGAACCAGATCTTTAATAATGAGTTTATCACTCCACAAACCTTCCAACCTGGCAATACCACCCGGTGTCAGAGCGATATTACGGAAAGCGCGGAAGTATGAGGTTTTAATTCCCTTGTCTTTTGTTTTATTCAATAAATCCCAAAGCTGTTGTTCCGTTTTCAGCAGACGTTTTTCTCTGGCCTGATCAGAAAGAAAATGCCACCAAACCGATTGCAGGTTTCCCAGTAAATAATCAACCAGCAAAGGATTTTCTTCCTTGGGTAAAAGTCCTGCCAAATGATCTGCAAAAACTTCCGGTGCCGGACCGTCGCCTCTCAAAAATCCTTCCCAGCAATTGACCAGCATAGCTCCGCGGAAAACCGGATCGGCCGACACCGAATCATTTGCCGAGTTGTAATTTTCTATGAAATAATTTTTACTGATGCTATCCATTTTAAAATATCCGTAACCTATTCCATCGGCGTTCGGAAAAATGAGATTGGATGGGCCGGATAGGTACTCCGGTTTTGCACTTATCAGGTTTAAACTAGTTGTTTTGTAAGTCTCACCGTTTTTCATTTTTACGGAAACAGCCTGTTGCCAGATTCGCCCTGAAACCGAATCTTTCTTCTGCTGAACACTTGTTTTACCTTCTTTTGGAACCAGATCATATTCCGGCATTCCAGCTGTTTTCACCCAGGTATTACTCCATTCAGCAATATCCAGCGGTGTTTTTTTATCAATACTACCAATCAGATCATCCCAGCGTGCATTGCTGAACGAATAAGTTTTCAGGTATTCCATCAAACTTTCCTGCATCAGTTTTTCACCAATTTTGCGTTCCAGCTGGCGCATCACAACTGGAGCTTTCTGGTAAATAATGGCGCCATAAAGCGTTCCCGCATTTTTAAGATTAGCAAGATCCTGCAATACCGGATTGGTTCCAGCCGTTCGGTCAACATCGTAGGCAGCCGGATAATGAGCCAGCAAAAACCGCAGTTCATGATTGATTTCAGGAAAGCTGGGATGTACAATTTTGGCTGCCATAAAGTTGGCAAATACCTCTTTAAGCCATACATCGTTGAACCAGTCCATCGTCACCAGATCGCCAAACCACATGTGCGCCGACTCGTGTGCGATCACACTGGCACGGGCCATTTTCTTGTTTACTGAGGCATTCTCATCCAGGAATAATCCCGACTCATTGTAGAATACTGCCCCCGGATGTTCCATTCCGCCATATTGAAATGAAGGCAGCAGGACAAAGTCAAATTTGCCAAAAGGATATTTTATTGCTGTATAATCTTCCAGCCAGCTAACCGATTTCTCATGCAGTGCAAATACTTCATCCCGGTTCCGATTTACTTTCGCTGTATCCGTTTCGCGGTAGTACATGGTCATTTCACGGCCATTTACTGATTTGGTCGATTTAAAAAACTTACCGGCAGAGAAGGCAAACAGATAAGAACTGATTGGCTTTGTTTTTTCAAAATAGTATACACTTTTCTCTCCTTCGCTTGATTTATTTTTTAATACACCATTGGAGACTGCTTCCCAGGCTGCCGGTGTTTTTAAAGTTAAAGTATAACCGGCTTTCAGGTTGGGCTGATCGAACAAAGGAAAACAGGTAGATGCACGGTCGGGCACAAAAAGCGTATAAAGATATTCGTCACTTCTGTTGAGTGACATATCTCCGGCAATGAATTCAATTTCTACCGTGTTTGATCCCTTGTTAAGCTCTTCGGAGTCAATGATAATATGTTCATTGACAAATGTATAAGTCACCTCTTTTCCGTCAGATTTTACAGAAATTAAATGTGTACTATCTGCGCTAAAATCCAGTATTAAGGGTTGATCCGTTTTTTTCAGATTAAAAGAAATGGTTTCTTTTCCCTTAATCGACTGGCTTTTCAAAAGCGGGATATCCAATTCAATTGCATATTGAATGCTATCAATCGTTTGCTTGCGATGTTTGTTTAAAGAGAAAGAAACTCCTTTTTCAGCAAGCGGATAATCCGATTTTTTGCAGCTAAAAGTTAAAGGAAGAAGTATAAATAATACTATATAATTATTTAAAAATGAACGCATTGAAATTATTGTGGAATAGTTGAAAATGTACCAGGTGAAAATAACCTTTCACTCTGGCATGTTAAGATTAAAAAAATCCGCAATGGTTAAAATTCTGGTTTGATTAAATTCTTTTATCTCCAGAAGATCACTATCTCCTGTTATTAAAAAGTCAGCATTACCATCCAAAGAAAGTGATAGTAAGAAATTATCTTTTACATCTCTGCAAAGATTAACAGATGAACTTACGGTCACAAAATCTGCAAATTCATCTATTGTATCCAGAAGATCTTCAACATCCGTTTGAGAAAAATATCTTCGAAATTTAGGACTGCGTGTAACTTCAATAAATTCATCAAGAAGCTCCTTGCTAAAAATCAATTTACAATTTTTAGTAAAAATAAGATCATCAAGTTTGCTGAAGTTATTTGTAATAAGGAAGCTTATCCAAAGATTTGTATCAAGAATTATCCGGGTAGCATTATTTTGCATAACGCTTTGAACGTATTTTTTCTACCTCCCTGGTTACTTCTTCCAGGGAAGGAACCTCCTTCTTCGCACGCATTTTTTTAAGAACAATTGCAAATCCATTAGCAGGCTCATCCTGAATTTCTATCAGGTCCATATCCGCCAGATCATTGAGGAGAGTTCTGGCCTTTGGGTTCAGTATGTTGATTTTCAATGTCTCCATAGTATCAAATTTAGCAAATTAACCATAAAAATAAAATAGGAATAATCTAGCATCCCTACTTCTCTTCCAGCAAAATCAGCTGCGTTTGCTGTTTGTTTTTAAGTCCGGGATTATCGTCCGTCACCAGAATGAGTTTCCGTTTTCCTCCGCTGCTCGGCCACCACGACATGCCTTCCAGATTATCCGGGGCAAATGGCATTTGTTTATTAAAATCAAAGGCTGGTTCTTTATCTTTTTCCAGATGCTTTCCTTTTACTGTTACATTCCAAAGTTTGGCTTTAACGGTCTGCGCCCCTCCTTTTCCATTGTCGAAACAGCGTTCCAGAACCAGCAGCTGGTTTTCATTTACCGACAATATTTCTGAAATTCCTCCCCGCTTTTCCGTTGGGCCAAACGGACATCCGCTTCGATCAATTACATAGCTAAAAGCTTCAGGCTGATTGTAACCTTTGCCTGATTTCGAAAATTTCCAAAAGTGGATGGTATCCTGCCCTACTTCCGTTTCACCTGCCCATCCTGCTTCGGGTGCTACCCATATATTCCCGTTGTCGGTTATTGCCAGCGACTCAACACCCTTGTTATCAGCAGGCAGCCACATGGGCGGAATTAAAAATTGTGGTTTTCCTGTTTCCGGCGGGTAAGAATCATAATAGGCTACAAAGGTCGTAGAGTCAATATTTTCCCAGATCGGCTCATACTCATTTTCTACTGCATAAATGAACCTGCCACTTTCCTTATCGAACCTCACCGCTTCAAACCAGTTGTGTGTAGACTTTGGAAACAGTGTTTTTTCGGCTTTTTCAAAATCCCTTATTGTTTTAATACTGTCAAAAACAAAGTAATTGCCACGGTCACTTGCAAGATGCCACTGATTTTTAGATGCCACATATTCTATGGCAGAAATCCCGTGCAGATTGCCAGCCGGTTTTAAAGGCAAAACGGTACTATCTGAAAAAATAAACCTGAGTTTCTGTGCATTTACCTTATGGAAGCCAATGATAAGCAAGAGGATTAAAATAATTTTGTTCATTCGTAAATTGTCCTGATAAAATAGCTGGGTTTGACAAAAATACTTCCGAAATCTGTACATTTGATCGTCAAGCTCAAAAGACTACGGAACGTATTAAAGAATCATCCTACAAATCCATGAAATACTTTTTAAAATCCATTTTATTACTTTTTCTCTTAAAATTAACTCCGCTTACGGCTCAAAAACTAACAACCCTTTCTGTTGAAAAGATCATGCGTGATCCAAAGGTATGGATCGGTACCGCACCATCCAACATATCCTGGTCCGACGATTCCAAAACCATTTATTTTGACTGGAATCCTGACAAAAACCTTTCAGATTCACTTTACGGTTATTCTTTGGCTGACAAAAAGATCAGTAAAGTCAGCGCAGCGGAAAGAATGAAATCATCCGCAGGAAACGGGGTTTTCAACCGCCTGCATACACTGAAAACCTACGCTAAGAATGGCGACCTTTTTGTAGTTGATTATAAGAATTTCACCGTCAGACAGCTGACCAATACCGTCGAACGGGAAAGCAACCCTGCATTCAGCGGCGATGAGCAAAGTGTCATTTTCGAACGTAACAATAACCTTTTCAGCATTTCATTAAGCAGCGGATTGCTGACACAGCACTCCGATTTTAAATCCGGAGCCAAGAAACCCGATCCAAAGCTGAGTGATGAAGAAAAATTCCTGAAAAGCGATCAGGTAAAAATGTTTCAGGTATTAAAAGAAAGAAAAGAGAAAAAAGACGCTGGTAAAAAAATATCGGAATCAGATAAACCAGATTATCCGAAAGAAATTTACATTGGAGAGAAAAATGTAAACGGGCCCAAGCTAAGCCCGGATGGCCGTTTTATAACCTACCGCGTATCGCAGCCGGATAAATCGGCGAAGTCAACCATCATTCCCAACTATGTTACGGAATCAGGTTTTACCGAAGATATTCCCGGACGTGCCAAGGTAGGTGCACCGGGTACTACAAACGAATTTTGGGTCTATGATATTAAAAAAGACACAACAAGGAAAGTAAGTGTCAAAAATATTCCCGGTATCAATGACAAACCTGATTATCTGAAAGACTACCCCAAACAGGACAGCGCCTGGAAGAAAAAGGAACGTGAGGTTTCGATCGCAGGTCCGTTCTGGTCTGACAATGGTGAAAATGCGGTAGTGATTGTGCGTGCCCAGGACAATAAGGACCGCTGGATTATGACACTTAATGCAGATTCGCTTACCTTGCGTTTGCTGGACAGACAGCGTGACGAAGCCTGGATCGGCGGGCCTGGCATTGGCGGTTTCAACGGAGGCGAACTGGGCTGGCTGGACGACCAAACCATTTATTTTCAGAGTGAAGCAACCGGATATTCACATTTATATTCTTTAAATGTAAAAACAGGAAAGAAAACGCAGCTGACCAGCGGAAAGTTTGAAGTACAAAGTGTTACGCTTTCGAAAGACAAGAAGACGTTCTACATCATGACCAACGAACTGCATCCGGGCGAGCAGCACTTTTACCAGATGGCAACTACCGGCGGAGCCCGTACGCGCATCACGCAGGCCACAGGTGCACACGATGTCACACTGTCTCCTGACGAAACAAAACTAGCCGTCCGCTATTCAAACAGCACGACGCCCTGGGAGCTTTTTGTGATGGATAACCAGACAGCGGCCAAACCGGAGCAGATCACCAAATCAACAACCGAAGAATTCCGTTCATACAAATGGCGTGAAGCCAAAGTGGTAACGATCAAAGCTACTGACGGAGCGGATATTTATGCCCGCGTTTATGAACCAAAAAAATCTAACGGCAGAGCCGTAATATTTGTGCACGGTGCCGGATATCTGCAAAATGCACATAAATGGTGGAGCCAGTATTTCCGGGAATATATGTTCCATAACCTGCTCGTTGACAAAGGATATACCGTACTGGATATGGACTACCGCGCAAGTGCGGGTTATGGCCGCGACTGGCGCACCGGAATTTACCGCTTCATGGGAGGAAAAGACCTCACTGACAATACGGACGGAGCTAAATGGCTTGTTAAAAAATATGGAATCAATGCCGGCAAGATTGGCATTTACGGTGGTTCTTATGGCGGATTTATTACCCTGATGGGCCTGTTCACAACGCCGGATGTATTCAAAGCGGGCGCAGCGCTTCGTCCGGTAACAGACTGGGCGGCTTACAACCATGGTTATACAGCCAACATTTTGAACGAACCACAAAGCGACAGTCTTGCCTATCGTAAAAGTTCTCCGATCTACTTCGCAGAGGGCTTGAAAAATAACCTGTTGATCTGTCATGGCATGGTGGATGTAAATGTGCATTATCAGGATGTTGTACGCCTCTCGCAGCGGCTAATCGAATTAGGCAAAGACAACTGGGAACTGGCCTCCTACCCTATGGAAGATCACGGTTTTGTAGAACCTTCTTCCTGGACCGACGAATACAAACGGATTTTGAAACTGTTTGAGGAAAAACTAAAATAAGGGATTGTGTTAAATTGCAGGAAAGGGAGAAGCGCGTCAGAAGACTTGTTTCTCCCTTTTTTAGTATTTCTTGTTTCTCTTTTCTTTCCCTTAACTTTGCGCCATGGACAATACCAAAGAACTAAAACTTGCCGTGCTGATAGATGCGGATAACGTGCCTTATGCCAATGTTAAAGGCATGCTGGAAGAAGTGGCTATTTATGGTACGCCAACTTTCAAGCGCATTTATGGAGACTGGACCAAACCTACCCTTTCAGGCTGGAAAACAGTTTTGCTTGAAAATGCCATTACTCCTGTTCAGCAGTACAGCTACACCTCCGGAAAAAATTCTTCTGATTCTGCACTCATCATTGATGCCATGGATATCCTTTATACCGGCCGCGTGGATGGGTTCTGTATTGTTTCCAGTGACAGTGATTTTACCCGGCTGGCAACCCGTCTTCGCGAAGCAGGCATGCAGGTGTTTGGTATTGGCGAAAAGAAAACACCTGCTGCTTTTATAGCTGCCTGTAACAAATTTATCTATATCGAGATCCTTAAAAAAGAAACCAAGACCGATGCTCCTGCAAAAGAAACTTCCAAATCAACGGCAGTTGCCAAAGAAGAGGTAGCACCGGTAGCGAAGATTGATAAAGGTCTAATCAGACTGATTTCAGAAAGTATCAATGATATTGCAGATGAAGACGGATGGATTTTCCTGGGTGTGCTGGGAAACATGATCCTGAAAAAGCGTCCTGATTTTGACCCGAGAAATTACGGCCATAAAAAACTGCTGGATCTGATACGCTCGATCAAAGAAGTGCAGGTTGAAGAACGTCACACAGGGAAAAACAATACTTCGCATTTCTATGTCAAAACCAAGTAACGCTTCATTACAGCTTTGGCTTTAAGTTGTAGCTCAATGTCCGGATTCTAAACACGAGTTTGTCTTTAATTCAAATTAAAAATTAACAGACATGGAACAAATCAAAAATAGCAGGACAGCAGGTTTTATTGTACTGTACGACATGCAGACGGACTTTTTCACCAGCGTAATTGATGGGATTTCCGACAGTGATACGACCAACCGACTAAATACAAAAGCAAATCATATTGCCTGGCTGACCGGTAGTCTTGTGGAACAGCGTTTTGGATTGGCAAAGGAATTTGGAATTGATAAGACTCAAACCGGAGCAGAACTTTTTAAAGATAACAAAGGCATTCAGGATGACGAGAAATATCCATCCCTGGATATTTATAAAAAAGATTGGAAAATCATCACTCCACTACTTAGAGAAACACTGGTTAGAGCTACCGATGAAGAATTAGACCGGGAAATTCAAATGATGCCGGATTTCAAAATGAAACTGTATGACCTGCTTGCCTTCTCTATTTATAGGGAAGCTAATATTATCGGTCAGATAGCGCTTTGGCGAAGAATATTAGGCTATCCTGCTATGCAGTATATGTAATATCTTATCAAATAAGGAATTGCCCCATCGATCGATATCTTTCGGTATTTCTGTGTAATATTGTGGATATTATGAAAAAATTAATTCTACAATTTGCTGAATTAATGTAGAACTTCTATATTTGTTAAGGTTGTTATGGTATGGGCCTGATTATTGCTATTGTCCTATTTCAAAATATACGGGAGGCTTTTAAAAACGCGATCTACACAGATATGGAAAAATTATTGGGAGAAATCACAAGTGCAATCATTAGTTACTGGCCGACAGCGGAAACAATTCCAGGTAAAATTATATCATCTGCTTCTTCCGATCTGATTAAAGAATTTATCATTAATGAAGATCTTCCCTGGCTGATATCAATCGAAAACCGTGCAGGCAGAGGTTATGCGGTAATATGTTCTAGAGTAGAATCGCTCGAAAAATTACAGGAATACAAAAATGAAAAATATCCAAACCCTTTTCATAACGGGCCGGAAAAAGATATTTTTCTTGAATATTATATTGAAAAGGATTTCTTCACAGAAGGATACAAAACACACTTCTATAAAAACAGGCAGATTAATTCCGTTATCTGGTCAATAAACAACCTGGTTAAAAATCTTGAATTTGATTTCAGTGAGTATGAAAAACAGTATGCATAACATTTAGTATCACTCAACGTTTGAAAATCATTTGCTGAACGCCATGTTAGTAGAAATACTTTCACGGCGTTTTTTTTATCCTGGTTAATTTTGATATTCTTGCAAAGAACCAACTGCAATCCTTCGTATGAAAATTTTTCAGCAAGCAATCAGTATCCGACAGAAACCCAGGGGATTTCACCTGATCACGAGGGAAGTTGTACACGCATTACCAGATCTGAGTCTGATTAAAACGGGAATTTGTCAGGTTTTTATCCAACATACCTCGGCTTCCCTTACCATCAATGAAAATGCCGATCCTACCGTCCGCATGGATTTTGAAATGTATTTTAACAAAACTATCAGAGAAAATGACCCGGATTATCAGCATGATTATGAAGGCCCGGATGACATGCCGGCCCACCTCAAATCTTCACTGCTTGGCAGCTCGGTCATGATCCCCGTTTGTAACGGACAGCTGGCGCTGGGTACCTGGCAGGGGATTTATCTGTGCGAACATCGCGATCACGGAGGAGCCAGACACCTGATCGTAACGGCCTGGGGAGAATAAATTTAAAAATTATACTGGACCCTGCATGTGAATACATCATCGGCAACATCTTCTTTATAGGAAGCCAGGCCAGATTTTTCGTTTCTTACAAAGTCATAAAAAAACATGAATTTCAAAGAAGTATTGGCATAGTATACATATCCCAAACTGACTGTACGATATTCAAGGTCTGCCTTGCTGAAACCTGCTGCTTCGGATATTTCTGTTCCTGATACTTTTTTATTGGGATCGTACCAATCGTATTTTGCTACAAACTGATGTTCCTCGCTACCCAGATTTTGCAAAAAGTAAAAATAGGCTCCATCAAAATTACGGATATATAGCGGCGCTTTTGATCCATTTAATACCGGATAAACCCCTGGTGTTTCGCTGCTTGCCAGCGTAGCCGTCTGCTTCCCGCGGATATATTCAGCACGAAATTCTGTTTCGCCTTTACGGTTGGGAAATACAAGCTGTACATCTGCGCCCGCGTAATTTCTTGGTGAAAGTTTCCTGTAATTGGATACCGAAGAGTCCTTTAACATGATCATCCCATCATTCTGTGCCACTGTCCTAAAAAGAACATTCGACTGACTGGTAATACCGCCTGCATAACCCGAAACTCCCGCAGATAACAAACCACCGGATAAGGCGGCGACTTTTACAGGCTTCAGGCTAAGCCTTGCAATGACGTCTTTGTGACTGTCGTAATCCACAGGCCCAGCCATCCCCTGCCCGTTAAAAACGCCAAGATCAAATTTCACATTAGTCCATTTACTGTCTTTATTACGGTCACTGACCGTCAGCATGATACCAATATCACGCTCGGTTTTCATCAGGATCTGGGACATTCTCCCTCTTTCCGGGGTCTCGCGGTTGGCCGAAGACAAATTGACTTCATATCCAAAAGGCCTGGCAAACATCCCGGTCGTAAGCGAAAATAATTTTAGCTTATTTTCATAAAATCTCCCCCAGAAATCACGGATTACAACGCCCCGCTCTGTGCCGTCAAACTGAAAAACAAAATAGGAAGTTGCTTCTCTTCTGTCATTCAAATGTGCATAATCTACCCGCAAACGACCTCGCCTTAACATAAAACGATTGTTTGTCATTTCAGAAAAATCGCCTCCGTTATACGATTCAGCGCCTTTGGATTGGACATACTGAAACTGTGGCTGAATATAACCGCTCATCCGTACGCGATCATAACGCTCATAAATTGACAGCATACCTTTTCCCATCTGATTTGTGGTATCAACCAGATCCATGAGAAAACGCTGTGCAAAAAGTTGTCCTGATTTTAAATAGATTAGCGTAAAAAGGAACAGGAAGATCCATTTTTTCATGCAGATATAATTAATCGGTGTCAGTTTGAAGCTGCAAATGTCACCAATTTCTGACAAAATAAATACCAAAACCTGCCATTGGTCAACTCAACCTTGGTTAAATTCCAGAATATCTCCCGGCTGACAATCCAGCTCTCTGCAAAGCGCTTCTAATGTTGAGAACCGAATGGCCTTCGCCTTACCATTTTTTAAAATTGAAATATTGGCCATCGTTAGTCCGACACGTTCTGATAATTCGGTAACAGACATTTTTCTTTTTGCCAGCATGACATCAAGATTTATGATGATAGACATGATCAGACAGTAAGTTGGTTTTCCTCCGACAATTGATTTCCCTGCGCAAATATTTCTCCCATAATGAATGCAAGAATCGTCAAAGTCAGTGGCGTTAAATTCAAAAAATATCCACGAAATCTAACCTCATCCGTAGTTACCTGCATAAAACCGGAAAGAATAAACAGCATGAAAAGGTATATACCAATTCTCCTGAAAGAATAAACATTACCGCTTCTGAACGTCTCTCCTGTTTTCACTGAGCCAAGAATGCTCAAAAAGTCTTTTATTGCCAAAAACGTAAAAAGCAGGATTGCCGATAAACGTAGATAATTAAAAATCAGGGAAAAAATTTCAACCTGATCAAGTGATACGGTATTTTGAGGGATGCTTTGGTGTTCACCCCACCGCTCAACCATGGTGTAGCTAAAGACAGAAGTATTTTTTGCCAGAGGTACAAATTCAGTTTCAGCATAAAATGCCGGACTAATCATTACGTGAATAAATAGTAACGTTAAGACGATGAAAAGACATACCTGCAGAAAACAAAGCAACCGACCGCCCAAAATTGTAAAATTCAGCAAACTGTATCTTTTCATGACTCACAGATTTAAATGTTATAAACAAACATAACCTCAAAAATCTGTATTAACAACAAATATTTATTGATTATCAATAAATATTTGTTGTAATTCAATTATTCTGATTTTAACGACTTCACCGGATCCTTTAATGCAGCTTTAAGGGATTCATATCCCGCAGTAATAAGCGCTACCACAAACGTGATGATAATGGCAACAGACATAATATCGGCACCAATCGGGATACGGTACTGATAGTCTTCCAGCCACGCATGCATTAAATACCACCCCAGCGGTGCAGCGATAACAAAAGCGACCAGAATCAACAGGGAAATTTCACGCCCGAAAATGCCAAGAATACTTGTCAGGCTCGCTCCGAGAACTTTGCGAACGCCAATTTCCTTTGTTTTTTGCGAAGCCATAAACTTCACAAGTCCGTATAAACCAAGACAGCCTATGAAAATAGATATGATCGAAAACACCCTGATCAGCTTTAACATAATGTTTTCCAGTTCATAAGCTTTTGAAATCTGCTCATCCATAAAAGTTTGTTCGTAGAGATAATCCGGGAAATACTCATTCCATAATTTTTCTACCGCTTTCATCGTCTGATGCAGGTTGGCACTGCTCAGCTTTATTGCACATCTGTAATGATTTTCGTTATAGGTAAAAACAGCTACCGGATCAATCTCGTTATGGAAAGAACCATTGTTCCAGTTTTTCAGCACACCATATATTGGCGCAGTTACACCCCATATTTTTAAATTTTTACCAATAACATCTTTGGGATTTTTCAAGCCCAGTTTTTCAACAACCTTTTCATTGATCAGATATCCGCGTATGGTATCGCTTTTAGGTATATTTTCTCCTGCAATCAGAGTTAAGCCAAATGTTTCCGCGTAATGGTTATCCGCATTCTTAGTATTCATCTGCCATAATTCATCTTTCTGGCGGGTGTCAAAACGAAGATTTGATGTATTATTAGAAGAGGTCGTCGGCAAAAATAAACAGAAAGAAGCGTCGGAAACACCGGGTATAGACAATAGTCTCTGGCGGAATGTTTCCTGATTAATCTTGTCAGGCGTGGGAATCTCAATGCTGGCGATGCCTTTGGTTTCATAACCAACGGAGCTTGACAGCATAAAACTTACCTGGTTATTCACCACAAGTGTACAGATAACCAGTAACTGTATAAGTACAAACTGGAAAACGATCAATCCCCTTCTGAGTGAAATCCCTCCGATATGACGTGCAGTAACATTGCCTTTCAATGCTAGTACAGGACGAAAGCCGGCCAGGATTGTGCCCGGATAAGATCCTGCCAGCAATACAACCGACAGAAAAAGTGAACTCAGAAAGATCCACAGTAAAGTATCCGACCACACAATGTGCTTTGGCCAGCCACCCGGCTGTTCAAGCCAACCGGCAATGTTTGGCAATGCCAGGGAAGCAATGATTAAGCCGATTGTCATTGCCAGAAAGGTAATAATAGCTGTTTCCAGCATAAACTGGGTGAATACCTGACTTTTGGTACCGCCAACTGCCTTACGGATTCCGACTTCTTTTGCCCGCCGCAAGGCCTGCGCGGTTGCCATGTTTATAAAATTAAAACAGGCTGTTATGATCAGGAAGATGCCAATGGCGCTCATGATCCAGATCCATTTCATAGGCATCGGGCCGTAGTATGTTTCTGAATGGTGCATCGCCCGGTAAGGAAAAATGGGATGTGCATAAGACTTAAAATCCGTCCCGTGATATTTTTTGTTAAGTGCAGCAAGCTGCTTCTCAACGTTTTTAATATTTGTACCTTCCGGCACAAGTGTAAAGCAATACGTGTTGGAATTTACGCCTCCCCAATGTTCCAGACCGCTTCCGCCATAACTGAATTTGGGATTTGCTGTAAGTGTAGCAAAAGAAATAAAAAATTCATAGGGCATATCCGTGTTGTCGACCGGATTTTCAACGATACCGGTCACTTCCAGATTGAGTTGGTTTTCAAATTTGATGACTTTGCCAATCGGATTTTCTTTCCCAAAGTACTTCTCTGCCATGCCTTGGCTCAATACGATTGCATTTGGTTTTGTAAGTGATGACTTCGCACTACCAAACTGCCAGTGCCGGTCGAAAATGGAAAAATACTCCGGATGAACATAAGCCACCGGATGCTCCTCTTTAAATTTTTTAATTGCCTTACCGCTATTATCCAGCACAGCCATAAATACATTATAGCTTTCTATGCACATGCTGGTCGTAAAAAGCGGCATTTCTGTACGCATGGCTTTCCACATCGGCGTCGGTACACCACGAGAATAGCCAACGCCGTCAAAATGAAATTCGGTAGTGATCTGGTATATCCGATCTATATTTTTATGAAACTGATCGTGTGTAGTTTGAAACCGGATAAACCAGAACACGATCAGTGCGCAGGCAAGACCGATAGACAATCCGGAAATATTAAGAATAGCATACAGACGGTTTCTCTGAAGATTGCGCCAGGCGATTTTAAAGTAATTTTTTATCATCACAAACCAGTTAATGTTTCATAAATGCACGCGGGTGCACATGCGCAACACTTAAAATTTATGCCATTTATTAATAAGTTGACTACAAGCAACTTAGACATATACAGCATGTCCGATACTGAACATTGCTGTTCGCTGCTGGGCAGGCAGAGATGTAAATGTCATTTAAATTACTAAAATGGTATTGTCCGATTTAATTGTCGTAACTTCTGAAAAATTAATTATACGCAGGATATGAAGGTTAAAATTATAACAGGTAAAGATCTGCCGGAAGCCAATTCGGTTTTAAAGTTCAGAATCAAAAATACAAATAACTGGCGGATCGGGTATACGGACGACAAAGGCGCCGATTTTATCGAAGAAGTGCGTGGAATTACATACCGATACTCCTGGAATCAGATTGAAGAGTATTTTTTAACGACTGTTCCTCAGGAATAAAATTTAAATGCTGTTGGGAAAACGCATCGTTTGCACCCAACAGCATAAATCCATATTCTCCTCCTGTACCCCTGCTCCGGCCTGTAAATATCATTCTGAACTACTGAAACGTATATTATACACTCGTTTCTTAAAAATTGATTTACAAAAACCTTTCAAAAAATTTAAAAAATATTTCCGTTTCCTGTCCGGATCTGTAAATCATGTTTGTCTTAGTATGCAAAGACAACACCCCGGCAGCCCCATTGAATTCCTGGCTCCTGGCTATTGCAAACAACAAACCATAAGCTATGGAAATGATTGAATGGAAGGAAGATCTGAAACTTATCTGCCATACGGCAACAAGCTTTCCGGAAGGCATCAAAAAAGCCTTTGATATCCTGCAACAAAATATTCCAAATTGCGAAAGACGCACATGGTATGGCGTTTCGAGCTTTGATGGCAACGGTGGAATTATTTATAAGGCAGCAGTAAACGAACTGGAAGAGAACGAAGCAAACAAATACAATCTTGAAAGCTTTACTATCACAACGGGAGCCTACATTTCAGAAACCGTGAAAAACTGGATGAGTGATCCTCAGGAAATTGAAGCTGCATTTAAAAAAATTCTAGCTCACTCCCGTATGGACAGGAATTTTCCATGTATCGAATGGTATAAAAAAAATGACGTAATCTGCATGGCCAGGAGTGCTTAGTAACAGATTGAGAATCACGCCATAGCCTGATAACTCATAAGTTTATATTACCAATAAGAAGTAATAAAATATATCCAATATCTTTTTATCTGAGTTATAACTTTCTAAAACATACCTACCTGTAATGAGAATTATAATTACCCTTCTATCCGGAATTGCAATTTTAATTGTGGTACTGCTGATTGTTGCTGTATTTGTCCAAAATGACTATTCCATCCACAGACAAATCGTTATTAATAAGCCTGCAAACAAAGTATTTGACTTTGTCCGATATCTGAAAAATCAGGAACAGTATAACAAATGGGTGATGGCGGATCGGAATATGAAAAAAGAACAAAAAGGTATAGACGGTACCGTTGGATTTGTTTATGCCTGGGACGGTAATGATCAGGCCGGAAAAGGTGAGCAACAGATAACAAATATAACAGCAAACCAAATCGTAGAAAGCCGGATACACTTTATCAGACCCTTTGAAGGAAATGCACGGATTGTGCTCATCACCGAATCCGTAGCTGATAATCAGACAAAGGTTGACTGGACCATGAGCGGAAGAAGCAAATATCCGATGAACCTGACCAACCTTTTCGTCGACAGCATCCTTGGAAGCGATATGGAAACCAGTCTGAATAGTTTAAAGACAATTCTGGAAAAATAATTATCCAAAGTATAAAACCAACCTATCGATTTATGAGAATTACATTTATCATTGTCCGCGTATTGCTGGGACTTTTGTTTCTTTTTGCATCCGTTTCGGTATTGTTGAATCTTATTCCGCCACCACCGCTGACAGGCAAAGTAAAACTTTTTAATGAAGGACTTGCCGCGGCGGGTTATTTCATACCCTTTTTAAAAGTACTCGAACTGATCTGTGCCATATCATTAATTTCTGGTTTCTATCTGCGCCTTTTCGCCATTGTGCTTTTCCCGATCAGCGTTCATATCTTTCTTTTTCATGCATTTCTGGATGCAAGCGCCATGCCGGTATCCATCTTTATTTTACTGGCAAATATTTTCATCATTTATCATTACCGAAAAAGTTATTTACCGATGCTGGAAGCCAGGTGATTTAAATTATCGACTATAAATTAGATTGATCATAAACTTCTTAAAGCTATTGCGATCGGTCAGCCACGATTAAATAATTCATTTAAACCATGAACCGGTATGATTGAAATTTTTAGAACTAATGTGGATGACGAAGCAAATGCCGGTATGCTCGTCTCCTGCATTGAAAAGCATTTCAAAAACCATCAGGCCAGCTTTGACCTGGAAGACTGTGACCGGATTCTAAGGGTTATCAACAACGAAGGTGAAGTATTTTCCTATCAGCTAATCGAACTGCTGTTCAAGCTGGGCTGTAAGGCAGAGATACTGGAAGATGAAAACCCATCAGCGGTACAAATTATGATGCACAGCACCAAATACTATTCTGTTTTAGAGTAATCATCATTTAACACAAACAAAATGGCAAAGGCAAACACGTATCTGAATTTTTCGGGAAACACCGAAGAAGCATTTATTTTTTATAAATCTGTTTTCGGAGGCGATTTTATCGCCTTACAACGATACAGTGATACAGCGGAAGGAGATAATCTGCCGGACGCTGACAAGGACAAGATCATGCACATATCGCTGCCAATAGGTGAAGGTTCTATACTCATGGCTACCGATGCACTTGAATCAATGGGACAGAAGCTAACAACGGGAAACAACATATACATCTGTCTGTCAGCAGATAATGAAGCAGAAGCAGACATGCTTTTCGACGGACTTTCCGCAGGTGGCAACATTGAAATGCCTATGGAAAAAATGTTCTGGGGATCTTATTTCGGCAGCTTTATAGATAAATTTGGAATTGGCTGGATGATCGATTGCGTGATTGATCCACAGGAATAATTCAAATCTTAGCCGTACAAATGGTTGAACCTTAATCTAAGTACTAGTAAAATGAGAAAAGTAGTTCTCTTTGCACACATCTCCCTGGATGGTTTTGCAGGTGATATCCATGGCGGATTGAACTTCCTGACCTATGATGATGAATTGCAGAAATATGCTGATGAGCTTGTAAAAACCGTAGGCGCTTGTTTATATGGCAGGGCTACCTACCAATTAATGGAGAGTTACTGGCCTACCGAATTGAACAATCCTAATGCCAGTCCACATTCGCAGG
>Ga0265797_10005431_pt1 | contig 18610 bp, 16 predicted proteins | sample P2T30metagenome_FD_192433 | JGI IMG/M metagenome (GOLD analysis project Ga0265797, IMG submission 192433) | Plant litter microbial communities from East Loma Ridge, Irvine, California - P2 T30 | ecosystem: Environmental > Terrestrial > Plant litter > Unclassified | place: USA: California... | reverse complement strand
ACGTGCGGGTGGGGGCTGCAAAGTCGCTTTCGATGCAGACCGCTCGCACATTAGCTAAACGCATCACGCTCGCGTGTCGCTCGACTATTCCAAGCGAATTGTTCACAGCGCAGGAGCGTGCAAACATGGAAGGTGCCGACCGTTTCGACATCATCCGTGAGTTGATGTCCAAGCTACCTTCGGATGTCCGCTAGTGGGCGATTGTGTTGAAAAAGTCGGCCTTGCAGTAGTGTCGGTGGTCTGATTCAATCTTCGCGTGGTGAGCGGAGACGGGCCGATGATGGGCGAGCGGACGGTAGCGCAGGAAGCGCTGTTCCACAGCTTCAGTCTGGAGCGGCACGTGCCCGCCGACCACATGCTGCGCTCGATCGACCGGTTCGTGGATCTGTCGAGCATCCGCGAGCACCTGAAGCCGTTCTACAGCGAGATGGGACGGCCATCGATCGACCCCGAGCTGATGATCCGCATGCTCATCATTGGCTACTGCATGGGGATCCGCTCCGAGCGTCGGTTGTGCGACGAGGTGCATCTGAACCTGGCCTATCGCTGGTTCTGCCGGCTGGGGTTGGAAGGCGATGTTCCCGATCACTCGACCTTCTCGAAGAACCGCCATGGTCGTTTCCGCGACAGCGACCTACTGCGCCGGCTGTTTGAAACGACGGTCGAACGCTGCATGGCCGAGGGGCTGGTCGGTGGTGAAGGCTTCGCCGTCGATGCGAGCCTCATCCGCGCCGATGCCAATCGTCAGACTGGCGGCCCGGGTAGCGAGGGCCTGCCGCCCAACGCCGACACTCGTGCCGTTCGCGAGTATCTTGCCGTCCTCGACGATGCCGCATTCGGGGCGGCCACGCCGGTGGTGCCGAAGTTTTCTGGCGCCGGCGGATCCGGCGTCGCGCTGGACCTGCGCGCATGGCGGGCAGGCGTATTACGCCTACTCGACCAACTACCTCATCGATCTCGACCATGCCGTCATCATGGACGTGGAGGCGAGCACCGCGATCCGGCAGGCCGAGGTAACCGCCTGCAAACGCATGATCGAGCGCGTGCAGGACCGGTTTGGCGTCTGGCCCGAGCGGCTGGCAGCGGACACCGGTTATGGTTCGGCCGAGATGCTTGCATGGCTCGTCCACGAGCGCGACATCCACCCGCACATCCCCGTGTTCGACAAGTCTGCCCGCCGCGACGGCACCTTCGCGCGGGCAGACTTCCGCTATGACCTGGGCGACGACAGCTATGTCTGTCCTGCCGGCAACCGCCTGCGCCCCCGCAACCACAATTTCACGCAGTCCCGCGACGATGTCGGCCAGGACGGCTTCATCCGCTATCGCGCCCGCCAGCAGGATTGCGCCGGCTGCGACCTGCGGCAACGCTGCACGCCCAACATGCCGGCTCGCAAGGTCACGCGCTCCATCCACGAAGGCGCTCGTGACCTGGCCCGCGATATTGCCACCACCGACGCCTATCTGACCTCCCGTCGCCAGCGGAAGAAGGTCGAGATGCTATTTGCTCACCTCAAACGCATCCTGAAGCTGGATCGATTGCGCCTGAGAGGCCCCAACGGAGCCAAAGACGAGTTCCTCCTCGCCGCTACTGCCCAGAACCTCCGCAAGATGGCCAAGCTGATCCCGATGCCGGCGCAGATGGCACCCGCCTAAGGTGCCGCGCGCGCCTAGCGCTGTTTTAAACCACGGGCCTGCCCGCGGCCGATCCCGGCTTTTTCAACACAATCGGGCGGCAGCGGCCGGGCAGCTCTTGCCCCGCGCCCTGTCGGAAAACACATGATTTACGACATGCCCGCTTTTGGCCCTCTCTGAATCACCGCCGCCTCCAGTCGTAACATTCGACAAACCCTGTCGCTTTGATAGAGCGTTCGTGAATGTGCTTTTTGGGGTTTGTCGTACATGCTGGTTGGATATATGCGGGTCTCGTCGACCGATGACCGCCAAACGGTTGATCTTCAGCGGGACGCACTCGTCGCAGCCGGTGTCGATCATCGTCATTTCCATACCGACAAGGCATCCGGTGCACGCGACGATCGGCCGGGGCTGAAAGCCTGCCTCGATTATCTGAACCCGGGCGACACGCTAATCGTGTGGAAGCTCGACCGGCTTGGACGCTCGCTGTCGCACCTACTTGTGATCGTCACCGATCTGAAGACGCGCGGCATCGCGTTCCGGTCGCTAACCGAGCAGATGGATACGACCACGCCGCACGGCGAATTGCTGTTCTCCCTTTTTGGCGCACTCGCACAGTATGAGCGAGCACTGACGCGCGAGCGCGTAATGGCCGGACTAGCTGCAGCGAAGCGTCGCGGACGCAGGGGTGGCCGCCCGCCGATGATCGATACTGAAACCCTCGAACGGATTACAGCTGCGCTGGATGGTGGGGCCAGCAAGGCCTCTGTCTGTCGGACCTTCAAGGTACCCCGCTCGACGCTAATCGGCACGCTGGCCCGGATCGGCTGGACTGCACCAGCGAAGACCTGACCTGATCGCATCAACCATTTCTTCGACAGAACACAGTGCTATCGAGAATATGGTCTGCACAGTCAATTATCGTGAGTAATATGCTGCACTCAAATTACCAAGCGAGTATCAAGTGTCGCCTCATTCTACTCAGTATGTCCCAAGATGGACCACTAAACAGCCTTTCGTTATTTTCTAGCAAACGGATTGCTTTCTAGTTTAATATTTATCTTGAAAATCAGTGAAATTATACCTAGTTCCATACCTCCCCAAGACATAGAGATTATAATGAACGATAATATCAACGCAGTCGAGTTAGCCGCTGAACTGACTGCTGCGTGGTTGGCCAATCCTAACACCCGCACGAATGCGGAAGACGTGCCTGCATTTTTGCGATCGATGCATGCCGCTGTCGCTCAACTGTCAGGTGCGACCGCTTCAGGAGATTCGGAAGAAGCTGCTCAAGCTTATGAGCCTGCTGTCACCGTGCGTAAGTCGCTGGCGTCGCCCGATCACATCATTTCGATGATCGACGGCAAGCCTTACAAGACGTTACGCCGTCATTTGTCGAGCAATAGCCTTACGCCTGAGGAATACCGAGCGCGGTATAACCTGAAGGCCGATTATCCCATGGTCGCACCATCCTACTCGGAAGCACGGCGGACTATGGCAAAGTCGATCGGTTTGGGGCGCAAACCCGGTCAGGCTGCCGAAAAGGCTACTGATGATTCTTCTAAGGCTTCCCGCAAAGCTCGCGCAACGAAGGTAACCGAGGAATCATAAGCGAAACGGGGAGGCTAGCCCTCCCCGTTTCCGTTCGGCTTCGCTAAGTTTCGGACGTCTCATATGTCACAAGTTTTGCATCAACGGGAAAACCGCTGAATTACAGGCGCTTCCATGATGCATAAATCCAATGCACAATTATCGCATGATTTACGGCCACGAGTACCGGCAGATAGTGCCACGGGTCGTAGATGGTGCGGTCGCGACCAAAGAACCGAGGATGGTCGGCGATACCTCACCGCCGAGGCGCACGACAATGCGCGTAGCATAAGCACGCACCTGAACCGTGCGCCGCACTGCTTTGGCCGAGACGGAATAGCGGTTGCGGTCGAAGCTTATCAGGCACGTGCCGCTCACCGCATGCTCGCTCTCATAGAAGCCGTCGAAGGACGCGGCGACCGGCTGAAGCACACCGCGCTCGGCATCCCATGCCTGGGCAACCGTCAGTTCCTTCTGCTCAGGGTGCTGGTGCAGGTCGGCCCAACGGCAACATTCCGCCTCCAGCCAGCCGTTCAGCTCCTCGAGGCTGGAAAAGCGCAGGCGCGGTTGGAAAAACCGACCGCGTGCCGTCTGGACCTGGTTTTCGACCTGGCCTTTCTCCCAGCCGGCTGCCGGCGAGCATGCCGTCGGCTCGACCACATAGTGGTTCGCCATGACCAGAAAACGCCGGTTGAAAACTCGTTCCTTGCCTGTGAACACGCTCGTCACGGCGGTCTTCATGTTGTCGTAGATGCCGCGGGTCGGCACGCCCCCGAAGAAGGCGAATGCCCGCGCATGGGCGTCGAACAGCATCTCCTGTGTCTCGCGCGGATAGGCCCTCACGTACATAACCCGCGATGCGCACAGCCGCACATGCGCGACCTTCACCCGCATCGGCTTGCCCGCGATCTCGGCGTCTTCGTGGCTCCAGTCGAACTGATAGGCCTCGCCCGGTCGGAACAGCAGCGGGATGAATGCGGGCGCGTCCATTACATCGCGACGCCGAGCCTGCCGCCAGCGGGTAGCGTAGCGGCGCACCGCGTCGTACGAGCCGTCGAACTTTTACCGAGCGGCCTGCGTCATTGTAGCTTAGCTTGACGCTCATTGCCGGCTCAGTCCGCGCCTTGGTCTGCTGCGCGCCAACCGTGTGGATCGGCGTGGAAAAAGGACCCCGGTAGCGGGGTGATCGGCTTCGAAAAAGGACCCCTCATTCCGTTGGTCTAAGGCTGTCCGCTTGGCAGATGTCAGGCGGCGAGATCGGGATGTTGGTATTAGAGACGGTATTGAGGATCCGGCGCGAGCACGCGTCGGGGAAAGCCATCAAGGCGATGATGCGGGACCTGCATTTGTCACGCGGGGTGGTACGCAGAGCGATCCGGGCGGCGGAGGCGGACACCAAGTACCGGCGAGAAGTAAAGCCGTTGCCGAAATTGGGGCCGTTTCAGATGCAGCTCGATGCGCTGCTGGAAGAGGATGAGGCACGACCGCAGCGCGAGAAACTGCGCATTACGCGTGTCCACGATCTGCTGCTGCGCGAGGGGTCGCGCGGGGTCAGCCCGTTCGTATCGCCCTCCCTGCAGCCTTAGGTTCGGGTTTTCGTTGGGTTGCTCGTCCAAGGGATACGCACAAATTGACAGCGCCAATCCGGGTTGAAACTGACCCGGCAACCTCTCGGCTGGACGCCACTATTGTGCGGCTGGTTTTTACTCGCGCTGGACATGCCACCGTTGAGCTTGCGTGTGTGCCAGGTGGAAGTGGTGGTGGCGGGGCGTCAGACGTACTGAAATACCGCTTCGTAGTTAGCTAAGGGCTGGGCTGCTCACGAGAAGAGGGTGCTGCAGTGTCTGCTTTTGGGCGTTCCTGCCGTTGAAAAAGGTACGACATTCGAGACGTCCGAAATTTAGGAGATACGCGACCGAAGCATGGCCGCGATCGCTCGATGAAGGACAGTCAGGCTCGAAACCGGACGTCGTTTTGCGTCGGCAAAACTCGTCAACTCCGGATTCCTGTTTTCCCGTGTCGTTTAGGCCATTTTGGGAAAGTCGATTTGGGAACAGATTTCGAGAAAACGGCAGCCAACACCAGTGCTTTAAGGACGTTGAACTGGGTTTCCCCACTCGACCTTCTCAATTGGGAAGATGGCTGACTATGTACTTAGTCGCCCTCTTGTAGTCCAGATCGGCACGGATCGAGCCCCTCCCCAACCGGCAATTTTCTGGCAATTATAGTTAGTTGCTTCGCTTACTGCAGGATCTCGCTTTCAACGCCGATCCACACGCTAAACCCGGTAATTCAGCACAAGCTTACGGAAAGCACGAGTTGATTACCAGTTGGGCTCTAAGACTTAATGTAAAGGGCATCTAACCCAAATGTTTAGTGCGTACTTGATACCACTTTTTACCGGCAGCCCCCCATGCTCAGATGGCCAAAGTATCCTCCCGTCATCGTCACAACTCGGGAAGCGCAGGCAACTGCCAGCGACTGGAGATACTGAATGACTAAGCATAGGAAAATACGTTTCACCCCCCTCGAAATCATCATTCAGGTAAAGGAGATAAGTTGTGCGGCGGGGCAGACTGACTCCGGAATCAAAGTGCGCACGAAATTTTTGACCGCGCTTGTAACGAACGCATTGGATTAACTCAACGCAGGTCTCTGAGGTGCCTTCAATCGTTGCGCAACGAGCATACAACCTCGCGAGAATTGGGTGTTGGCGATCATGAAGGATTGCAGACGTGCTGCTACGCACCCCCTGCATGACGACATCTGTAGTTTTTTCATTTGTGCGTTGTATTATACGACTACGCTTGAAGCATGCCTGCTCACAGTATTGGATCAATTCACGGCATTCTTCGACAGTGAGGAACTCTGGTAGGACTGTAACCTGTCCACGATACTTAGCAGCCTCGTTGCCAGAAGTCTGCACGGGATCACGGTCGGCTATCAGAACTACACCCGACCAACGACGCGCCAACTCGCCTCGATCAATCTTCTCAGTACCGAACCGGTCTGAGCTAAGTACGGCAGCGCGGGGAGCCAAGCTTTCGATCTGCATCAAATCCATTGATGCATCTGGATCCGGAGAGCGCTTCAAATAGGTTAGTAAGGGCAGCGGCAGTGAGGGGAGTTCAGCCAGGTCGGCAAAGCCCCCGCGCAACGGCACTCCAGCCGTGTTCACGGCAGTAAGTAACTCGGCCACTGACACACTTGGGAAATTCGGCGATCTTAAAATCGCTTCCACGAGTGCCTGCGAGTCGAACGGCACCGAGCATGTCGCTAAGTGGCGCACCGTCGCGCGGATCGTCGGATGATCGAGCGCGGCGTTGAAGGCTGCGACTTTAGCGTCTGACATAGATGCCCTTTGAATGCTGGGAGGCTTAATAATGGCTATTGGCAGTCTTCGCCGATGTAGGTGGAGCGATAGTTGAAGCGTCCTTTGCCACGCGATCTACGAGAGTAATAACGCGGTCGGCGGCGGCGATCGTTTCGGGCCTATGCGCGATGACAATGCGGGTGATCGTAAGCATCGAAAGCGTAGCTATGATCGTCTGCTCATTACCGACATCTAGATGTGCTGTCGCCTCGTCAAGAACTAGAATGCGAGGCTTACGATAAAGTGCGCGCGCGATAAGCACGCGCTGCTTTTGACCACCCGATAGACTTGATCCCATGTCGCCCACCAGGCCCTCGTATCCCATCGGCGTCCCGACAATTTCATCATGGACGCAGGCCCAACGCGCGCACTTTTGAACCCGTTCCATGTCAATGCGCTCGGCGAAGAATGCGATGTTTTCCGCAATAGTGCCAGCAAGCAGTTGATCATCTTGGGAGACGTAGCTGATCTGGGAGCGAAGGGAGCGGTTGCTCCAATGCTTCAATGGACGACCGTCAATCAGAACTTCACCACCAGCCGGGGTGTATAAACCCACCATCAGCTTCGCAAGGGTAGACTTTCCGCACCCAGAGGCACCCACCAATGCAATGCACTCCCCCGCGGAGATGTTGAAGTCTATGCCCATTAAAACATAGGGCTCACCGAATGCGTAGCGAAAGCTAAGGTTTCGGCATTCAACTCTGCCCCCGATCTCGCCTTCAAAGCCTCCTGAGTCGATCCTGTCCTCCCTTGGCGTTAAAACGATATCGGCGAGGCGTTCCAGTTGGAGATCGAGGAGTCGCCAGGCAAATATTTGTTCGATCATATTTGTGAAGCGCGTAATGAACTGCCCCTTGTAGGCGAGGAACGCGGTCAACATACCGACCGTGAGGTCACCGGACATCACGGCCCTAGCGCCAAGAAAGACTATGAAAATATCGGTGCCGCCATTCAAAAGTTGGTCTGCGGCGGCATAGCCTACGTTGATGTTGCCTGCCCTAATTTGTGAATTGATCGAGGCCACAGCCGCGTTTCTGTACTGTGTCTCACGGGTAATCTCAGACCCGGAAGCCTTGATCGTCTGTGCGGCGCGTAAAGTCTCAAGAAACTTTGTCTGTTCGCGGGCATCAGTGACGATGGAGTCGGCCGCAAACCGCTTCGATACCTGGAATGTGGCGATGCGGATCATCGCGTATGCAAACAACGATCCGATCAGCACCGCCGTTAATAGCGGTGAGTAGAACAGCAGCAGCACTAGGACTAACGTGCCCAGAACTCCGTCCAGTACTCCAACCAGGGCCCCTTGCGACACAAATGCCTGAATGCCGCGCATCGCCCAAAACCGACTTTGCACATCTCCCACCTGACGTTTCTGGAACCAATCCAGCGGTAAGCGTACCAAATGGTTGAATATGCGCCCCTTCATATCGAGCGCGATCACGTTCGAGATAAACTGCGTACTAAGGCCGCGGAGCGCAGCCGCCACAACCCGGAAAGTGAGCAATAAGCCGAACGCTACAGCGAGCACAGAAAGCAATCCAATGTCGCGCTTTAATATCGCTTCGTCGATTACAAATTGGAGGTAAAAGGGGGCAGCAAGAAATAGCAGTTCGACGATGACTGAAAGCAATGCCATTTGTGCTAAAGCACGGCCAACGCCGCCATCGAACGAGATAAGTGACCCAAGCTTGAGAGGATTCCTTTCGCGAGTGCGTTGGAAAGTCGTCATCGGCGAAAGCTCTAGGGCCACGCCAGTGAACATCTTTGACGCCGTTTTTATGGGTACGACCAGTCTGCCGTGCGCTGGATCATGGATAACGATCCGCCGGCGATTAGCCTCCTTCAATACTACGAAGTGATTAGTGCCCCAATGAAGTATGGCGGGTAATCGAAGGTCAACGAACTCGTGCGGCTCGCACCGGACAGGGCGGGCGCTAAGGCTAATGCCAGCCGCGATTTCTACCATGGTGCGAAGTGTTAAACCTTTCATCGACAGTCCGAAGCGCCGGCGCATAGTGGCAAGGTCGACGTCATGACCGTGAAAGGACGCTATCATAGCGACGCTGGCCAATCCGCATTCAGCTGCTTCGGCTTGACGAAGAAGTGGTAGGGTACGCCTTCCAGAAAAGTTGAGAAGAAGATTCACAGCTTACCTCGTAGTGCGAGGATTGGGTCAAGCAGCCAATCCGCGAAACGTCGTTCGTCTAGAACCACATCGGCCGTTAGTGCGAGTCCCGGACGGATACGATACTTTTTGCCATATGCCGCCACAGTCGCGCGATCCAGCCTCACGACAACGCGGTACACAGGCTCGTCGGTCCGTATTGCAGCCTCGATCTCCTGCGGTCGAAGGACATTCGACGAAATAGCTTTCACGGTTCCGGTTGCGGTTCCGAACCGTTGATACGGAAATGCGTCGTAGCGCACACGAACCTTCTGTCCTGTCTCGAGGAAACCGATCGCGCGTGACGGAACGAATACCTCTGCGTAAGCTGCCGTTGTGGGAGAGCTAATCATCATGGGCGCGCGCTGCGGGGTAACTGGCTCCCCCACGCCGATCTGTACGGCGCTTATGATGCCCTCGGTAGGCGCCACGATCGCGAACCCTTGTTGCAAACTTGCCGCGCTGCGCTCGCGTTGGGTACTGGAAAGTTGATCAAGAAGTTGGCCGCGCTCCTGCGTTGTAACCATCGGTCGTTGCGCGTTGGTAACCTCAGCTTCGCTGATCTGCCCGTCCAGACGTGCGATTGCGCCGCCAGCGTCTGAGATCATTTGGCGCAAGCTGATCACCTCTTCTTTGCGTTGGCGCATTGCTTCGCCTGAGATGAAGCCGCGTAGGGCCACCGGTTCGATCTTCCGCAGCGCATCCTCTGCGAGCCGTAGCCGCTCTCTTGCAGATGCCTGCTGTGAAACCGCGGCTTGACGTTCCCCTCTGAGTGCAGCGAGCTTAGCCGGCGCACCCGCGGTAGCGATCGTAGTGGCTGCGTTAAGCGCGGTAAGGCGCTCACGCAGGCTGGCGATCTCGGTATCAAGGCTTTCAATCGTGACTTTGTCGCTTAGACGGCCGTCAACCCCGCTTCGAGCAGTATCTATTACCAGTAAAGTCTGCCCAGCGGTAACATGCTGCCCTTCCTTGACAACGACCCGCCGCACGATGCCGGAGGTTAGAACTGTCACTGGAACATCACCGCCTGCAGTTCGAACGATCCCGATTGCACTTTCCTTGCGGGTGTATCTCCCCGTGAGTAGCAATGTAGTGAAAGCGACAGCCATGCCGAGTAAGATGGATGTGAGGATACCCCACGAAATAGGCAAAAGCGCAACAGGCCGGCCAAGACCATTGTCTGCTGCCGCATCTAGCGCCTCTGGACGAAAAAGCCCCATCGGCGAGGAACTATCTTCCCGGGAAAATCCGCCCGCTACCCGATCAAAATCGTTCAGCAGAGAAGAGGGCGCGGAATGATTCTCCATCCTTTTTTCCTCACTTTCAACAGATACTTGCACCCTGCAGATCGACGGAGGGGATAAGGCCTGAAACGGTTATGAGCAAGAAAAAGGCCAGCACCGCTGCTGCATTTGGGGGATGAAAAACTAGGCGGACCGATGGACGAAAAAGGCAATTGCAGAATCTACGTATATCAGGACTTCGCCCCGCAAGAGAGTAGACCGGTCCCGAAGCTTTGCCAGCGGCAGGTGATACACTAAGTCGTATAAGGTGATTTCGGCTCGACCCTCCAGTCAATCACATTGTTACTCGTATGACAGCGTACTCCCTTGAGCCAGACCCCGCCTCGAAAGGCGATAACTTCACCGATCGTCAGTCGCCATGTCTGAAACAAACCTGCGCCGTCTGCGGTAGGACGTCCCAAAGCGTTAAGAGGCAACGTGGCATCGCCAACCTGAACACCGTCAATTCCAATCGGAGCCGTCAGTTGCCAGTATATGGGTTCAGATATATCATGACTAGTAAGAAGCAGGAGCGTTATCGGACCATCAACTAACTGACATAGGACCATGGCATCGACCACATTAGGAAAGAAGCGCCGACTTTGACCCACCGTGCTCCGGATGTATTGATCGACTTGGGCGGGTGTGTAGTCGAAATTGTAGCCAGTCGGATTCGAAAGACGTTTGAAATTCTGATCTGCTGCAGCTTGATAAAGCAGCGGCCGCGGTTCGAAGACGCGCCGTGCTGTCGCAAGCCGCAATGAAGCTAACGACTTACGATCAAAATAAGACCTGCAGAATGCGGAATGGAGACGCATATCGGCACAACCCGATCCCACTGGTCCCAGCGATCTGCTGATCCATTCCCTGGTACCGAAATCGCCTTGTTCGTAGCGACTTTGCTGCGCCTGTTGCTGCGCGTAATAAGCACAAAGTACGTCCAACACCTCACCGTCGCCAGCCGGGTCAACGAACATGTTTAGGCCAAGCTCTTTCTGCAACGTCCGTCTAAAAGATCGATTTACGTCTTCAGGTAGGTGAACCGCGCAAGCGGCGGCAAGCTTTTGCCAATCTGCAAGCTGTCCGTACTTGCTCCATGAGAAGTGAACCGACCGGATGGTTTCAATGATCAACCGTTCCTCGTCACCGAACCTTTCTCCAAGATCACGCTCGGTTCGCCGCCAGTCGGGTAGGCTGCAGAAGGCGCCGAAATCAGTCCACGCTCCATCGACGGCGATGTTGGCGCTACTGAACTGTCCTTGCCACAAGCGTGCCGCGCGCCCAGCGCCCAATTGCTCCCCGATGTTATGAAACATGCCTGAAAGCGAGAGGCCATCGGGCTCGAACCGGCACACCCCGGCTACTGCATCGCGTACGGCTGCGGCGACTCGACGGGCATCGCGCACCTGCTCCGAATCCGGGGTACCCCCTTCACCAAAATAAATGCTACGCTCGAATATAGCAGGCCTCACGAAGTCAGGCCTCACTATGATGGCACGTCGCGCCAGTTCCTTTGAACCCCGGACGTCGATGTCGTGATCGGTGTCGAGAAGCGCAACGATCGGAACCGCTCCATGCGGCAATTCGGTGGCAACCACCTCGGCGGCAATGATCTCACGAACAGCCTCGTACAGCCAGAGAGATCCATGCGAATGGTGAAAGTCCGTATTTCGCGCTACCAGCGGCGTCCGCCCTATGCCTTTGGCATTGAACCCGGCGATGCTGCCAGCACGACCGCTGCCGCCGTGGATCGAGCCATTGGTTGTGCCGTACAAGTCGGCCCAGAGCTCATCCGGCCCGTCGGTTTCAGCCAGCACTCCGAAGCCTTCCACCAACCAAGCATCCAATTCCCGCCGAATGTCCGCATTGCTGGTGTCAAGGCCTTTTTCGGCAAACCATCGGTCGTTACGCCAGAGTACGCGAGCGGAAGGAATCCGTCGGACGCGGAACGGGATGGCCAAGCGGGGATCGGGCACATGGCAACGTGCGGGGCGGAGCCGCTTGGACCAGAACGCCCTCATCCGAAGGCAAGCAGCGGACGCAGATGCAGGTAACCAGAGGTTCCGAACGGCCGCCTTCGGCCAAACACACTGCGATGGCGGGCGGAAAGTCGAGTCCGTAGAGCTCTAGCTAAAGGAAGCGCACGTGACCTGAGCGCAACGAAGTCCATTATCCAGAGGAGTGTGCCCTCGTTCCACTCGCTAGGATGAAGCAAAAACTCTGGGTCGGCTGCAAGTCTAGTTGCTACCTCCTCGGTTACGAAAGCCCAACTGGCGTACGCCAGCGGTAGCTGCCGCGCACCGTATACAATCTCGACCTGACGCAGGCGAATCGGTTGAATCAATTGTGCTTCAATAGATCCAAGTCGTAGGTCGCGACGATCGGTTGCCGACAAAAGGCGAAGAATTGCACCGAATTCAAAGCTAATCCGATCCTGTTCGTCTAGTGGTTTCATTCGCCTACCCTAATTTGGTTTGACCGACTTAACTGCTCCTCTACTTAACATCGGAAATATCCTTTTCTGAGGGCTCAGCGATTGCCGCGTTGATTGCGGCCGGATGAGGTATGGTCAGTAGTCGCCGGGCACGCTCGCTAAGCCCGACTACGTTGCTTTGAGCGATCGCATCCGCAGGGTTCGCGAGGTATCTCCGTTGCAGATCAAGGTCGCGACTAACTAAAAGCATAAACTCGCTTGCGGGGGACGCTCCGGCGACCACGTAATGGCTTGGCGCAACAAAGTTATGTAGCCGGTCGACCGCTGCGCGTTCGCGAAGGGTATAACTGGAAAAGTCGTATGTGAACTCTAGGTCATTAGATGCGTCAAATTTCAAGTCTATCGAACGCGCAACGTCCGTCGGAGTCACCTCTGCAGGTGGGAGATACAGCGTAGACAAAGCCGATACTTTTGAGCGCACCGGCTCCTCCCGAAGTGAACCGATCCGATGCGTCTCAATTAGCGGTTCGATTCCTACATACTGAGGCGCAATATAGTGTATGGCTTTTGCATCGATGCCGTATGCTTCGATCAGTACGTCTACGAAGAGGTCGAACCCGTGATTGGCGAACCCTTTCGGATCGAACTGGAATTCCCCAACAGTACCGATCTGCCAGATAACGGTATGAAGCGTGGGATCAAGTCGCCGCCGTCTTAGGAGTAAATCTGAAGCTTCATAACTGAGCAACCCAGGAAGCATCGGATCAAAGCCTACATCGGCAACAAGGTAATCCAAAGCAGATATACCAGGACGCATGCGAGCCACATGACCCTCCTTCCGGGCAATCTGAATGGCACGATGTGTTGGCGTAGCGAATATGCCAGGATGTCCGTAATATACGGCAACAACTTTTTTACCGCGACGAACATGATACAACATTGCCTCTGCCATGGTAACGTAGGTATCGTGCCGATCCTTCTCACGATCGTACAAAATGCGTAAGTCAAGCGCGTCCGGTCTAATACTATTAATCCAAATTTGTGTTACCCTATCGTACATACAGTAAAAAACGTGGTCAGCAGCACTTATGGTCTCTTCATCGGTAATCATAATATCGGCGTGAGCAATGCCAGATCCAAGAATTATTAATTCACCACTCTTGGCTATTGGTGGTACATCTATTGTACTTGATCCACGAGCTATTTGCGCAGCAAACTCTACCCATCTCGCTACCATTGAGGAGGTAGCTTTAACTGATTGTGTAGTTATATTCATTTTAGATCACCCACGCTCAGATGTTTACCACTTCAATATCTTATGAAAACCGGAATATCTGGATGTTATTGTGCCAAGGCCGAATATACTATGACCTTCTGAAATTGTGATGCCTATAACCTTAAATAAGACGATCCATATACGAACGAGACACATAATTTGCGCCTGGCTATACGACACGACAGCGCCTCACCATTTCGATGGTTAGCTGATCGATGCACGCGACCGCCGCTTCAAGCCTCTGTTCGACATAGCCGCCATTGACGAACGCCTTGACAGTGTAGGATACGCGTCGTGGGTCCTATCAGACGGCATAGAGCGCCGTCACGGTCTTGCGCATTGGCGCCGTAGCCACGCTGCCTAGCATTATGCCCAGTGTGGCGGCACGATGTGGCGTTTAAGACCTTTGATCGTCTCGCCTGCGATGTAGCCGCGCGGTTTACCCGCTCTGGAGGACTTCACCGAATGACTGTCGACGCTGCCTGCGTTCGGTTCAGACTTTTGGTCCCGATTACCCCCACACATGCAACCGGCACCGCGTTGGCGACGTCAAGTAGGCTGTTGCCGCGCACTCGGTAGAAATAATGCCGCACTGTCTTGAACGTAGAAAACCTTCGAGCAGCTGCGGTCATCAGTTCCCGATTGTCGCTATATACTCGATAACCCCGCACGTCGGTACCTGCGCTTGCGCGGCGCCCTCCCTATGAATCCGCCTTAACGACGGATAAGCGACAGCCCATCCTTCATCGATGCAGTCGCTTGCATCGCGCAAGCCACTTTTGCCATGCTTGCACTAAGCAAGTCTGGTCCAGCCCATGTGATCTTCCTGATCATTGCAACCCTCAGTGCAGCACAAGTCACAGGAACTGCTCAACTCAGTTTTCGGCGAATTTTTAAAGAAAAGCAGTGCCAAAATGTATCCAAACTGCCTTCAATTAGTTTACGACATCAATATAGACCAAATTTGACGTAGATATCCGATATAGTAGTGGTTCGGTAAGGCTTATCGACCTTAACTTTGCGCGAATAGTGTATTTTCCATTTTTTGGAAAAATTGTGTCAACAGGTGCAGTTAGATTAATTATCAGCGGGCTTTGCGGACTTGGCCGAACAAGAAGTTTATTTTCTAGGGGCGGCAGTGGCGGCGGGATATTCATTGCTGTTTGCGGCGCTACAAGGCGATTGTGTTGATCGCGAACTTCAATAAACACGCCACGACCTAAGCCAGCTCCATCATTAATTGCTGAACCGTTTGTACTTACTATGCGTAGTTGGGCCTTAAAGCCTTGCGAAAAATGAACCGGTTTATCAATGTTAATAAGCGTGATGTTGAATGGGGTAGCGCTTGATGTTTTCCAATCTGCTTGGATTGGAGGACTCCAAGCCATCTCCGCAGGTGCTGCCTGCAGAAGCGCGGCTAATGCCAAAGCAAAAGCAGAAAAATGAAATGCCATCATCATCTCCAACCACTAAGTGCTCTTTTAGACTTGTAATAGTATATGTTATGGATGGTTACCGATAGACTTCATAGGGTAAGTTAGTTTTTTGGCTAACACCAAAACTTGGCAATCTAACCTTTAAGGACTTGTAGGATATGCAGGCGTCCCTCCCCGCCCTTGTGTCGGATCGTTTACCAGCCTTTGAAGGTAACTAACTTCCTGCGTAGTCAATCCCAATGTGGCTGCGTTATCAATTTGCATTTGCCATCCGCTGACCTCAGAGGCAGTGCCGCGACTTTGGTTATAGTCGCCAGTACGATCATATATCGCAATATGATTAGCATCGTGTAACATGTTGGATTCCATGAAACCCATCGAAGCGTTCTTAAACTCCGATGAGTCATAGAAAAATGTGCCGTTTGCCTCTGTCGAGAACGATCGGCCGGTGACAGTACTGCTATCTGGGACGTTCGTAAAAACGATATGGTCGAGGTGCGACAGGCTTTCCTGAGCAGCCGCATTTAGGTTATTAAAATCGCGGGTAAGGGACTGGAATGCTAAAGTTGCTGTTTGTCGTTCGGCACTGCCAAGTGGCAAAGTTTTGTTATCGAAAACAATCTTTACATCATGGTTACCCAAAGCAAATAATACAACTTCGCAATCGTCCAAATCTATGTTGGCGCCCGGCGGTACCAATCTATCCATATCGACGTGATTTGCGCCGCGGATATTACCACTTGGCTCCGGATCGTGTGTGATTGGTGGAGGTGAACCACCATAGACCGGTGGACTTGTAGGAGGATTATAATACGGCGGCGGAGAATAGTATGGCGGTGAATAAGGCGGCGGGTATGGAGAACCGGTTACTACAATGTCTTCGTCGTTAGAAGAGTAATAACCTCCGGAAATGAAATCTAGCTCAGCGGTAGTTAGCTCGCGCATGCGAATCTCTCCCTTAGGCTATGCAGCATATGTCTAGCTTATTGATAGAACGGCATTTCGCGATCTGCAACAAAAATAAATCAGTCTTACTGACGTATAGGTGTCGTTGCGGCTTGCGCCACTCTGCGAATAATGACCCCACCTTACTAATCTCGGCTTTGTGCAATTAGGTGGCGAAGCACGGCGCATTCGCCATGCGGACGAGGCGAGCGGGAGGAATTTTCTGCGGTTCTTGGTGTGCCGGAGAATTCGAATCAATGTCGCCGACCATGAGCTGAAGGCGGACGGCGCCGATGGCGTCGCTGAATGTTAGGCTGGTCTTTCGGTACCACGCCGCGGCATAAGCGTGCTCATGTAGGTGAGAAGATCACAGGCTCACAGCGAGATGAGGCGGTAGAACCCGAGAAGTGCCGGCGCGTTTCGAGTGATCGCTTTGTCGGTCTATTGGCACTGTGTCTCGACGCCCAGATGAGCGTGCGTTTCGGCGAACGTGACTTCGGTCTGCCATCGGAGGACGTATAGGGCGATGATGTCGGCTGGCTCGATGGCGATGTCGGTACTGGAGGAGGCTTGCGGATCGCGCTTTTCGTCGGGGTCGCGAACCAGCACCCAACGGACTGGCAACACCGCGGTGCCCGGCCTGTACCGCAAGGCGATTCCGGATGTGATCTTGAGCGCCTTGCCGCCGGTATGACCATACCAGGCGGAGGCAAAGATCCTTGATGGATGAGACGACCATCTAGGCCTTGGACGAGGCGATGTAGGTTTCCCAGTCCTTGGCCGACCGATGCGCTGTCACGCATCGCCTCGACCCGCGTCTTAGCCAAAATCAGTAGTATCGCCTTTGAGGTGTGGATCGGTGCCAAAAAATACGCCGCCAGATTATCGCCAAGCCATTGAAACTGGGCCGCAACCTCACAGCGTCTGGGGGCCAGATCGGCACCGATCGAGCCCCTCCCCAACCGACACTTTTTGACGATTAAGTTAGTTGCTTCGCTCACTGCCGGGTCTCGCTTCCGACGCCGATCCACAGCCATGCCAGCGCCGGAGAAGTGGTGGCATATCCCACGCCCTGTAAAAGTATCAACGGTTCTAGAAAACGATGTACTTCCGGCCGAGATAATTGAGACGATCAGCTAGCGTGGCCATAAGCGTAGAACGTACTTTGGTACGCTCTCCGGCAAGCGCCTCCGAACGTCGCGAAAGGGACCCCTTTGCGACGCGGTCTTTGTAGCTTCGATTCTCGAAATAGGATCGATTCCGAGAACGCCACGTACCCCTGCTAGGCGACACTTATCGCTGACAGAACCGTGCCAATCAGCGCTGATACCTACAGGGCAGCGTCGTCATAACTTCCGCATACACCCAATCGCAGGCCTAACGCTTCCTAGCCTAGTGACTTAGTGACCATGTAGCTTAGTAGCTTAGTAGCTTAGTAGCATAATGTGGTTCGTTTGAAGCGTTGCGGGGACCGCGTTCTATCTTTGCTTTGTTGCAGCCGATCTTGGTTTGGCGTGGTCGGACCGATGCGCGCCGCCATGCTCGGCAACGCCCTCCCCTGTAGTCTCACCGATCCTGGCTGCGGCTGGCGCCCTCCCCATGCCCCACTCAATGGCGGGGCGGCGACGCTGCCGAAGAAGCAGGCGGCACGGCTACCCAAATGCGAGTGCGCGGCTTGCGGCTAGACCCTGTGGACCGCGCAGAAATGGCTGAGGCGGCTGGCCCGCCGCTTTTGCCCAATTGGTCATAGGTCGATGTGTCGCGATCCACTCGGCAGTGGTGGAAACACGAGGAATAGGATGGCTAAGCTACTTGTCGTCTTTACTACTAAGCAACTAAGCTATATAAGTAGCTTAACCGCTTATTAGGAGCAGCAGCTGTGCAGGTATGGGCCGTGATCGCGCAAAAGGGAGGTCAATCCAAGACCACCCTCTCCACGGGATTTGCCGTTGAGGCAGCGCGCGAAGGCGCATCTGTTGTAATTCTCGATGCCGACGATCGGCAGGGCTCGGCGCTTTACTGGTCGGAGCGCCGGGGCGAGGAAGACGTGACAGTAAAAGACAGCAGCGTCGCTGGCCTGCCGCTTCACGTCTCGCGCGGGCGAGCCAGCGGCAAAATCGACCTTATCATCATCGACACGCCTGCAAACTCCAAGGATATCGCCATGCTTGCAGCGGAGTTGGCAGATTTCGTTGTTATTCCAGTCGCACCACGCGGGCTGGATGTTCATTCGGTATTGCAGACCGTCAAGCAGGTGCAGCAGGCCGGTACGCCGTTCGCAGTCATCCTCACTCAAGTCCCTCATCAGGGTGGAGAGGGGCAGGAGGCCCAGGCCGGCTTTGTTTCCAAGAGCGTGACGGTGTTCGACAGCCGGCTTCATTTCCGCAAGGATTTTTACAAGGCTACACCGCAGGGCCGCACCGCTGCCGAGACGAATCCTGAGAGCAAAGCGGCGGTCGAGCTACGCGCCGC
>Ga0265797_10005429_pt1 | contig 18614 bp, 14 predicted proteins | sample P2T30metagenome_FD_192433 | JGI IMG/M metagenome (GOLD analysis project Ga0265797, IMG submission 192433) | Plant litter microbial communities from East Loma Ridge, Irvine, California - P2 T30 | ecosystem: Environmental > Terrestrial > Plant litter > Unclassified | place: USA: California... | reverse complement strand
CCGGCACCACCGGCGGCACCGGCCACACCGGTTCCAGCGCAACGATGGGCGCCAGCGGCGCAGCCGGCACCGGCACGGGCGCTACCGGCACCACCGGCGCCAGCGCTACCAACGGCGTCGGCGGCACCACGGGTACTACGGGCACCACCGGCACTACCGGCACCACCGGCACCACCGGCACGGGTACAAGCGGCACCGGCCGCTGATCGCGGTTTGCCGGCATAGTGTGAAAGGCGGCCTTTGCGGCCGCCTACCCCAAAAGAACGACTTTCGCTTGATTATCAGCGCACCCACGCCGTGCGCCACTGCGCCGCTGCGATACTGCGCCGTTCACGCGGTGGCGGCGCCACATCCGGCGCCAGCGACTTTCGCCAGCCCGGCAAGGTACTGCAGCGGCTGGAGCCGGGCCTGGCCCGGATAGCGCACGCACGGTCCCAGTTGCACGTCCAGTCTCGGCACTGCCGGCTATAGCTCGGCCGCGACGCCGGCGCGCACGGCGGCGTCGCGCTCGTGCTGCAGGCGCGCCACCGTCTCGTCGGAGACGGCGCCGCCCGGCGCCGGCGCATCAGCCCCGAGCAGGTAGCCGTCCAGGCGCTCGAAACCGCAGTCGATGTTTTCGCGCCGTACGAAGCCTTCCACCAATTCCAGCGCGTGCGCGTAGCTGCCCGCCACCAGGCGCGCCTGGGTTGCGCCGAGCAGTTCTCGATGCAGCCATACCATTCGTCAGAGAGAAAGAAGTGGGCGCCGCTGCGGCCGCTCTCGCCGGCGCCGATGCCGAGCGCGTCGATCAGCAAGACGTCTTGCCCTTCCTGCGCCAGCAGGCAGGCGCCGGTGAGGCCGGCAATGCCGGCGCCGATCACGCATACCCCGGTTTCGGCGTCGCCGGACAAAGGGGCGAAGACGGGCCGTGGCGCTGTCCATCCAGACCGAGGTCGAGCTGGCATTGCTTGCGCCGAGCATGCTGTTGCTCCTCTGCGTGATGGCGCAGAATGTGACAAACCAGTCTGGCGCGCCGACACAAAGTGCGGAGCACAATCGCATGAGCGCAGAAAACACCGTGATCTGTGGCGCCCCAGCCGCAGAGGCGAACGGTTTTTGGCCGGCCACGAGCAAGCATCGTATTTATGGCTTACTATCAATTTTCGTTGCAAATTAGAATTTCTCTCACATTCCCACGCCATGAAGCCGCTTTCCGCCCCGCTCGACGCGCTTGCCCCCAGCGCCATGAAATTGTCCGAACTGATCGGGGCACTGAGCTATGCGCTCGACATTACCGAAGGCCAGCCACCCGGGCACTGCGTGCGCTGCTGCTGGATCGGCATGCATATCGGGCGCGCCAGCGGCCTGAGCCAGGATCAGCTGTGGGAGTTGTATTACACGCTGCTGCTCAAGGACCTCGGCTGCAGCAGCAACGCCGCCCGCATCTGCGAGCTGTACCTGACCGACGACCTCGATTTCAAGCGCGGCTTCAAGACCGTCGGCGACAGCCTGCCGCAGGTGCTGGCCTTCGTGTTCAAGCACACAGGGTTAAAGGCCGGCCTGGCCGAGCGTTTCCGCAGCGTGATGACGATCCTGCGCGACGGTCCCGAAATCGCCCAGGACCTGATCGCCACTCGCTGCCAGCGTGGCGCCGACATCGCGCGCCTGCTGCGTTTTTCCGATGGCATTGCGGACGGCATCTATTCGCTGGACGAGCATTTCAACGGCAACGGCAAGCCGGCCAGGCTGGTCGGCGAAGCGATTCCCGTGTACGCCCGCATCGCCCTGCTGGCCCAGGTGATCGACGTGTTCCATACCGCGGGCGGGCGCGCGGCGGCGCTGCGCGAGGCGAGATCGCGCGCCGGCAGCTGGTTCGATCCGCGCCTGGTGGCGGCGTTCGAGAGCGAAGCACAAGCCGATGCGTTCTGGGACACCCTCGGCGCCGCAGACATCGACGCCGCCGTGTTCGCACTGGAACCGGCCGGCCATGAAGTGGCGCTGGACGAAGACTACCTGGACGACATCGCCGCCGCCTTCGGCCAGGTGGTCGACGCCAAGAGTCCCTACACCAGCGGTCACAGCGCGCGCGTGGCGCTGTACACCGACATGATCGGTGAAGCGCTCGGCCTGTCGGCGCAGCGCCGCCGCTGGCTCAAGCGCGGCGCGCTGCTGCACGATGTCGGCAAACTCGGCGTCAGCAACAGCGTGCTCGACAAGGCCGGTGCGCTCGACCGCGACGAGTGGGACGCGGTGCGCCAGCACGCCGAATTCACCGAGACCATCCTCGGCCGCATCGCGGCGTTTTCCGAACTGGCGGCGATCGCCGGCGCCCACCACGAGCGGCTCGACGGCGGCGGCTACCCGCGCGGCCTGGCGGCCGACGACATCCGGCTCGAAACGCGCATCATCACCACCGCCGATATTTTCGACGCCATCACCGCCGAGCGCCCCTACCGCGGCGCGATTGCGGTGCCGAAGGCGCTCGAGATGATGGAAAAGACGGTCGGCAGCGCGCTCGACCCGGCCTGCTTCGAAGCGCTCAGGCTGGCCCTGGCGCGTACGCCGCTGCCGTAGGCGTGGCGCCTGGATTCACGCCTGGCGCTTGCGGCGCGCGGCGGCGAAGCCGGCCAGCCCCAGGCCCAGGATCATCGCCGTCGACGGCTCCGGCACTTCGCTGATCGTCAGCGAATCGAGTCCCACATAGTTGGAATCGTCGGCAACGCCAAAGTGCTGGAAGCCGAAGCGGCCGGTCGAGCCGGCGCCCTGGCTGCCCATCTCGATCGTATAGCGGGTCCAGCCGTCAACGGGCGCGGTAACGGTGGTGCTGAGCGCGAAGTCGAGCAGGCCGGTGCTGCCGTTGCTGAAGCCGAAACGCACCTGGTCGCTGGTGCTCTCGAACAGCTCGGCGCGCAGCCAGAACGACACCACGACGCTGGTGGCGGTGGAGAATTCGGGCGTGAGCAGCCAGTTGTTGAGGATGCCGCCCGGCTCGGCCGCCGCGTAGTTGGACGCGATATACGCCTCGGGCGGGCCGCTGTGCGACTCGAAGGTCTCGACATTGCCTTGGAACCAGCCGTCGACCAGCCCTGGCGGCACGCTGTTGTTGCTGAACACCCAGCCCTGGCCTGCCAGTGCGGCGACATCGTCGAATCCTTCGCTTAACAGCACATCGGCCTTGGCCGAGGCCATCGCGCCCGTGAACAACAGGGCAAACAGAATGGTTTTCTTCATGTAATACGCCTCCGTTCGGTGAGCGGCGCGCGGCACCCGGAGTGTGGCCGTTGCGCCAATGCAGCAGCACGCGTCGTGCGTGCGTCCAGGCAATTCACCACGCATTAACCATGCCAAGACGACAATGCTTTGATTTATAAAGGTAAAAAATTTAGTGAAAGTCTGATCAGAATCAAGATGTAAAGGAACTCGACAGGATGGTAGGGCTCGTACTTATCCGCCGGAAACGAGGCGCCGGCGTCGCGTCGGCCTGCCACCGGTCGATGTCAAGCCAATCAAATTGCGCGGCGGATAGCAAGATTTGACAAACATGCCTCCCCGGATGCCACCACAATCGGCTCACAAGCAGAACATCAAGCGCCCGACGGCCCCGGCTGTTGCAAGCGCACTGGTGTGAAGATGGCCAACCGGTTTTGGAGAGCACATGAACAACTTGACGGCACCACGCACTATCAGGCGCACCGCGATCGCGGCGGCAGTGGCGGGAATGGGCATGGCGGCGCTGGCGCCGGCAGGGGCGCAAACGGCGCCGGTGCCGGAAGCCCAGACCGTGGTCGTGACCGGCGTGCGCGCTGCGCTCGAGCAGTCGCTGCGCCAGAAGCGCAATGCCGAGGCGGTGGTCGAGGTGGTCACCGCCGAAGACATCGGCAAGATGCCCGACAAAAACGTGGCCGATGCGATCCAGCGCCTGCCCGGCGTGAATACCCAATCCTCGGCCGGCGGCGAGGGCGGCTTCGGCGAGAACGACCGCGTCAGCCTGCGCGGCACCAGCCCCAGCCTGCAGCAAACGCTGTTCAACGGCCACGCGATCAGCACCGGCGACTGGTTCGTGCTGAACCAGATCGGCGGCAACGTCGGCCGCTCGAGCAGTTTCTCGCTGCTGCCGTCCGAGCTGGTGAGTTCGATCGTGGTCCAGAAAAGCCCGACCGCCGACCTGGTCGAAGGCGGCGTCTCGGGCGCCATCAACGTCATCACGCGCCGCCCGCTCGATTTCAAGGAGCCGCTGACGGTGGAAGGCTCGATCCAGGCCAACTACAACGATTTGTCCGGCAAGACCGAGCCGCACCTGTCGGGTCTGGTGAGCTGGAAGAATGCCGCCAACACCGCCGGCATCCTGGTGCAGGGCTTCTCCGAAAAAGCCTCGGTGCGGCGCGACGGCCAGGAAATCCTCGGCTATACCCCGATCAGCGCCACCAGCGCGGCGGCGCTGGCCAATCCTTCTCTGGCCGGCGTGGTTGCGCCCACGTTTATTGGCGCGGCGCTGTTCGAGCAGACCAAGAAGCGCGAAGGCGGCGCGTTCGATGCCGAGATCCGTCCCAACCGCGACCTGACGCTCGACTTCAACGGTTTTTATTCGAAGCTCGAGGCGCCACACCAGAACACCAACTGGCTGGCGGCGCCGGCCAATTCGATCAACAGCCTGAACCTCATCCCGATCAATCCGGTGGTGCGTAACGGCACTCTGGTCGGCGCCGGCTTCACGCGCAACGCGGGCGAAGTCGACAACATCTACCGGCCCGACGCCGGCGGCGAATCCTGGTACCTCGACCTGAATGGCAAGTGGCGCGTCAACGGACGCTTCACATTATCCGGCAAGGCCGGCAAGACCCACGGCGTGGGCTGGGACCGCGACGACGTGTATTACCAGAACAATGTCGACGGCGGCATGGTCTATGGTTTGAATGGTCTCTCTCCAGCCTCGGTCAGCTACCCCGGCGGCAACACGACCTCGCCCGGCTCGACCGCCTGGGCCGGCGGCGGCGAATCGCAATCGGTGGACCAGGAAAAATACGCCCAGCTCGACGGCGAGCTGAAACTCGACAACGACACCTTCCAGGCCGTGCGCTTCGGCGCGCGCTGGACCGATCACACCCGCACTGCCGAGCATCCGCTCGAAACCCGTCCCGGCCCGGTCGGCTTCACCAATCCGGGACCGGCGTGGAGCGGCCAACTGTATCCAGGAGATTTCGGCAACGACCTGGGCGGCAACGTCGCCTCGAACTATTTTAAATACGACGGCGCCGCGCTCGGCGCCTGGGGCGCGATTCCCGGTAACCGCCTGCTCGACTACGTGCTGCGGCATAACTGGATGAACGAGTTCCGCGTTGCCGAAAAGACCGCGGCGCTGTACGGGATGGTCGACTTCGGCGGCGAAGTCGGGGGCAACAGCTGGAGCGGCAACGTCGGTCTGCGCGCGGTCGAAACGCGCCAGACCACGACCGTGAATTTGCCGGGCGGCCCGGCCCCGGTCACCGGCTCGGCCTTTGGCCCTTACACCCCGACCACCTTCAAGCGCACCTACCGCGACTACCTGCCGAGCGCGAACCTGAAATACAACGTCACGCCCGACCTGACGCTGCGCACCGCGCTGGCCAAGGCCATCGCCCGTCCCGACTACAGCGCGCTGGGCGGCTCGGTCTCGCTCAACGACGACGCCCTGAGCGGCAGCGGCGGCAACGTCAACCTCGATCCGGTGCGTTCGACCAACTTCGACATCGGCGCCGAGTGGTACTACGCACCGAAGGCGCTGCTGTCGGCCGGCCTGTTCTACATGGACCTGCGCTCGATCGTGGCCCAGGGCACCACAGTCGGCACCTACTACAACAACAAGCGCGAAACGCGCACCGAGTACCAGATCACGTCGCCGTTCAACACGAGCGGCAAGAACCGCGGCGTGGAACTGAGCTGGCAGCAGCCCTTGTACAACAACTTCGGCATGCTGGTGAACTACACCTTCGCCGACGGCGAGCTGGACGATGGCGGCGAACTGCTCAACTCTTCCAAGAACACCTGGAACGTCACCGGCTACTTCGAGAACGACGCCTTCTCGGCGCGCCTGGCCTACAACTACCGCTCGCGCTACAAGGCCGGCGTCGACCGCGGCGCCAGCCAGCATGTGGATGGCATGCCGTCGCTGGCGGCCTCGGTCAACGTCAAGCTCAGCGAGCAACTGACATTGACGTTCGACGCGCTTAATCTCACGAACGAGACCATCAAGATGTATGCCGAAAACCAGGACCGCCCACGCGCGTTCTATTCCAACGGCCGCACCTTCTATCTCGGCCTGCGCGGCAAACTGTAGTGGCGGCGCGCAAGCTCGAACTCCGGGGCGTCGCGCTGGCCTGGGAGTGCGTCAGCAACATCACGCGCGACGATGCGTTCACGGCGCGTCTCGTCATCCGCAACAAGGGCGCCGCGCCGATCGCCGCCGGCTGGACGCTGTACTTCAACACCTGCCGCAAGGTGCTGGCCGACAGCGTCACGCCCGGCTATGCGATCGCGCATATCAACGGCGACCTGTTTTGCCTGACGATGCCGAATGGCGGCGCATGGCAGCCGGGCCAGATGCACACGGTGCAATACGAATCGCTGCACTGGGCGATCAGCATCACCGATGCACCGCTCGGGTTCTATCTCGTGCCGGGCGACGGCGGCCCGATCGTGGAACTGGGCGACCCGCACATCGCGCCGTTCTCGCGGCCCGAACAACGCCGGCGCATGCGCGGCGACCTGGTGCCGACGGCGGATGCGGCCTGGCGTTTCGAACAGAACGCGGCGCTGTCGCTTCTGCCGCTTGAGGCGGTCGGTCGCATCACGCCGCGTCCGCGCACGGCGCGTTTCGACGCGCGGCGCTGCATGCTCGGCCGCGATACAGGCATCGAGCACGGGGCAGGGCTGGACAATGAAGCGGCCTGGCTGCGCGCGTTGCGGGCCGACCTGTCCGAGGGTGGCGCCGACAGCAGCATCGTGCTGGAAATCGGTGCGGTCGATGCCGGCGAAAGCGATCCCGCACTGGCGCGCGAAGCCTACCTGCTCGAGATCGCGCCGGATAAGGTGCTAGTGCGCGGCGCCAGCGCCCACGGCGTCTTCAACGGCCTGCAAACGCTGGCGCAGTTGCTCGACGCCGATGGCGCTCTGGCGTCCGGCTCGGTGCTGGACGCGCCGCGCTTCGGCTATCGCGGCCTGATGCTCGACGTGGCGCGCCACTTCGCCAGCGTCGACACCGTGCTGCGCCTGCTCGACTGCATGGCGGCCTACAAACTCAATCGCTTCCACTTTCACCTGACTGACGACGAGGGCTGGCGCCTGGCGATCGGCGCGCTGCCCGAACTGACCCTGGTCGGCGCGCGGCGCGGGGTAGCGCGGCCGGGCGAAGCGCCATGCCTGCCGCCATCGTTCGGTTCCGGCGCGGCCACGAGCGGCTCGAACGGCAGCGGCTTCTATACCGCTGCCGATTTCGTCACCATTCTGCGGTATGCGCACGCGCGCCACATCGAGGTGATCCCGGAGTTCAATATGCCCGGCCACGCGCGTGCGGCGGTGCAGGCAATGCGGGTGCGCCACGCGCGCCTGCTGGCGACAGGCGACGTCGAAGCTGCGCGCGCATACCTGCTCAGCGATCCGCTTGACGCCTCGGTCTACGAATCGGTGCAACTGTGGCACGACAACGTGATGTGCATCGCGCTGCCTTCCATCGACCGCTTCATCGACACCGTGGTCGGCGAAGTCGCGTTGCTGTACCGCGAAGCCGGCGTGCCGCTGCGGGTGCTGCATACCGGCGGCGACGAAGTGCCAAGCGGCGCCTGGATTGGCTCGCCCACGTGCCAGGCGCTGATGCGTGAACGCGGCTGGAACGACGTGCGCCAGCTGCGCGCCGATTTCCAAGCGCGCTGCCGCGCGATCCTGGCGCGCCACGGCGCCGCCTTCGCCGGCTGGGAAGAGACCGCGCTCACGGCCGGCGCGCAAGACGCCGGCGACGATTTCCACGTCTATGTCTGGAACAACGGCTGGGGCTCCGGCCAGGAAGACTGCGTGGCGCGCCTGGCCAATGGCGGTCACCGGGTGGTGCTGGCCGGCGCCGCCAGCCTGTATTTCGATTTCGCCTACGCCAAGCATCCCGACGAACCGGGCTACTACTGGGCCGGCTTCGTCGAGACGCGCGACGCTTTTGGATTGTGCCCGCTGGACGCGCCGGTGCTGCCCGCGCACGACGCGATGGGCCGCGCGCCCGACGCGGCGCAGGTGGCCGCACTGCAGCCGCTGGACGCCGGAGGACGCGCGCGCATCCTCGGCCTGCAAGGGCAGCTGTGGAGCGAGAACATGGGCTCGCGCGCACGCCTCGAATACCTGGCCCTGCCACGCCTGATCGGATTGGCCGAGCGCGCGTGGTCGCCCGATCCGGGGTGGCATGGCGCGAATGGCGCGCACGGCTTCGGCGCCGACTGGAACGAATTCGCCAACCGCCTTGGCCAGCGCGAGCTGCCACGCCTGGACCGCGCGCACAGGCCATGGCATTACCGCCTGCCGCCACCGGGCGCGCGGCTGCAGGGTGGGTGCTTGCAGGCGAATGTCGCACTGCCGGGTGTGCGCGTGCATTACACTCTGGACGGCAGCGACCCTGGCGCGCAGAGCCCACGCTATGTCGAACCCGTGGCCCTGGACGGCGCGCGCGTGGTGAAGCTGGCCAGCATCGACACGCGCGGCCGCCCGGGTCGCATCGTCACCTTGACTCCGGAGCCGCCATGAGCGCGATGAACGACGTTCCAGCCACCGCCATGCCGGCGCCACGCCGCCATCCGCTGACGTGGGTGCCGACCCTGTACCTGGCGCAGGGCTTGCCGTTCTACGCGGTGGCGCTGGTGGCCGGCCAGATGCTCAAGAGCATGGGCGTGCCGAACGAGCAGATTGCGCGCTGGACCGGCTTGCTGGGCCTGGCCTGGGCCTTCAAGGCGCTCTGGAGTCCGTTCCTGGAACTGGCCCCGAGCCGGCGCATGGCGGTGGTGGCGTGCCAGGTCATCGGCGGCGCCTGCCTGGCGCTGGTGGCATTGGCGCTGCAACTGCCGCTGTGGTTCGGCTTGTGCATGGCGCTGCTGGCCTGCGTCGCGCTGGCCTCGAGCACGCACGACATCGTCGCCGACGGCATCTATATCGCCAGCCTGGACGCGCGCGAGCAGGCCGCCTACGCCGGCTGGCAGGGCGCCTTCTTCAACGCCGCCAAGTTCCTGTCGCTGGGCGGCTTGCTGATCCTGGCCGGCGCACTGGAAAGCCGGCTCGGTGTCACCTCGGCCTGGACCACGGTGTTCCTGCTGCTGGGAGGCGCGATGGCGCTGCTCGGCCTGTACCATGTGCGCGCGCTGCCGGCCACGCCGCACACGCTGACCGGGTCGGCCCGCAATGTGCGCGCGATCGGCGCCACGCTGGTCGACGTGCTCAAGACCTTCTTCGCGCGCCCCGGCATCTGGGTCGCGATCCTGTTCATCATCCTGTTTCGCGCCGGGGAAGGGCAGATCCAGTCGATCGGGCCATTGTTCCTGCGCGACGCGCGCGCTGTCGGCGGGCTGGGTTTGACGACGTCTGAAGTCGGCTGGGTCTACGGCACGGTCGGCACCGGCGCCTTTTTGGCGGGCAGCATCCTGGGCGGCTACTTCACTGCCTGGCTGGGCCTGAAACGCGCGCTGCCGTTTTTGATCGTGGCCATGAACCTGCCCAACGCCGTGTTCTGGTACCTGAGCGAAGCGCAGCCCGAGTCATTGACCCTGATCGCCGGCGCGCTCGGCGTCGAGATGTTCGGCTACGGCTTCGGCTTCGTGGGCGTGATCCTGTTCATCATGCAGGTGCTGGCCAGCGGCCGCTACCAGGCGGCGCACTATGCGCTCGGCACCGGCTTCATGCAGCTCGGCTTTGTCCTGTTTCGCACCATCAGCGGCGATATCCAGGCGGCGCTGGGCTACCGCGACTTTTTCGTGTGGGTCTTGGTGGCGAGCGTGCCGGTGCTGGTGTTGAGCCGCTTCATGCGCATCGAGCCGGTGCCGGAGTAGGGTGGACGGCTTGTCCAACCTACCGTTTCTTGACAGGCAGCGCCAGCCAGCCGTGCCAGCCGCCGTCATCACTTGCGTCGCGTTCGACGCGCTGGATGTGCGGCCGCGTGCTGTCGAGCCGCCACACCGATTGCCGTTCCAGCCAATCCTCGTACATGGCGCGAAAGCGCGGCCACTCGCCGCAGAAATCGAGGCAGGCGTAGCTGCCGGCCGGCAGCAGGCGCAGGCCGAGGGCCGGGTCGTTCAGCGCCTCGCCCGCGGCGCCGAAGTCGTAGCAGTATTCGCGCTCGCCGGTGAAGCCCGGGTCTTCGTCGAACACGCCGTACCATGGCGTACCGGATGCCTGTTGGTGGGCATGAATGAAAGCGTTGCAGCTCGATGCCAGCGCCGCCCCCGACTGGCCGAAGAAGCGCTGGTAGCGCAGGCGCAGCGCCGGCAGGTTGCGCACGGCGACGCGCGCGGCGATGCTGCCCGGCTCCGGCGCACGGTAGGGCGCCTGCAATGCCGCCAGGTTGTTTGGCTCGGCCACGAAGAAACTGACGTCGCTTTCACGCCCGACCTGGGCGTCCATATAGGCGCGCCAGCCGCCGTCGCGCCACGAGCGGGCCGACATCGCAAACTCCTGGCGGAAGGCCTTGGCAAACGCCGCGTTGGACGGAAAGCCGCAATCCTGGGCGATGCGCCCGACCGCGACATCGGGTTCATGGCGCAGCAGGTGGGCGGCGCGGCGCAGGCGGCGCTTGCGCTGGTACTCCACTGCCGAGAAGCCGGTCAGTTCGCGGAAGATGCGGTCGAAGTGGTAGCTCGAATAGCTGGCCGAGGCCGCCAGGCTGCCCAGCGCCAGCGGGTCGCCGACCGAGTCGAGCATCAGGTCCATGACTTCGTACAGGCGCGCATACGGGCGCACGTACGGGCGCACGCGCCGGTGGGGCGTTTCGGAAGCGGTGGGCAGGGCAGGCAGGCAAGGGCGGGACATCGCATCTCGTCTTTACAGAACTGTTCCGATTATGCGGTCAAACTCCCTGTTGTGGCGAGCCATGTGATGTTCTGACAACGGCGCCGTCTTTTTACGCCCGATCGCGCTTACCCGATATAGGGCTGGTACGGAATGCCTTGCGCGCTCAGGTGTACGGTCGCCCCGATGTTTTCGCCGCTGTTGCTAAAGCCCAGCAGCACTTCAGAAAATGGCGCACGCTCGTTATCCGGCACGTCCAGCCAGAACGCAAACCCGTCAGGGTCCGGCTCCCGGTCGAGAACGTTCATATATAACGCGTGCAGCATCTCGGTATTGCTCGGCGCGGCGCCGTACAGGTCGCGAAATTCGGCCGAGCGGATGAATGCATCGGCTACCGCCACAAGCGGTACGCCGGCATCGATGCGGTTGATCCAGAAGTCGAGCCCGGCGTCGTCCGGGGTACGGTCGAACGCGGCGCGGTACAGGCGATAGGCCTGCGCGGCGACGCCGGCGTCGCCAATGTCGAGCGCAAGCGCGCCGTCGGCGAAGACCAGGCGTTCGACGTTGAACAGGGCGTCGCGGCCGCCCTGGACGCCGCCGCGCTTGTCGTCGACCCACTGGCCGTCCGCGGCGGACCAGATTTCGTAATCGAGCCGTGTGCCGTCGTAATGCACGGTGTCGAGGCCGCGACCGCCGTCCAGGATGTCGCTGCCGCCGCCCGGCACCATCTCGAATACGCCGGAAGCGGCCGGGGTGGCGATGCGCTATACCTTCTTCCACTGGGGTATCCACCCGTGGGCGGTGTACAGCGCGGTGGCATTGGCGATCGCCTTGTTCCAGTACCGGCGCGGCGGCGTTGCCCTGATGCTGGTCTCGCTCTGGCGCGCGGTGGGCGAGGACTGGGCGGCGCACGAGAAGCGCGAGCGCGAACTCAAGCGGCGCATGCGCGAGATGGTGTCGCAGCAGGCGCTGTCGCCGGTTTGTCACGCTTTGCTGGCGCGCCGCCGCGCGCGCCTGTGGTCAAATGGTTTCCCGCCAACTTCAGGGAAACCATCATGACGAATGCATTCAAGGCCGGCGACAAGGTGGAGTGGAAGTCATCGCAGGGCGCCGTGAGCGGCAAGGTCAAGAAAAAGCTGACCGCGCCAACCGACATCAAGGGCCATCATGTGGCGGCGTCGAAAGACAATCCGGAATACCTGGTCGCCAGCGACAAGACCGGGGCCGAGGCCGCGCACAAGGGCACGGCGCTGAACAAGAAGTCGTAAGCCTTAAGACCGGATTCATCTTCGCGCGGCACACTCGGGAGCCGTTGGCAGCGTGCCGGCGGTGCGCCATACTGGCGGCCACATTCCTCCCCGGGTCCTGAACATGCGCATATTGCTGGTCGAAGACGATTCCTCGCTTGGCGACACCATCCACTCCTGGCTGCGCCTGGACGATCATGCGGTGGATTGGGTACGGCGCGGCGACTCGGCCGACACCGCCCTCAAGACCCACCATTACGATTGCGTGCTGCTCGACCGCGGCTTGCCGGGCCTCTCGGGCGACGCCTTGCTGGCGCAACTGCGCGCGGCCGGCAACCGGGTGCCGATCATCCTGATCACCGCCTTCAATGCACTGGCCGACCGGGTCGAAGGACTGGACCTGGGCGCCGACGATTACCTCGTCAAACCATTCGAGCTGGAAGAAATGTCGGCGCGCATCCGCGCCGCCGTGCGCCGTGGCGCCGACCAGGTCAGCAACCTCTTGCGCCATGGCGCCATCGCCCTCAACCTCGACACCAAGGGCGCCACGCTGGACGGCGCGCCGGTGGCGCTGACCGCGCGCGAATACAACGTGCTGTACGCGCTGATGCTGCGCAAAAACGCCATCGTCACCCGCGCCCAGATCGAAGAGACCTTGTATGGCTGGGGCGACGAAGTCGAGAGCAATGCGATCGAAGTGTATATCCACAACCTGCGCAAGAAATTCGGCAGCGACAGCATCGTCACCGTGCGCGGCCTGGGCTACCGGTTGAAGAACGATGGCGCATAAGGAGGTGCATCGCAGCTGGTCGCTGCGCCGGCGCCTGCTGCTGGCCATCGTCACCGCCAGCACGGTATTGTGGCTGGCCAGCCTGGGCATCGTCACGCTGATCGCGTGGAACGAGACCAACGACGTGTTCGACGATGCGCTCGAGGAATCGGGCTACATGATCATGGCCGCCACCACCGACTGGAACGAGCGCGGCCTGCTGCTCGAGCGCGGCGCCGATGGCGCCCATGGCCGCAAGGTCGACATGCAGTACCAGATCGTGCGCGCCGGCCGCGTGATCCAGCGCACCGCCGACGCGCCGCTGCGGCCCTTCGTCGCCAGCTTCGACGACGACGACGGCTTCGCCGAAGCGCTGGTCGGCGACCAGCGCTGGCGCGTGTTCGTGGTGCGCGATGCGGCGCGCGAAGTCGAGGTGCAGGTCGGCCAGCGCCTCAAGGGGCGCTACGACATCCTGGAAGAACTGGCCGAGTCGCTGTGGCTGCCGGTGCTGGGTTTCCTGGCGCTGCTGGCGCTGGTGTGCTGGTTCATCACGGGCCGCATCCTGCAACCTCTGCGCCAGGCCGCCGCCGGCATCGCCGCCAAGACGCCCGATGACCTGGCCCAGGTCACACTCAGCGGCCAGCCGCGCGAAACCGCGCCCATCGTCGCCGCCCTGAACGGCGTGCTGGGGCGGCTCGACGCGGCGCTGCAGGCCGAGCGCCGCTTTACCGCCGACGCCGCGCATGAACTAAGAACGCCGCTGGCCGGGCTGCACATGCACGTGCAACTGCTGCAGCGCCAGCATCCGGCGTTGGCGACGCCGTTTGCCAAGCTGCGCGCCGACGTCACGCGCCTGACGGCGCTGGTCGACAGCCTGTTGACGCTGGCGCGGCTCGATCCGCTGGCAAGGGAAGGCTTGAGCACACAGCCAATTGCGCTGCAGCCGCTGCTGGAGCGCGTGCTGGCGGCGCACGCGCAGGAGGCGGCGCAACGCGGCATTGCGGTGCAGCCGCATTGTGAACTGGCGACGGTGCGGTTCGATCCGCAGATGCTGGAGATCGTGCTGCGCAACCTGGTCGACAACGCGCTGCGCTACTGCCCGGACGGCAGCCGCATCGAAGTCGCCGCCAGCCGACGCGGCGCACGCGATGTGCTCGTGGTGCGCGACGACGGCCCCGGCGTGGATCACGCCAGTCGCCAGCGTTTGAGCGAACGGTTCTTCCGCGTATTGGGGCACGACCGCCAGGGCAGTGGCCTGGGGTTGTCGATCGTGCGCCGCATCGCCGACCTGCATGGCGCGCAGCTGGCGTTCGGGCCGGGGATCGACGGGCGCGGGCTGGCAGTAATGCTCGAGTTGGCAACTTAAGATCGGTTTAATGTGCGGGCGGTGTAATGCGTCCATGCCCACCAACAAAGGCGGGCAACGACCCACTCACCCATATAAAGGACCGACCATGACTCGCATCGCACAACTCTCCAGCATCGTCGCATTGCTCTGCGCTTCGGCCTTCGCGGTCGCCCAGACTGCACCGGCAGCGGCGCCGAGCGCAGCACCCGCCGCAAAGGCCGGCTACACCGGCCCGTCGAGCGCGCCAATGATGAGCGTGAAAGACTTGCTGGCCAAGGGCAAGGATGACCAGATGGTGCGCCTGAAAGGCAAGCTGACGGCGCACAAGGGCGACGAAGACTACGACTTCACCGATGCCAGCGGCAAGATGGTGGTCGAGATTGACGCCGACCGTTTCCCGCAGGGCGTGACGATCGACCACAATGTCACCGTGGAACTGCTTGGTGAATTTGAGAAGGAAATGTTTGGTGAGCCGACGCTCGACGTCGAGCAGATCAAGGTAATCCAGGGCTGACTTCTTAAGGCGCCGCCCGGGGCTGGGCGATAATGGCGTGTTAACGCCGATCTCACGCCCATGCCCCCTATCTCTTTCACCGTGGATGACATCGTCCGCAGCTTCGATGACGGCACGTTTGCCCGTGGCCAGGACTACGCTCGCAAGGACAAGGTCCTGAACCTTGCCTGGAACGACGATTTCCTGAATGCCGAAGTGGCCGGTAGTGGCCCCGCGCGTTACCGGGTGTCGCTCGTGGTCAAGCCAGAGCGCAATGGCGCCGGTTTTTCCGGCAGCTGCTCGTGCCCGGTCGGCTACCACTGCAAGCACATGGTGGCGGCGCTGCTGGTGAGCCTGGCGCAGGGCCACGGCACCACGTCGGCCGAGCGCTGGCTGCAGCAGGCGGCGAGCGTGCATGTCGGGTCGGCGCGGCAAGGGGACCCGGGCCAGCGCCTGGTGTTCATCCTGATTCCACAGCCGCGCAGCGGCGCGCTGCGCCTGTACATGTGCAAGGCGCGCCTGCGCAAGGACGGCAGCATCGGCGGTGCCTCGATCCTCGACAGCGCCTACGCGCTGCTTTTGACGCCACCGGCCTGGTTCGATCCGCGCGACGAAGAACTGGTGCGCCTGTACGCGGCGCTCAGCACCGGCAATCGCCAGATCGACGATACCGCGCCAAGCGGCGCGCTCGGCGCGCGCTTCCTGCTGCAGGCCTGCGCAGAAGCGCGCCTGCTGCATGCCTACGCGCGCGAAGACCTGGCGCGCGGGCGCGTGGCGCTCATCGAACGCGGCCCGGCGCGCCAGGCCACGCTCGGCTGGCATGCCGAGCACAATCCGTTCGGCGACCCGTCCGGCGCGGTGCGGCTGCTGTGGCGGTTCAGCGAGGGCGACGATATCGAAGGCGTGCTGCCGACCGAACCGGTGTTCTATGTTGACGACCTGCTGCTGGGTGAATTGACGCTGCCGCCGCAGTGCGCGGCCATGGCGCCGGCCGCGCTCGTGGAGCTGGTGCAGGAAGCGCCGCGGCTGGAGATGCACGAGCGCGCCGGCATGACGCAGCGTTTGATGGAGCTGGGGCTGCAAGATGTGCTGCCGACGCCGGGCAGCATCGCGCTGCGCGAACGGCGCGATGTCAAGCCGGTGCCGGTGCTGGTGCTCGACACCCACGAGGAGTGGGAGGAAGACCACAACATCGCCCACGATTTTGCGCTGCTGTTCTTCGACTACGACGGCATCTCGACCGAGGGTGCCGACGCGCCGGTGCTGCGCCGCATCGGCGATGGCGAGGTCGAACTGATCACGCGCGACCTCGAGGCCGAACGCGCGGCAAGCCAGGCACTTGGCGAGCTGGGATTCGACGAGCCGGATTGGGACGTGCCGCTGGACGACTGGCCCGACGCGCTGCAGCTGGAGGACGAACAAGCCTGGATCGACTTCGTGCGCAGCGACGTGCCGCGCCTGCGCGCCGCCGGCTGGCGGGTCGAGATGGAACCGGATTTCCGCTTCGACGCTAGCACGCCGCAGGAGTGGTACGCCGACCTGAATGAAGAAGGCGAGGGCGCGCAAGCCTGGTTCGCGCTCGAGCTGGGCATCGTGGTCGACGGCCAGCGCCATCCCTTGCTGCCGATCCTGCTGCGCATGATCCGCCAGAGCCCGTACCGCTTCGACGCCGCCGCCCTGGCCGACCAGGACGATGCGGGCGAATTGATGGTCGAGTTGTCGGTTTCGACCCGGGTCTTGCTGCCGTGGGGCCGGGTCAAGCCGATCCTGTCGACGCTTGGCGAACTGTATTTTAGCGAGCGCATGGGCAACACGCTGCGCCTGCCGGCGATGGACGCCGCGCGCCTGGCCGAGCTGGAAGCGGCGGCGCAGCTGCGCTGGGTCGGCGGCGAACGCTTGCTGGAACTGGGCCGCAAGCTGGCCAGCTTCGGCGGCATCGCGCCGGTGGCGCCGCCGTCCGGCCTGCAAGCGTCGCTGCGGCCGTATCAGCTGGCCGGTTTGTCGTGGCTGCAATTCCTGCGCGAATACGAGTTCGCCGGCATCCTGGCTGACGACATGGGACTGGGCAAGACCATCCAGACCCTGGCCCATGTTCTGCTTGAAAAAGAAGCGGGGCGGCTCGATGCGCCGGCGCTGGTGGTCGCGCCGACCAGCCTGATGCCGAACTGGCAGGCCGAGGCGGCGCGCTTCGCACCCGGCTTGCGCGTGCTGCTGCTGCACGGCAAAGAGCGCACGGCACTGTTCGACGGCATCGGCGAAGCCGACCTGGTCCTGACCACCTACGCGCTGCTGGGCCGTGACGAGGAAGCGCTGCGCCGCCACCGTTATCACCTGTTGATCCTGGACGAAGCGCAGTACATCAAGAATAGCCGCACCAAGGCGTCGCAGACGGCGCGCCTGCTCGACGCGCGCCATCGCCTGTGCCTGACAGGCACGCCGGTGCAGAACCACCTTGGCGAATTGTGGTCGCAGTTCCACTTTTTGATGCCGGGCCTGCTTGGCGAAGAGAAAGCGTTCAACACCCACTTCCGCAAACCCATCGAAAACGGTGGCGACAACGCGCGGCGCGAGCTGTTGATGCGGCGCCTGAGGCCGTTCATGCTCAGGCGCACCAAGGACAAGGTAGCGACCGAACTGCCGCCCAAGACCGAGATCGTGCTGCCGGTCGAGCTCGGTGGCGGACAGCGCGACCTGTACGAAACCGTGCGCGTGGCGATGGACCGCAAGGTGCGCGACGAGATCGACCGCAAGGGCCTGGCACGCAGCCACATCGTGATCCTGGACGCTTTGCTCAAGCTGCGCCAGGTGTGCTGCCATCCGCGCTTGCTGGCGCCGGACAGCGAGGCCGGCTCTGCCAAGCTCGATACCTTGTTGGAGCTGCTGAGCACCTTGCGCAGCGAAGGGCGCAAGGTGCTGGTGTTTTCCCAGTTCACCAGCATGCTGGCCCTGATCGGCGCGCAGCTGGGTGCGCGCGGCATCGAGTTCGCCCTGCTTACCGGCGCCACCGTTGACCGCGCCGCACCGGTGGCGGCGTTCCAGTCGGGGCAGGTCGGCGTATTCCTGATCAGCCTGAAGGCCGGCGGCGTCGGGCTGAACCTGACCGCGGCCGATACCGTCATTCACTACGATCCGTGGTGGAACCCGGCCAGCGAAAACCAGGCCACCGACCGCGCCTGGCGCATCGGCCAGGAGCAGCCGGTATTCGTCTACAAACTGATCGCGCGCGGGACGCTGGAAGAAAAAATCCAGGACATGCAGCGCCGCAAGGGTGAGCTGGCGCAGGCGGTGCTGGAGTCGGATGCCGAACTGGCGCCGGCGATCGGTGCCGACGACCTGCAGGCGATCTTCGCCCGCGCGCCGTACTGAGCTTCCAACATATTTCACCTAATACTTGTCTAACGTGCACTAACACACCGACGTGGATAGCCAATGGGGGGAAGATGGAATCCATAAACTAGTGCATCGAAAGGAAACTATCATGGGTAAGTATTTCATCGGTTGGCTCCTGGGTATCCCGGCCGTCGTGCTGGTCATCCTGTATTTCATCTTCGGCTGATCGCACTGTTTTCAGTGCGCGCGAATAAACAGAACGCCACCGTCAGGTGGCGTTTTGCATGGTGCTCTCAGCGCAGCGCAGTTTGAATCATGGCCGCGTGCACTGCGGCAGCGCCGCGCGCGTGGCCAGCAGCGAGGCGCTGTCATCCGGCGACGGTGTGTTGTCGGTGAACTTGCAGCCGTACTGCGGATCGGCCACCACCGATGGGGTCAGGACAT
>Ga0265797_10005428_pt1 | contig 18614 bp, 14 predicted proteins | sample P2T30metagenome_FD_192433 | JGI IMG/M metagenome (GOLD analysis project Ga0265797, IMG submission 192433) | Plant litter microbial communities from East Loma Ridge, Irvine, California - P2 T30 | ecosystem: Environmental > Terrestrial > Plant litter > Unclassified | place: USA: California... | reverse complement strand
GTACCTTCGGCATGGAAGGCCTGTTCCGCCAGATCGGCATCTTCAACCAGCAGGGCCAGTTGTACGAGCCGGTCGACCGCGACCAGGTGATGTACTACCGCGAAGACAAGGCAGGCCAGATCCTGCAGGAAGGTATCAACGAAGCGGGCGGCATGAGCTCGTGGATCGCCGCGGCGACCTCGTACTCGTCGAACAACCGCACGATGATCCCGTTCTACACGTTCTACTCGATGTTCGGCATGCAGCGCGTCGGTGACCTGGTCTGGCTGGCGGGCGACATCCGCGCGCGCGGCTTCCTGATGGGCGGCACCGCCGGGCGCACCACGCTGAACGGCGAAGGCCTCCAGCACGAGGACGGCCACAGCCACATCATGGCCGCGACGGTGCCGAACTGCCTGCCGTACGACCCGACCTTCGGCCACGAAGTCGCCGTCATCATCCAGGACGGCCTGCGCCGCATGGTGGAAGAACAGGAAGACGTGTTCTACTACATCACCATCATGAACGAGAACTACCCGCATCCTGGCCTGAAGCCTGGCCAGGAAGAGGGCATCCTGAAGGGCATGTACCTGCTGCAGGAAGGCAGTAAGGATGCACAGCACCGGGTACAGCTGATCGGCTGCGGCACCATCCTGCGCGAGTCGATGTTCGCGGCAGAACTGCTGAAGAACGACTGGAACATCGCCGCCGACGTGTGGTCGGCGCCGTCGCTGACGCTGCTGGCGCGCGACGGCCAGGATTGCGAGCGCTGGAACATGGTCAACCCGGAACTGCCGCAGCGCGTGCCGTACGTGACCGAACTGATGGACGCCACGTCCGGCCCGATCGTCGCGACCACCGACTACATGCGCATGTTCGCCGAGCAGATCCGCGGCTTCATGCCGAAGGACCGCACCTACAAGGTGCTGGGCACCGACGGCTTCGGCCGCTCGGATTCGCGCGTCAAGCTGCGCGAGTTCTTCGAGGTGAACCGCTACTACATCACGGTCGCTTCGCTGCGCGCCCTGGCCGACGAAGGCAAGATCGACCGCGCCCTCGTGTCGCAGGCGATCGCCAAGTACGGCATCGACCAGAACAAGCCGAATCCGGTGACCCAGTAATGCTCTGGTGAGCCGTCATTCCCGCGAAGGCGGGAATCCAGGTTTGCATGCGTATCGATAGTGGTGAATGTATCGGCGACGCAGAGAAACCTGGATCCCCGCCTGCGCGGGGATGACGGTCTCCAGGCCAACGAATAAAAAATTGGAGCTAACACTATGAGCATTGTGGAAGTCAAAGTCCCGGATATCGGCGACTTCAAGGAAGTCGAAGTCATCGAACTGATGGTCAAGCCCGGCGACACGATCAAGGTCGACCAGTCGCTGGTGACGGTCGAATCCGACAAGGCAAGCATGGAGATTCCATCGAGCCATGCCGGCGTCGTCAAGGAAATCAAGGTCAATGTCGGCGACAAGGTCGCCATGGGTTCGCTGGTGCTGCTGCTCGAGGAAGCGGGCGGCGCCGAGGCGCCTGCTGCCGCGCCTGCGCCGGCGGCCGAGAAGCCTGCTGCTGCCGCTGCTGCTGCTCCGGCTCCGGCCCCGGCCGAAGCACCGGCCGCTGCCCCTGCGGCATCGGGCGGCATCGTCGAAGTGACCGTGCCGGACATCGGCGACTTCAAGGAAGTCGAAGTCATCGAACTGATGGTCAAGCCGGGCGACACGATCAAGGTCGACCAGTCGCTGATCACGGTCGAATCGGACAAGGCCAGCATGGAAATCCCGTCGAGCCATGCCGGCGTGGTCAAGGAACTCAAAGTGAAGGTGGGCGACAAGGTCGCCAAGGGCTCGCTGGTCCTGATGATCGAAGCGAGCGGCGGCGCGCCTGCTGCCGCTCCCGCAGCCGCATCCGACAAAGCACCCGAGAAAGCATCCGCGCCCGCGCCGGCCGCCGCACCGGCACAGGCTTCGGCGCCTGCTGCTGCACCGGCACCGGCACCAGCCGCAGCGCCAGCCGCGCAAGGCAGCACCGGCAAGAACGCCCACGCCTCGCCTTCGATCCGCAAGTTCGCGCGCGAACTGGGCGTGGACCTGGGCCGCGTGCCCGGCACCGGCGCCAAGGGCCGCATCACCCAGCAGGACGTGCAGAACTTCGTCAAGGGCGTGATGGCTGCGCCTGCGGCAGCACCGGCGGCCGCCGGTGGCGGCGCCGGCATCGGCGGTATCAACCTGCTGGCCTGGCCATCGCTGGACTTCTCGAAATTCGGTCCGACCGAAACCGTGCCGCTGTCGCGCATCAAGAAGATCTCGGGTCCGAACCTGCATCGCAACTGGGTCATGATCCCGCACGTGACGCACTTCGACGAAGCCGACGTGACCGACCTGGAGCAGTTCCGCGTCGATTCGAACGCCGCGCTGGCCAAGCAGAAGTCGACCGTCAAGCTGACCATGCTGGCTTTCGTCATCAAGGCCAGCGTCGCCGCGCTGAAGAAATTCCCGCAATTTAATGCGTCGCTGTCGGAAGACGGTGCGGCATTGATCACCAAGCAGTACTACAACATCGGCTTCGCGGCCGACACCCCGAACGGCCTGGTGGTCCCGGTCGTGAAGGATGCCGACAAGAAGTCGATCTCGCAGATCGCGACTGAAATGGGCGAGCTGTCCGGCCTGGCGCGCGACGGCAAGCTGCCGCCGACCGCAATGCAGGGTGCGACCTTCACCATCTCGTCGCTGGGCGGTATCGGCGGCACCAACTTCACGCCGATCATCAATGCGCCTGAACTGGCGATCCTGGGCCTGTCCAAGTCGGCGATGAAGCCGGTGTGGGACGGTTCGAGCTTCCAGCCGCGCCTGATGTTGCCGATGTCGCTGTCGTACGACCACCGCGTGATCGACGGCGCCGGCGCCGCGCGCTTCGCGGCCTACCTCGGCGACGTGCTGGCCGACCTGCGCAAGACCCTTCTGTGATTGGAGCCCCGGATGAGCACTGTTGAAGTGAAAGTCCCGAACATCGGCGACTTCAAGGAAGTCGAAGTGATCGAGCTGATGGTCAAGCCCGGCGACACGATCAAGGTCGACCAGTCCCTGATCACCGTCGAATCGGACAAGGCCAGCATGGAGATCCCGTCGACCCACGCCGGTACCGTCAAGGAACTGAAGGTCAAGGTCGGCGACAAGATCAGCGAAGGCACGCTGCTGCTGGTGCTGGACGAAAGCGGCACCGGCGCGAGTGCGCCAGCTACCGAATCGAAGCCTGCCGCATCCACGGCCAGCGACAAGCCGGCCGCCCAGATCGGCGCCCAGGCTGTCGCGCCGACCGCCGCCGCCGGCCCGACCGATTCGTACGCACCGGCGCACCCGGCGCCTGCCGCCCAGCCGGGCGCGGTGCCGGCGCCGAACGCGTCGAGCTACAGCGGCCAGGTCGACATCGAATGCGAGATGATGGTGCTGGGCGCCGGCCCTGGCGGCTATTCGGCCGCCTTCCGCGCCGCCGATCTCGGCATGAATACCGTGCTGGTCGAGAAGTACGCGGCCCTGGGCGGCGTGTGCCTGAACGTGGGCTGCATCCCGTCGAAGGCGCTGCTGCACGTGGCGCACATCATGGACGAAACCGCGCACATGGGCGACCTGGGCGTGGCGTTCGCCAAGCCGCAGGTCGACATCGACAAGCTGCGCGCGCACAAGGATGGCGTGATCAAGAAGATGACCGGCGGCCTGGCCTTCATGGCCAAGGCGCGCAAGGTCAATGTGGTGCAGGGCGTGGGCAGTTTTCTCTCCCCGAACCACATCGAAGTCCTAGGGGCGGATGGCGCCAAGAAGGTCGTGGCCTTCAAGAAGGCGATCATCGCCGCCGGTTCGTCGGTGGTGAAGCTGCCGTTCGTGCCGGAAGATCCGCGCATCGTCGATTCGACCGGCGCGCTGGAACTGCGCCAGGTGCCGAAGAAGATGCTGGTCATCGGTGGCGGCATCATTGGCCTGGAGATGGCAACCGTCTACTCCTCGCTGGGTTCGCGCATCGACGTGGTCGAGATGATGGATGGCCTGATGCAGGGCGCCGACCGCGAGGCCGTCAAGGTCTGGCAGAAGTTCAACGCGCACCGCTTCGACAACATCATGACCAAGACCAAGACCGTCGGCGTGGAAGCGCTGCCGGAAGGGATCAAGGTCACGTTCGAAGCCGCCGAAGCTGGCGCCACCGCACCGGAACCGCAGCTGTACGACCTGGTACTGGTGGCCGTGGGCCGCAGCCCGAACGGCAAGAAGATCGCCGCCGACAAGGCCGGCGTGGCGGTGAGCGACCGTGGCTTCATCGCGGTCGACAGCCAGATGCGCACCAACGTGCCGCACATCTTCGCCATCGGCGACCTGGTGGGCCAGCCGATGCTGGCGCACAAGGCGGTGCACGAAGCCCACGTGGCGGCCGAGGCGGCGCTGGACAAGAAGACCCACTTCGACGCCAAGGTCATTCCATCGGTGGCCTATACCGACCCTGAAGTGGCATGGGTCGGCCTCACCGAAGAAGAGGCCAAGCAAAAGGGCATCAAGGTCGAGAAGGGCCACTTCCCATGGAACGCCAGCGGCCGCGCGGTCGCCAACGGCCGCGACGAAGGCTTCACCAAGCTGCTGTTCGATGCCGAAACCCACCGCATCGTCGGCGGCACCATCGTCGGCACCAATGCCGGCGACATGATCGGCGAGATCGCGCTGGCGATCGAGATGGGCGCGGATGGCGTCGATATCGGCAAGACGATCCACCCGCATCCAACGCTGGGCGAATCGATCGGGATGGCGGCGGAGGCCTATGAAGGCGTCTGCACCGACTTGCCGCCGCCGAAGAAGCGCTGAGTGAAACGCTGGATGCGGCGCTGATTGCTGGCGCCGAAGCAGCATGTGACCGGGACCCTTGAGGTCCCGGTTTTTTTTTGCGACTTGCGCATCGCTGGCAGCGAATTGGGTCGCCTCACATGGTCGGCGACGGCGATCGAACGTGCCGCGCACGGACGCCGGTCGACGCGTTCCCGACATTTATTCCTCGCACGGCATCCGGCTGAGCTATGCTCGTCGTCAAGACAATCAAACCCTTCACTCATGAAGCATCGTCATCACTGGAAAGCGTTACTCGGTCGGGGCATGCTCTGCATCGCGATCCTCCTGGCCATCGACCCGGCGGCGGCGCAAGGCCAGATTACGCGGCCGTCAGTCGAGCAATTTTTTGAAAACAATGCGTTCGGCGGCGCGCTCCTGTCGCCCAACGGCATGTTCCTGGCCGTACGCCTCAGCAAGCCGGGACGCCGCGATTTCCTTGCGGTCGTCGAACTCGAGAGCAAGACAGCCAAGGTGGTTGCCGAATACAAGGATGCGGACGTCGGCGATTTCCAGTGGGTGAACAACGGCCGGCTGGTCTACAACCTGCGCGACCTGACCGATAACTTCACGGCCCTCGATTACGGTCCCGGCCTGTATGCGGTCGACCGTGACGGAGACAGGAAGATCAAGCTTGCCGCCCGCAGTGTGCGGGAGAGTGCGCCGCAGCCCTGGAACACCATGCTGATGCGTCAACCCGGCAGCCAGGATTCGGACTGGATCTATGTCGAGCGACCCATCTACGACAAAAAATACAAGTACATCGGCACCCGCTTGCGGCGTCTCAATACCGTGACCGGGGCAAGCCAGATCGGACCCGAACCGGACGTCGAGGTGAGCAGCTTCATGCTCGATGCCAAGGGCGAGCCGAGACTGGCGCTCCTGAATACCGATCTGGACAATTCGATCTACTACCGCGATCCGGACAAGAACACCTGGCGCAAGCTGGCCGGCCATGACAACTACAAGGACATCAGGACGCAGGTCAGGCCGCTCGGATTCGGCTCGGACGGCACGCTGTACGTGATCGCTTATGCGGGGGAAGACAAGACGACCCTGCGCACGCTGGACCTGGTCACCGGGGAGGTCAGCAAGGAGGTGCTCGTGGCGACGGCCGGCTACGATTTCTCTGGCGAACTGATCCAGACCGACAAGCTGCTGGGCGTGCGTTTCACGACCGATGCCCTGACCAACCTCTGGTTCGATAGCGGCATGAAAGCGTTGCAGGAGGCGATCGACAAGGCCTTGCCGCGCACGGTCAACCTGATGGCGCCGCCGTCCCGGCCTGGCGCGCCGCGCATGCTCGTGGAGGCGTATTCCGACGTGCAGCCGCCGCGCTACTTCATCTACGACACCAGGTCGGGCGAGCTCGACCCGGTTGGCGAAGCCTATCCCGGGATCGATCCGGCCGCCATGGGCAAGCAGCAAGCCGTCCAGTTCAAGGCGCGCGATGGCCTCGATCTGTCCGGCCTGCTCACCATGCCGCCGGGCGCAGCGCGCAAGAACCTGCCGATGATCGTCCTGGTCCATGGCGGTCCCTGGGTGCGCGGCAGCACCTGGGGATGGGACCCGGATTCGCAGTTTCTCGCGTCGCGTGGCTACGCCGTGCTTGAAATCGCGTTTCGCGGCGGCATGGGCTTCGGCGCGAAGCACTTCGAGGCCGGCCTGAAGCAATGGGGCCTGGCGATGCAGGACGATCTTGCCGACGGCACCCGCTGGGCCATCGGCCAGGGCATCGCCGATCCACGGCGGATCTGCATCGCGGGCGCGAGCTACGGCGGCTATGCGGCGTTGATGGGGCTGGTGAACGATCCGGACCTGTACCGCTGCGCGGTCAACTGGCTGGGCGTGACCGATATCAAGCTGATGTACACGGGCACCTGGTTTTCCAAACCAGACTTCTCGGAGGGTTATCTGCGGCACGGCATGCCGATCCTGATCGGCGACCCCGACAAGGATGCCGCCCAGTTGACGGCGACATCGCCGATCCAGCAGGCTGCCCGCATCCACCAGCCGGTGCTGCTGGCGTACGGTGGGGAAGATGAACGCGTGCCGATCCATCACGGCAAGAAATTCCATGCGGCCGTCAAGCAGACGAATCGCCAGGTCGAGTGGGTCGAATACAGTGAGGAGGGGCATGGGTGGCGGTTGCCCGGGAACCGCATCGATTTCTGGCGCCGCGTCGAACGCTTTCTCGACAAGCATATCGGCCCGCGCGCATCGGCCCCGGCCGTCGAGGCACGCTGAATCTGCAGTGAACGCGCGTGTGGCGGCTGCGTCGCGCGCGGCGTTTGCACGCTGCAGCAGAACGCGCTTGCCAATACCTGCCGAACGCTTATCATGACCAAGCGGCGGCAAGCCGACTTGCCGCGCTCGATCGCACGGAGACCATCATGGAAGAGCAAACCCATGAGTACGTCGGGACGCTGTACGTCCTGCCAAAATCGCGCTGTTTCGAACTCCATACGACGGCCCACGGCGAAGCGGTCACGATCACCGGCAGCGTCGGCCAACTCGTTTCATCCCAGCTGAGCCAGTACGCACCGGGCGCCATCGGCACCGTCGACCCCTGCCTGGTATCGGCCCGTCCACGCCGGGTCGAGATCGCTACCCGCGACATCCACGAACGCCACCACGCCGCGCGCAAGGAGCATCTGCTGACCCGGGTCTACGACGTGGAAGAGCAGGCGCGGCCGGTCACCAGGTCGCCGGTCTAGACGAAAAAAATGCCGCCCGGCTCACACCGGACGGCATCGTGCTGGGAACACGCGTCGCTTCAGCCGAAGCTGACGAAGCGCTCCGGAATGTCGATCGTGCCGGCCTGGGCGGCAGCGGCATAGGTGCGCATCTCGGCGATAACCGCTTCCATCTGCTCGGATCCAGGATTCTCGATAAAGCCCTTCATGCGTTCTTGCAGCGACGCTGCCTGATCACGCCATTCGTAACGGGACGACTTGCTCATGCTTCCTCCTCGCGGTCTCACCGCTGTTATTTGAATTCACGACACCCTCTGTGAACATTTACATAATGACACACATTTTGACGTTGTGTCCGTGCGATACCACACCAATTAACAACCTCAAGGTTCTTTGAGCACGCCGTGATAGAAGAGTTCCAGGCGTGCAGTCAGTTGGCGCCGGGATTCTTCCCGGCCCGGCTCCGATTCCGGGAACAGGAAACGGCCGATCGGGTCCCCATTGATGCAGGCGATCAGGTGAATCGGAACGATTTCCAGCGGCACGCCGTCGCGCAGCTGGGCCCGGATATCCGGACGTGCGAAGTAGCGCTCGAGCGTCGCGCGCGCCAGCCGCGGGCCGGCGTCGTAGAACGCCTGCGCCAGTTCGCGGTCACTGCCGGCCTCGGCGATCACCACGCGCTGCATGGCGATCGCATCCGGCTCCACCAGCAGGTCATAGAAATCGCGGGCGAAGTCGTCGATCACTTCGCGCAGTGGGCGCATATCGTCGGCCAGGCAGCGGTCCACGAAAAAGCGCTCGCGCCGTGACCCCAGCACCGCCATCAGCAGGCCGGCCTTGCCGCCGAACTTCACGTAGATGGTGCGCACCGCCACCCGCGCCTCGCGCGCGATGGTTTCCAGGCTGACGCCGGTGTACCCCTTCTTGAGGAACAGTTGTCCGGCGGTCTGGACCAGTTCGGCATTGCGCGCTTCGACATCGGCCGCCTTCGGGCGTCCGGCGGACTTGGGGCAGGTGGAGGATTTGCTCATGATCGGACTGTAGTTCAGATTAAAATGAAACGCAAGCATTTCATTTCTTGACTGTGCCGTATTTATGGCAAATAATGCGCAGGAATCATTTCATTTTTATTTTCCGGAGCAGTCCATGGCAGAGAATCACAGCACGGCGGGGCAGGCGCCCTCGGATCAACGCGCGGCAGGCGGCGCGCCCGGGGCCCCGGCGGCCAAGACGCCGCCCAACAAGCGCGTGCTGGTCGTGGTCGGCCTGATCGCGCTGGTGGCGATCGGCCTTGGCGGACGCATGTGGTACCGCACCCACCACTATGTCGAGACCGAGAACGCCTACGTTACCGGCCGCGTGCACCAGGTCTCGTCGCGCGTGGCCGGCGTGGTCACCCGCGTACTGGTCGACGATAACCAGATGGTCAAGGCCGGCGAAGTGATCGCCGAACTCGATCCGGCCGACCACGCGGTGCGCATCGAGCAGATCGAAGCGCAGATCGCCAGCGTCCGGCAGCAACTGAAGCAGTCCGACGCCCAGCTGCTGCAGGTGAAGGCGCAGGCCGCCGCCGCCGGCGCGCAGGTGAAGCAGTCCGAAGCCCAGCTGCTGCGCGCCCGCCAGGACGCCGAGCGTTTCGGCCAGCTGTACAACGATACGATGAAGGCGGTCTCGAAGGCCGAGGTGGATGCCTCCAGCGCGGCGCGCGCCGGTGCGCTCGCCGATGTCGCCGCACGGCGCGACAATGCGGCCGCGGCGCAGGCCCAGATCGGCGCGGCGCAGGCCGGCAGCGAAGTGCTCAAGGCGCAAGTGAAGGTGCTGCAGGCGCAGCTCAAGGAGGCGCAGCAGCAGCTGGCCTACAACCGCATCGTGGCGCCCGTGGCAGGCCGCATCGGTCGGCGCAGCGTCGAAGTCGGCGCGCGCGTGCAGCCGGGCCAGGCCATGCTGGCCGTGGTCGAGGATAACGTGTGGGTGGTCGCCAACTTCAAGGAAACCCAGCTCGCCGGCCTGCAGCCTGGCCAGGCGGTGAGCCTCGAAGTCGATGCGCTGCCCGATCATCACCTGGTCGGCCGCGTGGACAGCTTCGCGCCGGCCTCGGGCAACCAGTTCGCGCTGCTGCCGGCCGATAACGCGACCGGCAACTTCACCAAGATCGTCCAGCGCGTGCCGGTCAAGATCACGCTCGACCCGCAGGACGTGAAAAAGTATGCCGGCCGCCTGGTGCCGGGCATGTCGGTGGTCGCCGAGATCGAACTGGGGCAGGATGTCAAGCCGGCCGCTTCCCGGTCCGCCACGCAGACGGCAGCCGTCCGCTAAGAGCCGTCCATGACCAGCTTGAGCAAACCGGCCGACGCCTCCGCGATGCCAGGCGCGCCCGCCAACGGCGCCGCCGTGGACATGCGCACCTGGATCGCGATCGCCGCCGGCATGATGGGCGCCTTCATGGCGGTGCTCGACATCCAGATCACCAATTCCTCGCTGCGCGACATCCTCGGCACGCTCAACGCGACCCAGGAAGAAGGCTCGTGGATCTCGACCGCCTACCTGTGCGCCGAGATCGTCGTGATCCCGATGACGGCCTTGTTCACCCGCGCCTTCGGGGCGCGCAACTACATGGTTGGCACCACCGCGCTGTTCCTGCTGTTCTCGACCCTGTGCGGCGCAGCCTGGAGCCTGGAGAGCATGATCGTGTTCCGCATGCTGCAGGGCTTCACGGGCGGTGCGCTGATCCCGATGGCGATGATGCTGGTGATGACGCGCCTGCCGCCATCGAAGCGCGCCACCGGCATGGCCATCTTCGGCCTGACCGCGACGCTGGCGCCAGCCATGGGCCCGACGCTGGGTGGCTACCTCACCGAGCTGTATGGCTGGCCGTCGGTGTTCTACATTAACTGGGTCCCGGGCGTGCTCCTGATCAGCGGCCTGCTGTGGGGGATGGACGGCGAGAAGGCCAGTCTGCGCTCGCTGGTCAAGGCCGACTGGCTCGGCATCGGGATGATGGCGATGGGCCTGGCCTGCCTGACGATCTTCCTGGAAGAGGGTAATTCGAAGGACTGGTTCGACTCGACCTTCATCGTGACCTTCGCCGCGCTGTCGCTGACCGGCATCCTGGGCTGGGTGGCGCTGAGCTTCTCGAAGCCCGACCCGTTCGTCAACCTGCGCCTGTACGGCCAGCGCAACTTTCTGGTGGCGACCACGCTGTCGGCGGTGATCGGCATGGGCCTGTACGGTTCGGCCTACCTGCTGCCGCTGTACCTGGGCCAGATCGCCAACTACACGCCGATGCAGATCGGCGAAGTGATCGCCTGGGTCGGCCTGCCGCAACTGTTCGTGATGCCGTTCGCGGCCAAGCTGTCGTCGAAAGTCGACAACCGCATCCTGTGCAGCTTCGGCCTGTTCATGTTCGGCATCTCGTGCATCATGAACAGCTATATGGACGCGACCACCGGCTACGACCAGCTGATGTGGACCCAGGTGGTGCGCGCCATCGGCCAGCCGTTCGTGATGCTGACGCTGTCGAACTTTGCGATGTCGGGCCTGCCGCCGCGCGAGATGGGATCGGCCTCGAGCCTGTTCAACATGACCCGCAACCTGGGCGGCTCGGTCGGCATCGCGCTGCTGGCGACCTCGCTCACCAACCGCGAGCACTTCCACTCGGCGCGCCTGGGCGAAGCCGTGTCGACCTACGCGCCGGCCACCCAGGAACGCCTCGACATGCTGACCCAGGCCTTCATCGCCAAGGGCATCGACCCGGCCGCCGCCGCCAACCAGGCGCTGGCCGTGGTCGACCGCCTGGTGCGGCGCGAATCCTATGTGATGGCCTATAACGACGGCTTCTGGATCATCGGGATGATCCTGCTGGGCTGCATCGCCGCGATCTGGATGGCCGACAAGGTCAAGTCGCCGGGCGGCGCTGGCGGCGGCGGTCACTGATAACGAATTCGAATGAAAAGAGCAACCATGTTCAAGCCTCTCGCAACGGGCCTCGCGCTCGCCATTTCTACTTTGCTGGCCGGCTGCACCACGCTCGGCCCGGATTTCCAGGCGCCTGCGGCGCCGGCGCAGGCAGCGTTTCGCCATGCCGACGCGGTCAGCGCTGCCAGCGACGCCGCGCGCCTGCCGGCCGCCTGGTGGAGCGTGTTCAATGACGCCACCCTCGACAGCCTGGAAACGCGCGCACTGCGCGACAATCCCGGCGTGAAAGCGGCGGCGCAGCGCCTGCTGCAGGCGCAGGCGCAACTCGGCGTGGTGCGCGCCGGCCAGCTGCCATCGGTCTCGCTCGGCGCCGGCGTGTCGAATGCGCGCACGTCGTCGGAAACCTCGCAGGGCATCGCGCTGGGTGGCCGCTCGATCGAGGGCAACAACTACAGCGTGGCCGCCTCGTTCTCGTACGAGCTCGATCTGTGGGGCCGCGTGCGCCGCATCGTGGAAGCCAGCGACGCCCAGGCGCTGGCGGCCCAGGACGACCGTGACGGCGTGATCCTGATGCTGTCGAGCCAGGTGGCGACCTCGTACTGGCAGCTGCGCGGGCTGGACGCCGAACTGGCGATCCTGCGCGAGGCCCTGGCCACGCGGCGCGAGTCGCAGGAGCTGGTCGAGGCGCGCTTCAATGCCGGCTTGTCGAACGAGCTGGATGTGTCGCGCGCCCGCATCGAGCGCGCCAACGCCGAAGCCGACCTGCACGAGGTGCAGCGCCAGCGCAACCTGGTCGAGCATGCGCTGGCGACCCTGGTGGGCGCGTCGCCGAGCGCGCCGCTGGTGGCCACGGCGCCGGTCGTGGACCTGCCGGCGCCGCCGTCGATCCCGGTCGGCCTGCCGGCCAGCCTGGTGGGCCAGCGGCCCGACCTGGCGGCCAGCGTGGCGCAGCTGAAGGCGGCGAATGCGCAGATCGGCGTGGCCGAAGGCGCGTTCTATCCGGCCCTGTCGCTGACCGGGAACTTCGGCTATGCCTCGCAGAGCCTGAACGATCTGGCCAGCGGTGGTGCACGCCAGTTCTCGGCCGGGCCGCTGGCGCTGTCGCTGCCGGTGTTCGATGGCGGGCGCAATCGCGCCAACCTGGCGCTCTCCCGAGCGCGCTACGACGAAGCGCTGGCGAACCACGAAACGCGCCTGTTGACGGCGCTGCGTGAAGTCGAAGACGCGCTGTCCGATGCGCAGCAGCGCGCAAGGCAGGGCGATGTCCAGGCCCAGTCGCAGGCCGCTGCGGCGCGCGCGCTGCTGGTGGCGCAGGCGCGCTACGAACGCGGCGTGTCGACCTACCTCGACGTGACCGATGCCCAGCGCAGTTCGCTGGCGGCAAACCGCGCGGCCGCGCAGATCGGAACCCAGCGCCTGCTGGCGACGGTGGCGGTGGCGCGTGCGCTCGGTGGCGGGTGGGTGCAGGGCGAGGCGCTGGCGACGGTGCGTTGAGCGCCGTGCATCGAGGCTGGCTGGACGCGGCGGCGGCAAAGCGCGGGGCCGCCGAGGCCAACCCTGCCGGTCGAACAATGTGGGGTGGACGGCTTTGCCGTCCACGCGTTCAAACAGCGTATGAAGTTTGAATTGCGGACCATTCCGGCACTGCTTGAACGCGTGGACGGGAGACCCGTCCACCCCACATGAGACATCCGTCAGCGGCAGGGGTGGCGTCGGCGGCCGCACGCTACGCCGCCGACGCGTTCAACCGGCGCCTGCACGCCATGCGCATTACAATCGTGAGGTTCACACCACGCCTCCATGACGCATGAAAAACTTCCTTGCTCCTCTGATGCTGTGCGCCGCCATCGGCGCCGCCTATACTCCCGCCGCGCAGGCCCAGGCCACGCCTGCGGCAGCCTCCGCCGACCAGCTGCAGGCCATGCAGAAACGCTTCGCGCCGGTCGAACTGCGCGCCGACATTGCCCACCTGTCGCGCGGCGACCGCACCGCCATCGCCAGGCTGGTCGAAGCGGCGAAGATCGTCGATACCCTGCAGCTGCGCCAGCGCTGGGTGCACAACGAAGCGCTGTGGAACGCGCTCAGGAAAGACACGACGCCGCTGGGTCGCGCGCGCCTGGACGCCTTCTGGCTGAACAAGGGACCGTGGTCGAACCTGGACGGCAACGCGTCGTTCATGCCGCTCGACTATGCCGGCATCGCGATCCCGGCGCGCAAGCCCGAAGGCGCCAACTTCTATCCGGCCGGCGCCAGCAAGGCATCGCTGGAGGCCTGGATGAACGCCCTGCCGGCCGCGCAGAAGAAGGACGCCCAGTGGTTCTTCACCGTGGTCCGCACAGGCCCTGACGGCAAGCTGCGCACCGTGAAGTATTCGGACGAATACCGCCCCGAACTCGAGCAGCTGGCCAGGCTGCTGCGCGAGGCCGCGGCCAGCACCGACAATGCCTCGCTCAAGAAATTCCTGCTCCTGCGCGCCGACGCCTTCCTCAGCAACGACTACCTGGCATCGGACTTCGCCTGGATGGACCTCGATGCGCCGGTCGACGTGACCATCGGGCCGTACGAGACCTATAACGACGAGCTGTTCGGCTACAAGGCCGCGTTCCAGGCTTACATCACGATCCGCGATCCACAAGAGACGGCCAAGCTGAATTTCTTCGGCCAGCACCTGCAGGAACTCGAAGACAACCTGCCGCTCGACAAGCAGTACCGCAACCCGAAGGTCGGCGCCATCGCGCCGATGGTGGTGGTCAATGAAGTCTACGGCGCCGGCGACGGCAATATGGCCGTGCAGACCGCCGCCTACAACCTGCCCAACGACGAGCGCGTGATCCGCGAGCGCGGCTCGAAGCGCGTCATGCTCAAGAACGTCCAGCAGGCCAAGTTCGCGTCGACCCTGACCCCGATCAGCAAGCAGGTGCTGCGCGCGCAGGACCAGCAGGACCTCGATTTCGATTCTTTCTTCACCCACATCCTGGCGCACGAGATCATGCACGGCCTGGGCCCGCACCACACGAAGAAGGACGGCCAGGATTCCACCCCGCGCCAGGACCTGAAGGACACCTATTCGACCATCGAGGAAGCCAAGGCCGACATCACCGGCCTGTGGGCGCTGCAGTACATGATGGACAAGGGCCTGCTGAAGGACACGCTGGGGCAGGGCGCGGCCGCCGAGCGCAAGCTGTACAACACCTTCCTGGCATCGAGCTTCCGCACGCTGCACTTCGGCCTGAGTTCGTCGCACGCGCGCGGCATGGCGATCCAGGTCAACTACCTGCTCGACAAGGGCGGCTTCGTGGCGCACGACGACGGCACCTTCTCGGTCGACTTCAAGAAGATCAAGGACGCCGTGATCGACCTCGACCGCGAGTTCCTGACCATCGAGGCCACCGGCGACTATGCGCGCGCGAAAGCGATGATGGACAAGTACGTCGTGATTCGTCCGTCCGTGCAAAAGGCGCTGGATAAACTGACATCGGTGCCGAACGATATCCGCCCGGCCTTCGTCACTGCCGACGCGCTGGCGAAATAAGCGACCATGCCCTCTAGGCAAAGGCTGCCGCGGCAGCCTTTGCTTTTTTGAACACACGCAAATATTTTCCTGCGGGCAGTGTGCAAGCCGGGTATAAAATTTCCAGGAGGAATTTAGATCCACCGGAGCCATGCCATGTCCAAGCCCTTCCTGATGATTGCCCTGTCCTGCGCCACGCTGAACGCGGCGGCGGTGCAGTTGACCGAACAGGAAACCAGATGGCTGCGCGCCGCCGCACCGGTGCTGAACTACGCGACCTCGATCGCGCTGCCGGTCGACATCATCGTCCAGCCGAATGCGGACAGCGGTAACGTGCCGTTCGCGGCCGGCTACAGCGACGGGCGCTGCAAGCTGGTGCTGTCGATGCGCGGCAATCCGGACGCCGAACAGGTACTCGAAGACGTGCCGCTGGCCGAGCAGGGCCTGTTGATCGAAGCCATGACGATGCACGAGCTGGCCCACTGCTGGCGCTATGCGCAGGGCGAGTGGCATGCGCTGCCCGCCGGTTTTGTCGAGGGCGGCGTTGAAGCGGCGCCCGATCCGGCGCTGCTGGCCGCCTCGAAGGCGCTGCGCGAAACACGGCGCGAGGAAGGTTTTGCCGACCTGGTTGCGCTGGCCTGGGTACAGCGCACCCAGCCCGGCGCGTATGCGCGCGTGCACGACTGGCTGAGCGCGGTGCGCGACGCCGTGGCGACGCCGCACAGCGGCCATGACACGCGGGTGTGGCTGCGGCTTGCGGACAATGGCAGTGACCTCGTGGGCGGCGCGACACCCTTCGATGCCGCGCAAGCCTTGTGGCGCAAGGGACTGCTGGAGGATTGACGGAGAATCGTGGGTTTTGTGGTTTATTAGACAAGTGTACGCTGACGCACAGAATGCGTAGTTCGTTCGTTGTTTAATGAGTCTCACCACAACAACCGACATAGAGGGACTCATCATGAAATCGTTCATCGCCACCCTGATCGCCACCGCCGCCCTGACCGCCGTGGGCATCGCGCCTGCCGCTGCCCAAGTCAACAAAGACCAGCACAAGGCTGCAATGGACAAGGTCAAGGCCGACTACAAGGTTGCAAAGGATAAATGCGACGCGATGAGCGGCGACGCGGAAGACATCTGCGAGAAAGAAGCCAAACTGATGCGCGCCAAGGGCGAGCATGATGCTGTCGTCAAGTTCGACAACACCGGCAACAATGTGTACAAGGCACGTAACGACGTGATCGATGCCGAATACCAGCTGGCCGACGAAAAATGCGACAGCCTGAAAGGCGACGCTGAAGACAAGTGCGAAATGCAGGCCAAATCGACCCGCGATGCAGCGCGTGACGCCAACAAGGTCAAGCGCACCTGACAGGTCCATGCCCTGATGTGCCGACAATGGCTGCCGCGAGGCAGCCATTGTCGTTTCTGGCGCCGCATGCGTTGCCTTGGATGGGGCAGGATACCGCACGAAGCGGATTGTCCGGTCAGCGTGGTGTGACGCACAGAGCCGCTGTCGTGGCCGGCGTTTAATGGTGTCATCTTATCAATCATACAAAGGGATCCACCATGAAAACCCTTATCGCCACACTGATCGCCGGCGCCGTCGGCGCCACCTTCGCCATCGCCCCCGCCAGTGCTGCCCCGGTCGACAAGGAGGCCCACCGCGCCGCCCTGGACAAGGCCGCCGCCGATTACCGCAGCGCCAAGGCGACATGCGACACCATGAAGAAGGGCAACGCCGAGGAAATCTGCGAAGACGAAGCCAAGCTGGCCCAGGCGCGCGCCGAACTCGATGCGTACACCAGGCACGACACCACCGGCGGCAACCTGCGCGACGCGCGCTCGCGCGTGGTACAGGCCGAATTCGAACTGGCCACGACCCAGTGCGACGCGCTGGAAGGCGATGCGGAAAGCCGCTGCAAGTCCACCGCCAATGCCAACCGCGACAAGGCGATGGCCAGCCTCGACCGTGAACGCGGCAGTGGCGCCGCTGCCGGCAGCGGCCTGGTGGCGAGCACCAGCACCAGCAATCCGGCCAAGGCCGACGCCGTGGCGAAATGCGAGCAGGCCAGCGGCGACGCCCGCACCGCCTGCCTGGTGGACGAGCGCGGTCACGTGACCACGGCCGGCGCCGTGGCCTCGACGGCCGGCGCGAAGATTGCCGAGAACACCCGTGAAGCCGTCGCCACGGTGAAGGAAAAAACCGCCGCTGCGGTCGACCGCACCCGCGAAATGGCGTCGAACGCGGGCGAGCGCACCGCGCGCGCGACGTCGGACGGCACGATCACGGCCAAGGTCAAGGCCGGCCTGGTGTCCAATCCCGACCTGAAGGGCATGGACATTTCGGTCGACACCGAGCGTGGCGTCGTGATGCTGAGCGGCTTCGTCGAATCGAAGACCGATGCCGACAAGGCCGTGCAAGTGGCCAAGAGCATCGATGGCGTGACCAGTGTGAAGAACACGATCAAGGTCAAGTAAGCCAGGACAGGCAGGCGCTGACGCCGCGGCGCCGATGTCATTGACGGCGTCATCGACGTCATTCCGGCGGAGGCGTACTGCTGTCTGGAATAATATTGCTGCAGTTGGCTTCGTCATCCCCGCGGAGGCGGGGATCCAAGTGCTGCTTGCATGTCGACAGCGCGTGCAAACTTGGATCCCCGCCTGCGCGGGGATGACGTGCATGGGCCGCAGGCCGACGTGCATGAGCCGAGTGCTGGCGATGTACTTCCGTCGCGTGTGGATCACGCGCCACAAACTGCCCACGTAAGAATCCTGCCGCGGGCCGGCATCCCGTGGGGGGCTATAATCACGGGCGTGAACAAGCTCGAAGCATTCGGATACATCGCGGCGCAGGCCGTACGCGGTGAGATCACTTTCCCCACCAGCGTCAATGCCGTGCTGCGCCTGCAGCTCGCGCTCGACGATCCCGATTGCCATATCGACGAGGCGATCCGGCTGGTGCTGGCCGAGCCGCAACTGGCGGCGCGCACGGTTGCCGTGGCCAATACGCCGGCCTTCGGTGGCAGCAATGCCATGCCGGTGAACAATGTACGCACGGCCGTCACGCGCATCGGCTACCGCCGCCTGCAGGCGCTGGTGGCCAGCCTGGTGGTGCGCCAGTTCGGCAACCGCATCGTCGACCCGGCACTGCGCGCCAAGGCCGAGCAATTGTGGGAACACACCACGCACGTGGCCGCCATCGCCCATTCGCTGGCGCGGCGCGTCACCGGCGTCAATCCCGATACGGCCCTGTTTGCCGGCATCGTGCATGAAGTCGGCGCTTTCTATCTGCTGGCACGCGCCGACGAGTTTCCCGGCTTGCTCGACGACGATCCCGAGAACTGGGGCGCGCTGTGCGAGGACGTCGTCAGCGCCGAGGTCATGAAGAAATTGTCGATTCCTCCGACCGTGGCTGATGCCATCGCCGACATGCGCGGCGGCTGGCTCAATATGCCACCCGTGTCGCTGCTCGATACGCTTCTGATGGCGAACCAGTACGCACCGGTGGCGTCGCCGCTCGACAGCCGCCGCAGTCCCGCACCCGAGCATGGCGAAAGCGCGCTCGATTTCGTGTTCGACGAAGCGATGCTGGACGAGATCCTGCGCGAAGCGACGGCGACGGCGCGGGCCATGGGCGACGTCGTGCTGGTGTGA
>Ga0265797_10005427_pt1 | contig 18614 bp, 19 predicted proteins | sample P2T30metagenome_FD_192433 | JGI IMG/M metagenome (GOLD analysis project Ga0265797, IMG submission 192433) | Plant litter microbial communities from East Loma Ridge, Irvine, California - P2 T30 | ecosystem: Environmental > Terrestrial > Plant litter > Unclassified | place: USA: California... | reverse complement strand
GCATGGCGGTGCCCACCAGCTCAGAGAGAAAAATCGTTCCCAGGTCCACGTCGACCTTCCTTAGTCGTCGGGCGGGGTGCCACTGTGCACCTCCGCGGTGAGCGTGTGGCATCACCATAGACCCGCGGAAGCACCCGCCCGCTAGCCGAATCACCCCTCGTGCACATATGTGCACGCGGCACGTCGCGAGACCCGCCTGCGCGTGCCCGCCCCGGAGTAGCTTCGAGTCGCGACGGTGCCGTCCGCGCACCGCGCCCGTTCCAGGGAGGGACTTCGATGAAGAAGCTCATCAACGATCCGAAGGACGTCGTCGAGGAGGCGGTGGCCGGCATGGGCGCCGCCCACCCCGACCTGCTGGTCGTCTCGCACGACCCGACCTTCGTGCGTCGCGCCTCCGGGCCCGTCGCCGGCAAGGTCGCGATCGTCAGCGGCGGAGGCAGCGGCCACGAGCCGCTGCACGCCGGGTTCGTCGGCCACGGGATGCTCAGCGCCGCCGTGCCCGGCCCCGTCTTCACGTCGCCGACCCCGGACCCGATCGTCGCCGCCACGCTGGCCGTCGACGGGGGAGCGGGCGTGCTCTACATCGTCAAGAACTACACGGGCGACGTGCTCAACTTCGAGACCGCCGCCGACCTGGCCGAGGCGGAGGGCGTCACCGTGGCGTCGGTGCTCGTCGACGACGACGTCGCCGTCAAGGACTCGCTCTACACGGCCGGTCGCCGGGGCGTGGCCGGGACGGTCGTCGTCGAGAAGACCGCGGGCGCCGCGGCCGAGCGGGGCGACTCGCTCGAGCAGGTGGCCGAGATCGCGCGTCGCACCAACGCCGCGACGCGCTCGATGGGCGTCGCGCTCGCGGCGGGCGTGGTCCCGCACGCCGGCGAGCCGAGCTTCACCCTGGCCGACGACGAGGTCGAGATCGGCATCGGCATCCACGGCGAGCCGGGGCGCGAGCGCGTGCCGCTCGAGCCGGTCGACAGGATCGTGGACCGCCTGCTCGGCGCCGTCCTCGACGACCTGGGCACGGCGTCCGGCGACCGCGTGCTGCTGTTCGTCAACGGCATGGGCGGCACGCCGCTCGTCGAGCTGTACGTCGCGTTCCGTCGGGCCGCGGAGGTGCTGGCCGAGAAGGGCGTGGAGGTCGCCCGCACGCTCGTCGGCGACTACGTGACCTCGCTCGAGATGCAGGGCATGTCGATCACCGTCACCCGGCTCGACGACGAGCTCACCGAGCTGTGGGACGCCCCGGTCGAGACCGCCGCCCTGCGTCGGGGCCGCTGACCCGACCGCGGGCGGCGGCCGGCCGCCGGGGGAGCGGCACGGTGACGCACACAGACATCGACATCGACACCGACGAAGACACCGAAGAGAAGGACGACATGACACTGGACTCCACCTGGGCGCGCGACTTCATCGCGCGCGCGGCCGACACCGTCGCCGAGAACCGGACCGCGCTCATCGAGCTCGACCGCGAGATCGGCGACGGCGACCACGGCGAGAACCTCGAGCGCGGCTTCTCGGCGGTGCGCGCGAAGCTGGGGGACCAGCCGGACGACGCGACCCCGGGCGCCCTGCTCAAGATGGTCGCCACGACCCTCATCTCCACCGTCGGCGGGGCCTCGGGCCCCCTGCTCGGCACGGCGTTCCTCAAGGGGGCGGGCGCCCTCGGCGACTCGGCCGAGGTCGACTCCGCGGGCGCCGCGGCCTTCGTCGCCGCGGCCCGGGACGGCGCGGTGCTCCGCGGCAAGGCCGAGGTCGGCGACAAGACGATGGTCGACGCCTGGGCCCCGGCCGCCGACGCCGCGCAGGCCGCAGCCGACGCCGGCGACGACCCCGCCGCCGTGCTGCACGCCGCCGCGGACGCCGCCGCCCAGGGGGCCGCGTCGACCGAGCCGCTCGTCGCCCGGAAGGGCCGCGCGAGCTACCTCGGAGAACGGGCGGTGGGCCACCGCGACCCGGGCGCCCAGTCGTCGGCCCTCATCCTGGCCGCGGCCGCCGACGCGGCCTCCGCCGTCGCCTCGTCGGCCCGCACGACCTCCGGGGAGGCGTGACCATGGCCTCCGTCGGCATCGTGATCGTCTCCCACAGCGCCAAGATCGCCGAGGGCACCGTCGAGCTGGCCCGCCAGATGGCGCCCACCACCACCCTCGTCGCCGCCGGCGGCACGGACGCCGGCGGCATCGGCACGAGCTTCGACGCCGTCTCGGCCGCGCTCGGCACGGCCGGCCGGGGCGGCGGGGGAGTCGTCGTGCTCTGCGACCTGGGCTCTGCCGTGCTCACCTCGGAGACCGCGGTCGAGTTCCTCGACGACGCCGAGCGGGACCGCGTCCTCGTCGTGGACGCCCCGGTCGTCGAGGGCGCGGTGGCCGCGGCCGTCGCGGCCGAGACCGGCGGCACCCTGGCCCAGGTGGCGGAGGCGGCCCGCAGCGCGACGGGCGTCGCCGACCCGCACGCCGACGAGCGCGAGCTGCGCGGCGGGGACGCCGTCGAGCGCTCGGCCGTGCTGGTGAACGCGACGGGGCTGCACGCGCGACCGGCTGCCGAGCTCGTGACCCACGCCTCCCGGTTCCAGGCCGACGTCACGGTCAACGGCGTCGACGCCAAGAGCCTGCTCCGCATCATGGGCCTCGGGCTCGGCGTCGGGTCGACCGTGTCGCTCATGGCGACGGGGCCGGACGCGCAGCAGGCCGTCGACGACCTGGTCGAGCTGGTCGAGAGCGGGTTCGGCGAGGCGGGCCAGGCCTGATCTCGGCGGGACGCACGTCGCGGGCCCGGTCCGACCGGGCCCGCGGCGGGGGAGCCCGCCTCAGGCGCCGGTCGTCACGCCGGACCGGTCGCGCACCGGCCGGGTGAGCGGTCCGGCCGAGGGGTCAGGCGTCGCCGTCCCCGGTCCCCACCAGGGCGATCGCCTCGGCCCGCGCGACGGGGTCGGCCAGGGCGCCGCGACTGGCCACGGTGACCGTCGAGCTGCCGACCTGCCGCGGGCCGCGGGTCGTGACGCAGCCGTGCACGGCGTCGAGGACGACGAGCACGCCGGCGGGGGCCAGGCCCGTGACGAAGGCGTCGGCGATCTCCTCGCCGAGACGCTCCTGCAGCTGCGGCCGGGAGGCGAGCGCGTCGACCACCCGGGGGACCGTGCCGAGTCCGACGATGCGGTCCGAGGGCACGTACGCGACGTGGGCCGTGCCGAGGAACGGCAGGAGGTGGTGCTCGCAGACCGACCGGAACGAGACTCCGCGGACGATCACCAGCTCGCCGAGCTGCCCGGGCCCGGACGGCACGGCGGACGACCGGACGAGCTCGACGGCGTCGACGTCGAGCCCGGCGAAGAACTCGGCGTAGGCCTCGGCGACGCGCCGGGGGGTCGACTCGAGCCCGGGGCGGGACGCGTCCTCGCCGATCGCCGCGAGGATCTCGGAGACGGCCGCCTCGATGCGCGGGCGGTCGACGGGGGGCGGAGTCATCGAGCCAGTCTGCCAGGTGGGCCGGCGTGCCCCGGGCTGCCGGGGTCTGTCCGACGGCCTGGAGGAGGGGTGGCCGACAGATTAGTTGACATAATGTGTATTATCAGCGCCTGGCCAGGGTGCCGAGAGGGGCAGCTCAATCGCCCGTCAGGACCTCGCGCAGCAGCGCCGCCAGGTCGGCCGGCTCGACGGGGTCGTCGGTCGCCTCGAGCTCGGCGAGCGACCACCAGCGCGACTCGAGGATGTCGACGCGCTCGTCGTCGGTCCAGCCGTCGTCGACGACCTCGAAGTGCGGCAGCCGCACGACGAAGAACTCGGCGTGGCCGTGCGTGTGGTCGGCGTCGTCCCACGGGACGACGAAGTCGTCGACGCGGACGACCGGGCCCACGTCGGCGACGACCTGGCCGGTCTCCTCGAGCAGCTCGCGGACGGCCGCCTGCGGGTGGTCCTCGCCCGGGTCGACTCCCCCTCCGGGCGTGATCCAGCGGGCGGCGCCGCTCGTGTCCGGCGCCTTCGTCATCATCAGCAGCAGCCGGTCGTGCTCGTCGAGCACGAGGAGGCGCGAGGTCGGTCGGACGATCCGCTCGGTCACGAGGCTCCCCCGTCTCAGCTCAGCGGGGCGAAGTCGCTCGTGTCGCCGACGTAGCGCGTGTGGTCGGCGGGCACCGGGTCGACGGCGGCGGAGGCGACCTCGGCGGCGAACTCGGCGACGTTGTAGAGCTTGCCGGCGCTCTCCTTGCGCGAGGAGATGGCGCCCGGGTTCGACCGCTCGAGCAGCGTCGCGGTGATGGTGCCCTCGATCATGTCGCCCGAGACGACGACGAACTCGACGCCCGCGGCCTCGAGCTTCGGGAGCATCTCGCGCAGGGCGTCCTCGCCGGCGCGCTTGCTCAGCGCCACGGGCAGGTACTCGGGCATCGTCTCGGTGGTGCGGATGAAGTGCGCCTGGTGGCTCGTGACGAAGACGACCCGCGAGCCCGGCGCCATCAGCGGCAGGGCGCTCGTGAGCAGCTGCACCTGCGCGTCGCGGTTGAGCTTCAGCGCGTAGTCCTCGGCCATGCCGCTCTCCATGCCGCCCGAGGCGTTCATGACGAGCACGTCCAGCCCGCCGAGGGACTCGCGCACCCGGGCGAACATGGCGTCGAGGCTCGCGGGGTCGGTCAGGTCGGCGCCGACGGCGATCGCCTCGCCGCCCGCGGCCTCGATCGCCGAGACGAGCTGCAGGGCGCGCTTCTCCTTGTTGCGGTAGTTGACGACCACGCGGGCCCCGGCCTCGGCGAGGTAGCGGACCGTGTCGGCCCCGATCCCCCGGGACGACCCGGTGACGAGGGCGCGCTTGCCGGTGAGCGATCCTGCGGCGAGGGGGTTGGACACGGTGGGCTCCAGACTGTGGTGAGGACGTGGTTCGGGCGGCCGTGAGGGGCCCCGTCGAGACTATCGGTCCCCGTCCCGCTGTCGGGTGCCCCTGGTAGCGTCACGACCACGGCGATCGAAGGAGGCCGACGTGGACGTCGTCACCCAGTGGGCGTGGCTGATCTGGATCGGGCTGCTGCTCGTGTTCGTGGTCGTCGAGGTCACGACGCTCGAGCTGACCTTCCTCATGCTCGCCGTGGGCAGCGTCGGCGGCCTCCTCGCGGGGCTCTTCGGGGCTCCCTGGTGGCTGCAGGTCATCGTCGCCGGCCTCATCGCCGTCCTGCTGCTCTTCACGGTCCGCCCTCCCCTGCTCCGGGCGCTGGGCAAGGGCGGAGACCCGACCCCGAGCAACCTCGACGCCCTCATGGGCATCCGCGGCACGGTCGTCGTGCCGATCGGTCCCGACGGGGGCCAGGTCAAGCTGACCAACGGCGAGACCTGGACCGCCCGCCTCCTCCCGCCTCCCCCGGCGACCGCCGGGATCGTGCTCGACACCGGCGCGCCGGTCGTCGTCACCGCCATCGAGGGGTCGACCGCCCTGGTCGTCCCCGCCTGAAGGGACTCTCCATGGACCCCGCCACCATCGTGACCGTCGTCGTCGTCGCGATCATCGTCGTCTTCGTGCTCGTCGTGCTGTTCCGAGCCGTGCGGATCATCCCGCAGGCCAGCGCCGGCGTCGTCGAGCGCCTCGGCAAGTACCACAAGACCCTCATGCCCGGCCTGAACCTGCTCGTGCCCTTCATCGACCGGGTGCGGCCGCTCATCGACATGCGCGAGCAGGTCGTGTCGTTCCCGCCCCAGCCGGTCATCACCGAGGACAACCTGGTCGTCTCGATCGACACCGTCGTCTACTTCCAGGTGACCGACGCCCGGGCGGCGACGTACGAGATCGCGAACTACCTCGGCGCCGTCGAGCAGCTGACCACCACGACCCTCCGCAACGTCGTCGGCGGCCTCAACCTCGAAGAGGCCCTGACCAGCCGCGACAACATCAACGGCCAGCTGCGCATCGTGCTCGACGAGGCCACCGGCAAGTGGGGCATCCGCGTCGGACGCGTCGAGCTCAAGGCCATCGACCCGCCCGTGTCGATCCAGGACTCCATGGAGCAGCAGATGCGCGCCGAGCGGAACCGTCGTGCCGCCATCCTCACCGCCGAGGGCACGAAGCAGTCCCAGATCCTCGAGGCCGAGGGCTCGCGCCAGTCGGCGATCCTCCGGGCCGAGGGCGACGCGCGCGCCCAGGTGCTCCGCGCGCAGGGCGAGGCCGAGGCGATCGAGACGGTCTTCAACGCCATCCACCTCGGCGACCCCGACCCGAAGCTGCTGGCCTACCAGTACCTGCAGACCCTGCCGAAGCTGGCAGACGGCACCGCGAACAAGCTCTGGATCATCCCGAGCGAGCTGACCGAGGCCCTCAAGGGCATCGGCTCGGGCTTCTTCGCCCCGAAGGACCCGTCGGCCCCCGGCTGGGTCGACCGCGGCACGACGAAGGTCTCCGAGACCGAGCAGACCCCCGACCTCGCCACCACGGTCGACCTCGGCAGCGAGCCCGACCTCGGCTTCCCGACGGTGACGCGGCCCGGCTCGTCGGACGGACCGGCCGCCTCGGACGGCAGCACGGACGTCCCGCCCACCGCTCCCCCGGCTGCTCCCTAGTGGTGCCGGTCCGCGCCTCCGTCTGGTTCGACGGTCCGACGCCACGGGTGCTCGCGCACCGGGGGCTCGCCCTCGACGTGCCCGAGAACACGACCGCCGCCTTCGCGCAGGCGATCGCGTCGGGCGCCCGGTGGGTCGAGACCGACGTGCACGCCACCAGCGACGACGTGGCCGTGGTCAGCCACGATCCCGACCTCGGCCGGCTCGCGGGCCGCGACGCCTCGGTCCGTGACCTGACGCTCGCCGAGGTGCGCCTCGTGCGGCTCGAGGGCGGCTACGAGATGCCCACCCTCGAGGAGGCGCTGGCCGCGTTCCCCGAGACCTGCTTCAACATCGACGTCAAGGTCGCCGAGGCGGTGGGGCCGACCGTCGAGGCCGTCCGCCGCGCCGGGGCGGAGCACCGCGTGCTCGTCACCTCGTTCGGGCAGCGGATCCGACGGCGCGTCCTCGCCGGGCTGCCCGGCGCGGTGACGTCCGCGTCCTCGCTCGGCGTCGCCGTCGCGGTCGCCCTGGGCGTCGTGCCCGTCACGTGGCTGCGCCGACGGCTGCTGGCCCGCGTGCTCGTCGGCTGCCGCGCCGTCCAGGTGCCCGAGCGCCAGGGACCCCTCCAGATCGTCACGAGGCGGCGCGTCCGCGACCTCGAGGCGATCGGCGTCGAGACCCACGTCTGGACCGTGAACGACCCCGTCGCGATGAGGCGCCTCCTCGACCTCGGCGTGCACGGCATCATCACCGACCGGGCCGACCTGGCCCTCGCGGAGGTGCGGGCGGCCACTGCCAGAGCACTGTGAGCGCACTGTGAATCCCGGCGGGACGAAACAGGCGGGGCCACCGTGACGTTACAACGGGAGATTGCAACGCGAGAGGAGACCACACAATGGCAGATCGCAGTTTGCGTGGAATGCGGCTCGGCAGTCAGAGCCTGCAGAGCGAAGAGGGCGTGGAGTTCTCGCCCCGGAAGCGCGCCGTCTACCAGACGGCAGACGGCCAGGAGTTCGACATGGTCTTCGCGGCCGACGCGGAGATCCCCGACATCTGGCAGTCGCCCAAGAGCGGCCAGGAGGGTCGTCTGCTCGCGGCCGACGGCAAGCCCGTCGAGATCGAGGCCGGCGACGTCAAGGTCCCGAGGAGCCACTGGGACATGCTGCTCGAGCGTCGCAGCCGTGACGAGCTCGAAGAGCTGCTCGAGGAACGTCTGACGTTCCTCCGGGCACGTCGAGGCAAGCAGGCCATCGGAGCCTGAGCCCCGGCACCGCTCCCCCACCATCGGCCCCGGTCGTCGTCGAGACGACCGGGGCCGATGTGCGTCCGGCTGCTCGGGGCCGAGGGCTCAGCGCGAGCGGCGACGGCGCCGCGCGGCGTCGAACTGGCCGGGATCCGACAGCTCGTCCTCGACCGCCGTCGACCGCCGCGTCGCGGGCACGGTGGACGAGAACTCGGCCCACGGCGCCTCGTCGAGGAGGCGACGCCGACGGCTGCGCCGGCCGCCGATGAGCACGCGCGACAGGACCAGCACCGCGAGCCCCAGGAACGAGACGAAGAGCTCGACGGCCCGGCTGCCCACCGTGGCCGGCGTGGTGCCCGAGCCGAGCTCGACGGAGTGGACCATCGTGCCCGCGGTGAAGTCCCTGACCCCCGCCACGATGTGGCCCTGCGCGTCGATGACCCGGCTCGACGCGACGGTCGAGACGTTGACGACCGGGCGGGCGGTCTCGATCGCCCGGAGGCGGGCGATGGCGAGCTGCTGGGCGTTCTCGTCGGTGTCGCCGAAGTCGGCGTTGTTCGTCTGGGCGATGATGACCTGGGCGCCGTCACGCATCATGTTCGTGACGAGCTGGTCGTCGACGATGTCGAAGCATATCGAGATGCCGGCGGTGAAGTCGCCGATCGTCATCGCCTCCGGCCGGGTGCCGGGCGTGTAGTCGCGGGCGATGAGGTCGATCAGGTCGGGGGCGAACGGCCGCCAGAACGACCGGTCGGGCACGTACTCGCCGAACGGGATGGGGTGCTTCTTGTCGTACTGGCCCTGGACCTCGCCGTCCTGCCAGAGCACCGACGAGTTCCAGACGGTCTCGCCGTCGTCGCTCTGCGTGATGACGCCCGACAGCAGCGGGGCGTCGTAGCCGGTGGTGATCGCGTCGAAGACGTAGCGTCCGTAGGCGTCGCGGGTCGGGTCGCGGTCGCTGCCGCCCTCGGGCCAGACGATCAGGTCGAGGTCGTCGCCGGGCTGGATGCCGCTCATCGCCAGCACCTGCGAGTTGAGCAGGTCGCCCTGCTCGCGCTCGTCGAAGTAGCCGGCCGGACCGTTGCCCTGCACGCCCGCGATGCGCGCCGTGCCGCTCGACGAGGTCGGCCACGCGGGCACCGCGAGCACGGCGACGACGGCCACGGCGCCAGCCAGGACCCGGGTCGCCCGGGGCAGCGTCGCGAGCAGGGCGAGCTGGAGGAGGGCCGCGACCAGGGCGACCATGAGGAAGCTGAGGCCCGAGATGCCGACCCAGGCCACGAGGCCGGCGAACGGGCTCTGCGACTGGCTCAGGGCGAGGCGCCCCCAGGCGAAGCCGCCATAGGGCCAGTTGCCCCCGACGAACTCGCGCAGCGTCCAGAGGCCGGCGACGACGACGGGCACGACCACCGTCTGGCCGACGACGCCGGGCCAGACGCGCGGCACCCAGCGGTAGGCGAGGGCGATGAGCACGCCTCCCCCGCCGACGATCAGCGCCTCGAGCGTCGAGAGCGCGAGCCAGGGCACGAGCCCGAGGTAGAGCGTCGCCCAGAAGACGTGCACGAGGTAGAACGAGAGGCCCGCGACGAACGCCACGAGGAACGCTCCCCCGGCGCGTCGGCCGCGCAGCGACACGAGCACGAGCGCGATGCCGACGAACGCGAGCGGCCAGACGTCGCCGTCGGGGAAGCCCGCGTCGAGCACGACGCCCGAGCCCGCGGCGACGATCACGGCGGCCCAGAGCGGGAGGCGGAGATCGGTCACGCGGAGGGGCACCGTGCGATCCTACGGGGGCGAGGCTGGGAGGCGGGACGCGCCTCCTGCAGGTCGGGATCCGTCGCCGAGCCCGTCGCCTCAGACCGCCGAGTACGAGACGATGCCCCGTCGGACGGCGTCGAGCGCCCGGCGGGCGACGGGCCCGACCGGCAGGTCGGCGACCACCGAGAGCTGGTCGAGCAGGTCGATCGTCTGCTTCGTCCAGCGCACGAAGTCGCCCGCGGCCAGCTCGGCGTCCTCGAGGACGCTGTCGAGGTCGGCGCCCCGGGCCCAGCGGTGCATGGCGAGCGCGAGGCCGGGAGCCGGCGGGTTGCTGCCCGGCAGCCGGTGCTCCTGCTCGAGGTCGTCGAGCTCGGCCCACAGCTTCTGCGTCTCGTCGAGGGCCTCGCGGTACGCGCCGCGGGGCAGGAACCGCTCGCTGAGCTGCCCCTCGTCGCGGCGGGGCTCGTAGACCAGCGTGGCCGCCATGGCGGCCATCGACGGGACGTCGAGGGCGTCCCACAGGCCGAGCCGGAGGCTCTCGGCCACGAGCAGGTCGCGGTCGCCGTAGATGCGGCGGAGCGTGCGGCCCGTCGACGTGACCGCGACCTCGGCGGTGCGGTCGCCGCGACGGCCCGACGACGTGGGCGCGGCCGCGCCCGACGTCGACGACCGCGGCGCGGCCGGCTCGAGGTAGCCGCGGTCGAGCAGCACGTCGGTCACCCGGTCGAAGACCTTGGCGACGGCGCCCGTGCGGCCCCGGATCTGCGCCGAGAGCTGGTCGGTCTGCTTCTTGAGCTTCCACCAGCGCTCGGACCAGCGCGCGTGCTGCTCGCGCTCAGGGCACGCGTGGCAGGGGTGCTGGCGCAGCCGTCGACGCAGGTCGGCGAGCTGGCGCTGGCGACGGTCGTGCTCGGCCCGCGACTGCGAGTCGGCCCGGGCCGCGCCCTGCTTCTCGAGGTCGCCGAGCTCGCGGCGGATGGTGGTGTACTCGCCGAAGTCGCCGAGGTGGCACTGCATGCTGCGGGCGTAGCCGTCGAGGCTCTCTTGCTGGGTGCGGACCTTGCGCGCCAGGTCGACGACGGCACGGTCGGCCTGGAACTGCGCGAACGACGTCTCGAGCACCTCGCGCGTGCGGGACCGCCCGAACTGCTCGATGAGGTTGACGGCCATGTTGTACGTCGGCCGGAAGCTGGAGTTCATCGGGTAGGTGCGGCGGGAGGCGAGGCTCGCGACCGCCTGGGGGTCGAGGCCCTGCTGCCACTGGATCAGCGAGTGGCCCTCGACGTCGATGCCCCGGCGGCCGGCGCGGCCCGTGAGCTGCGTGTACTCCCCCGGCGTGATCGGCACCCGGGCCTCGCCGTTGAACTTCTCGAGCTTCTCGAGCACGACGGTGCGGGCCGGCATGTTGATGCCGAGGGCCAGGGTCTCGGTGGCGAAGACGACCTTGACGAGCTTCTTCTGGAAGAGCTCCTCGACCACCTCCTTGAAGGCGGGCAGCAGGCCCGCGTGGTGGGCGGCGACGCCGCGCTCGAGGCCGTCGAGCCACTGCCAGTAGCCGAGCACCGCGAGGTCCTCGTCGCGCAGGGTGCGGCACCGTGCCTCGACGATCTCGCGGATCTCCTGGCGCTGGTCGGCGGTGGTCAGGCGGATGCCCGACCGCAGCACCTGCTTGACGGCCTGGTCGCAGCCGACGCGGCTGAAGACGAAGAAGATCGCGGGCAGGAGGTTCTGGTCGTCGAGCATCTCGACGATCTTCCAGCGGTCGAGGCGGCCCTGGGCGTGCTGCGTGGGCGGCACGACGTGGCCGCGCGGGCCCCGACCGGAGAACCCGTCGCGACCGCCGCGCTCGCGCCGGCTGCCGCCTCCTCGGCGGGACAGCGACGTGGCGCGCAGCAGCTCGGGGTTGACCCGGTTCGTGGCCGCCTGGCCGCTCGAGTCGAAGAGGTCGAGGAACTTGCCGCCGACGAGCACGTGCTGGTCGAGGGGCACGGGGCGGTCCTCGGAGACGATGACGTCGGTGCCGCCGCGGACGGTCTGCAGCCAGTCGCCGAACTCCTCGGCGTTCGACACGGTGGCGCTGAGCGAGATGAGGCGGACGTCGAGGGGCAGGTGGATGATCACTTCTTCCCACACGGCGCCGCGGAACCGGTCGGCCAGGAAGTGCACCTCGTCGAGCACGACGTAGCGGAGGTCGTCGAGCATCTCGGAGCCCGCGTAGATCATGTTGCGCAGCACCTCGGTCGTCATGACGACGATGCGGGCGCGGGAGTTCACGTTCGTGTCGCCCGTGAGCAGGCCGACCTCGGAGGCGCCGTACTCGGCGACCAGCTCTTGGAACTTCTGGTTGCTGAGCGCCTTCATCGGAGCCGTGTAGAAGACCTTGTCCCTCGGGTGCTGCATGGCGAGGTGGATGGCGAACTCGGCGACGAGGGTCTTGCCTGCCCCCGTCGGGGCCGCGACGAGCACGCTCGAGCCCTCTTCGACGGAGGCGCAGGCGGCCTCCTGGAAGGGGTCGAGCGAGAAGCCGAGCCGCGAGCGGAAGGACTGCAGCTGCGGCGTGCGCACCCGGGTCTTCGAGGCGGCGAAGCGGGCGGCCGGGCTGAGGTCGCTGCTGGTCATGGGGTCACCTTCCGGCGAGTTCGGCGTCGAGCGCGGCTGCTCGCTTGGCGACGCCCCGGTCGTGGATCCAGGCCACGCCCGCGGCGACGAAGTAGAGGACGACCATCGGGACGGCGAGGAGGAACATCGAGAAGATGTCGGCCGCAGGGGTCGCGATGGCCGTGAAGACGGTGATGAGGAGGATGGCGACGCGCCAGCCCTTGATGATGGCCTTCGCGCCGATGACGCCCACGAAGTTGAGCAGCACGAGGAACACGGGGAGCACGAAGGCGATGCCCACGGCGAGGATGAGCTTGAGGACGAAGTCGAAGTACTGCTTCGCGTCGATGATCGCGGCGTCCTGCTCGGAGACGAAGCCGGTGAGCACCCGCACGATGTTCGGGAGGACGTACACGCCGCTGAGGCAGCCCAGCAGGAACAGCGGGATGGCCGACCCGATGAACCCGACCGCGTAGAGCTTCTCGCGGCGGACGAGGGCCGGGACGATGAAGGCCCAGATCTGGTACAGCCACACGGGGCTGCTGAGGACGACGCCGACCGTGACGGCGATCTGCATGCGCAGGTCGAAGGAGCTCGTGATCTGACCGTAGTTGAGCAGGGCCTCGTTCGCGTGGGCCCCGGCCATGGTGAGCACCGGGGCGCGGAGCAGGTCGAGCACCCACGTCGACACGAACCAGCCGGCGACGCTGGCGAGGATCAGCGCCAGGGCGGACCGGAAGAGGCGCTTGCGCAGCTCGACGAGGTGCGCGCCCAGGGACATGCGACCGTCGGCGGAGCGCTTCCTCGAGCCCCGCGGCGCCTGGTCGCCCTCGTCGGTGCCACGAGTCGTCGTCGTGGCCACGCGTCAGTTCTTCAGGTGGTCGTCGCCGCTGGTCGGGCGGACGGTCGGGGCGTCGGACGGACGGCGGGCGTCGTCGACCGACGAGGTGCGGTCGTGGACCGACGAGGAGCGCGTGACGTCGTCGTCGCCGGTCTTCTTGTCGTCGCTGATCTCGCTCTTGAAGATGCGCATCGACTGGGCGATGCTCTTCGCGAGGGCAGGCAGCTTGGGCGCGCCGAAGAGCAGCAGCACGATCGCCAGGACGAGGATCAGGTGCCAGCCGGTGAGGTTTCCGAGCATGAGGGGTGTCTCCTAGCGGGAAGGGGACGGCCAGTCTAACCCGCGGCCCGTCACGGGACCTGGTGACCCGGCCGACGTCGAACCACCGGGCCGCGCCCCGGGGACGCGCGCCTTGGGTCAGCGCGCGTCAGTCGTCGTAGCGGGCCGCGGCCCCGGCGGCCCAGTCGGCCACGGCCTGCCGTGCCTCGTCGGGCGCCACCACGCGGGCGCGTCCGGGGAGTCCGCTGACGAGGCGCGCCACCGTGCCCACGTGGCCGACGCGGAGCGTCAGCCGGGCCCGGCCGTCCCCGGCGTCCTCGACGTCGACGGGACGGTAGTCGTCGAGCAGGGGCGCCGCGGCGGCGTCGATCTCGACCACGACGTCGAGGTCGTCGGGCGAGCCCTCGAAGAAGCCGTCGGGCAGCGAGAGGTCGGAGGCGCGGTGCGTGATGCGCACGTCGGTGAGGGCGGGCGACGCGATGCGGTCCAGGCGGAACGTGCGCAGCGCCTCCCTCAGGTGGTCCCAGCCGCGCAGGTACCAGTCGGCGTCGAGCGACTCGACCCGCAGCGGGTCGACCCGTCGACGCTCGACGAGGCCCCGGACCCCCGCGTAGTCGAACTCGAGCTGCACGCCGCGCTCGACGGCCTCGCGGACGAGCGCGAGGACCTCGCTGGTCTCGTCCTGCGCGACGGCCACCTGGCTGGGCTCGCCCGAGGCCCCGCGGGACAGCTTCGACATGAGGGACGCGACCGCGCCCCGGTCGGCGTTCTCGGGCAGCGACGAGAGGTACTGCAGGCCGGCGATCAGCGCGGCGGCCTCGCGGGCCGAGAACCGCGGGGTGTCGTCGATGGCCACGAGGTTCGTGAGGACGATCACGTCGTTCTGCTCGAAGTCGTCCCAGGCGATGTCGAACAGGTCGGCGTGCTGGTACTGGGCGGTGTCGCCCGGGATGCCGGAGACCGCGATCAGCTCGACGGCGCGCCGGATGTCGGCGACGCCCACGCCGAAGTGCGCCGCGGCCTCGGCGACGCTCACCCGCTCGTGGTCGATGAGCCACGGCACGAGCGAGAGGAGGAACGCGAGCTTGTCGGTCGCGTGCAGCGACGGGCGGCGGTCGGTCACGAGGCGTCTCCCCCGATGCCGGACGCAGACGCGGACGTGGACGTGGCCGCGTGGTCGGAGGCGAGGTCGCGGAGGCGGTCGGCGACCAGGGCGCGGAGCTCGGCGGGCGCGAGCACGACGACCTCGGGACCGAACGCGGTCAGTTCTTCGGCGAGGACCTGGCGGTCGCTGTAGTGGACGACGAGCACGTCGTCGTCGCCGACCACGGTGCCGCGGCGCTTGCCGAGCCGGGTGCGGGCGTCCGAGCCCGGCACGGCGCGGACGGTGGCCGTGTTCTGCTCCCACAGGCGGTCGAGGCCCTCGAGGGCCGAGTCCGCCGTGGCGTCGGCGGGGCGCGGGAACGACCTCGACGTCACCGTCACGGGGCCGACGATGCGCGACAGCAGGAAGTTCTTGCGCGACGAGGTGTCGGGCTCGACGACCGACACCATCCACCGGCCCATGTGCTGGACGAGGGCGAAGGGCGCCACCTCGCGGCGCCGGGGCGCGTCCTCGCCGGGCTTGAGGTAGTCGAACCGGACGACGACGCCGCGGTCGAGGGCCGTGCGGAGCGGCTCGAACGCCGCGTCGCGACTGCGCACGCGCGGGGCGTAGTCGAGCTCGGGGACGCTCGCGGTACCTCCCAGGGACCGCAGCTTGAGCAGGGCCCGCCGGGACTCGGCCGACAGGGTGCCCTCGCGCCAGACCATGCCCGCGAGCGTCAGCAACGCCGTCTCCTCCGGCGAGAACGAGATGTCGAGCGGCAGCTCGTAGTCGCCCCGCAGGATGCGGTAGCGGAGGAGGTGGTTGTCGCCGGCCGCGGACGGGTCGTCCACCGTCTCGAGCGGGACGCCGAGCTCGCGGATGTCGTCCTTGTCGCGCTCGAACTGCCGCTCGAGGGCGGCGTTGTCTCCCCCGGAGACGTACTTCTGCCGGTAGCCCTGGACCGTGGACAGGATCTCGGTCTTGGTGAGGCCCGCATCGGTGGCGAGCAGGGCGAGGACCAGGCTGAACAGGCGTTCCTCGACGGGGATGCGCGGAGCGCGGACGGCGGCCACGGCTCGATCCTAGGACACGCCCGCGAGGCCGGCGGCCCCGCGGACGGGGAGCCGGGTCGACGCGGCGCGGCGGCTCAGAGGGCGCCCAGGAGGTCGAAGACGTAGACGAGGGGCGAGGGGGTGCCCGCGGCCTCGTCGGCGGGCACGACGACCATCACCTGGGAGCCGATCGTCGCGCCCACCAGGGCGTCGCGGATCGAGTCGGGGATCTGGGCGTCGCCGAGCGGGAGGGACGTGGCTGCGCCGCCGTTCGTCCACGACGAGGTCGCGACGGTCGACGGGGTGTCCCACGTGACGGCGGTGAACTGCACGACGGCCGTGTCGTCGGCGGTCAGCTCAGGGCCGGAGCCGTCGAGGACGAGGTGCGACTCGGGCGACGTCGGGGCGGCGGACGCGGGCACGGTGATGCCCGGGGCGCCGTTCGGCGCGGTGACGACGGCGGGCATGCCCTGCTCGCCGAGCACGTGACGGCCGTTCGCCTTCGGCAGGAACGACTGGCGGATGTCGACGACGGCGACGTAGGCCGCGTCGGGCGAGTCGTCCGCCTCGCCCGCGCCGCCGTTGACCGACGCCGAGAGCTCGGAGGCCTTGATCGCCACGGCCACGCGCGAGCCGACCCGGGAGCACTCGAGGGCGGAGGCGAGCGGGGCCAGGGCGTTGCCGCCCACCGTGATGGGGCTGTTCAGGCTGCCGTCGTAGCCGCTGTCCTCGACCTCGGCGCCCGTGGTGCCGTCGTAGAGCGTGTAGTCGATGAGCACCGGCGTGCCCTCGACGACCTCGTCGCCGTCGCCCTCGATCAGGGTGGAGACCTGGGTCTCGGTCGTGACGATCGGGCTGGGCACCTTCGCGTCGGGCTTCTCGCCGAACGCGCCGGTCGCCGTGACGACGGAGGCCGCGTCGCCCGTGGGCGGGCAGCCGGCTGCTCCCGGTGCGGGGGTCGTCGCGCACGCCGTCAGCGAGGCGAGCAGGCCGACGGTCACGACGAGGGCGGAGATCTTGCGCACGGGGACTTCTTCCTGGGGCTGCGGCCGGGGCCGCGACTGGCGGGTCGCTGGTGATGCGGACGACAGCTTAGTGCGGGCCGTCCGTGGGGCCGGACAGCGGGCCGGGGCCCTGTGCGGCGCCGGGGGCCTCGTCGGCAGCGGCGCCGTCGGCGAGGCTCTCGGTCGCGGCGATCGCGCTGTCGGCCGCGGACCGGGCCTGGCGGGCGGTCTTGCGGAGCTTCTTGTCGCTCGCCGTCCGGTCGCCGAGCGCGCCGGGCGTCCACAGCTCGACGTCCTCGTCCGAGAAGTCGGACTTCGACGGGCGGCGCTTGAGCTGGGGCAGCACGGCCCCGGGAGCCAGCCGACGGGCCGTGACGAGGAACCCGGTGTGCCCGATCATGCGGTGGTCGGGCCGGACGGCCAGGCCCTCGACGTGCCAGCCGCGGACGAGCGTCTCCGAGGCGTCGGGCTCGGTGAACTGGCCGGAGGCGCGCAGGGCCTCGGCCACGCGGGAGAGCTGCGTCGCCGTGGCGACGTAGCAGATCACGAGCCCGCCCGGCGTGAGGGCGGCGGCGGTCTCGTCGACGCACTCCCACGGGGCGAGCATGTCGAGCACGACGCGGTCGGCGGTGCCGTCGGGCACGACGGCGGCGAGCTCGTCGACGAGGTCGCCGACCGTGACCGTCCAGTTCTGCGGCTCGGCGCCGAAGAAGCTGGTGACGTTGCCCTGGGCGACGTCGGCGAACTCCTGGCGGCGCTCGAAGGAGGCGAGCCGCCCCTCCGGCCCGATCGCCCGCAGCAGCCACAGCGACAGGGCGCCCGAGCCCACGCCGGCCTCGACGACGGTCGCCCCGGGGAAGATGTCCGCGAACGCGACGATCTGCGCCGCGTCCTTCGGGTAGACGATGGCCGCGCCGCGGGGCATGGACATGACGAAGTCGCTGAGCAGGGGGCGGAGCGCCAGGTACTCGTCGCCGGTGGTGCTCGCGACGACCGACCCGTCGGGCAGGCCGACGAGGTCGTCGTGGGCGATCATGCCGCGGTGGGTGTGGAACACGGCGCCGGGGGTGAGCACGACGGTGTGCATATTGCCCTTGGGCCCGGTGAGCTGGACCTTGTCGCCCTCGAGGAACGGGCCGGACTGTCGGCGGGTGGCGCTCATGGTGCTGCTGCTCTCTGTCGGAGCCCGGGGTCGGGCCTCGGTGCGGGCGGGGACGGCGCGGGGCGCCGCGGGTCAGGAATCGCTGGTGCGCGCCTCGCGGGCACGTCGGCCCGCGGCGTGCATCTCGCGCAGGTCGGCCAGGCCGACCCCGACGAGGGTGTCGCGGCGCACGTAGCCGGCGTCGTCGGCGAGCGGGGCCGCGTGCTCCACGCCGAGGGCCACGGCACCGGCGGCGACGGCCGACGCGAGGCCCGGCACGCTGTCCTCGATCGCGACGCAGTCGACGACGTCGACCCCGAGCAGCTCGGCGCCGCGCAGGTACGCCTCGGGGTGGGGCTTGCTGTGCTCGACCTCGTCGCCCGCCACGACCGCGTCGAAGGAGTCGTCGCCGATGGCGTCGACCATGAACTGGGCCATCCGGCGGATCGACATCGTGACGAGGGCGGTCGGCACCCCGGCCGCGCGGAGCTCGGCCAGGAGCTCGCGGGCCCCCGGGCGCCACGGCACGTGCTCGGCGCAGCGCGTGAGCACCTCGGTGGTGAGGCGGTCGATGATGTCGTCCTCGGGCAGGTCGACCCCGTGCTGCTGCAGCACGCGGGCCGAGTGCCAGAGGCCGGAGCCGATGAGGGTGTCGCCCTGTTCCTTGGTCCAGGTGCCCCCGAAGGAGGCGACGAGGTCGACCTGGGACTCGAACCAGTAGGGCTCGGTGTCGACGAGGGTTCCGTCCATGTCCCAGAGGACGGCGGCAGGCAGGAGGTCGGTCACGGGGCACGAGTCTACGGGAGCGGTCCCGCGGTCCGTGCGGGCGCCTCCTCGGGTCGCCGGCCGTGCGGGGCCCCGCCGCCCGGGCGACGAGGGGCGGCTATCGTGGAGGACGAGACGCCGGGGACCGTGCCCGGCCGGTGAGGATCCCGTGTCCGGTGATGACGCAGTGCCCGACGAGGCCACGCCCGACGAGGCGACGCCCGACGAGTCGACGGCCCTAGGGGCGCGTCCCGACGGCGTGGGCGCGCCCGGCCCGGCGTCGGCGAGGTCGACCCGGGAGTTCGGCGCGGGGCGACTGCTCGTGGTCGCCTTC
>Ga0265797_10005425_pt1 | contig 18619 bp, 21 predicted proteins | sample P2T30metagenome_FD_192433 | JGI IMG/M metagenome (GOLD analysis project Ga0265797, IMG submission 192433) | Plant litter microbial communities from East Loma Ridge, Irvine, California - P2 T30 | ecosystem: Environmental > Terrestrial > Plant litter > Unclassified | place: USA: California... | reverse complement strand
TCGCCGCCGCGCGCATGCGCAACGGTTTCGAGCACCGCGGTCGAGATCGCGCACCCGGTCCCCGCGAGCGGCATCGCCGCCCCGACCGCGGTGCGGACGACGAGCAGCTTCATGTGCGCCTCGTCAAGTTGGACGTTATCTCAACTCCGGGGCTTGGTTGGAGCGAAAGGCACTATATATGCTGTTCGAGACTGCGACGTATTCGCTAGCTGTGTGGTGAAATTGCAACATTGAAGCAGCTGGTGCGTTATGCAATTGAACCAATCGAAGCGATGATCCCCGCTTAGCTCGTATTGCCGGTTAACCTCGGCGTAAGGTGTTTAAGGGCATGATCGGCACAAGCGCTTCATCAGAAAGGAGCTACAATGCGTAACCCGGCAAGGCAGGCATCGCCTGCTTATACGCGGGCGGCACGGCCAACTCCGGCGTATAGCGACGAGGTCAGCGAGGACTTCATTGCACGCCAGCAGGCCCATATCGAGAGCCAGCAAGGGCCAAAATTTCAGCTTACCCAAGTTTCGGGAGACGCTTGGTAGCATCCATGAAGCAGGCTTGGACCTTCTTCCCATTTTCCACCCTGCCGGCACCATGCAGCATTGTATGGTGCCGGTTTCCGTATGTGGAGGAAGTGGACAAACCTGGCCCTAAAAAACGCCCTGGCATCATCAAACGTGCGAGTGCGGACGAAAGCGGGAACCCGTGGGTGCATGTAGCTTATGGCACCACCAAACGCGTGTTTTTAGGGGGCTTGGAGAATTTCACTGTCTCGAACGTCGGCGAGATGGATGCATGCGGATTATTCTGCGCAACACGCTTCCGACTGGACCGGGTAGCTATACTGCCATGGTGTGACGAATTTTTTGCGGACGCTCCCGGAGGCATCTCTCCCGTGATGGGAAAGTTGAGTGAGCACGGCGTCTCCCTATTGCGATATCAATCCGGCCTCATCAACAAGCGAGATCAGGAGCGCCAAGGCAATCTTGACGTTTAAAAGACTAGGACGCGGCGCGTTTCCTAGTCGCAATCTGTAGCACTTGGTCGATTCGCCGATGCACCGTGAGATCGACGCCGCGCAGTTTGTCGGCCTTTGGCAGTAGCTCGATGCGGTCGATCATGTTCCGGATCTGCGGGATGGCCTCCAGATGCGCGTCCGGTTCCATCAGCAATCGTTCGAGATCGTCCATTTCGCGGCGATAGCTATCGGCAAGGCCGGGATGAAGCGTGAGCACGGGTAGCGCGTCCATGGATGCCAGATCGCGCTTGATACGGTTATGATCGTCGCGCGCAGCCGTCATAGCAGCGCGAATCTGCGGGAAGCTGGATCCACCATCACTTAAGGCGGCGACCAACCTGTCGAGCTTGCGTCCGGCCTCGGCCAACTGACGTTCGGCGCGATCGCGATCACGACCTAGCTTCTTGCTCTCGCGTGCATGCTCGAGGTGATATTCGCGGACGAATGCAGCTACAACATCGGGCGCGAGCATTTGGCCTTTCAAATCTGCAAGCACGCGGGCCTCGTAAACGTGGCCTGTGATTTGCCGGGTGTTCGCGCAGGCTTTCTCATGTGCCCTCGCGCATCCCCAGACCCTAGCGCCGGCCTTGCCATTGTTGCCAGTTATGATCCAGTTGCCACCACAGACGCCGCAGAAGCCAAGTCCGGAGAGCACGTGCTTGGGACGGCGATGCTTCTCGGGCCGATCGCCGGTATTCTGCTCCAGCCTCAGCTGAACGGCGCTCCATAATACGTCGTCAATGATGCGCAGCGCTGGCACGGCACCGACTGATACCGGGTCCGCGGCCGGGCGTATGATCTGCTTGCGCGTGGTCGGCGACTGAACGCCGGTTGTTCGGCCGTACACAAGCTCGCCGACGTACAAACGGTTCCGAAGGATGCCGGTACCGAGGGCTGCATTGCCGAGTAGGGTTCCTGCCCGCCAGAAACCCCGACGCGGTGGAAGCACCCCGTCGATGTTCAGCCCCTGCGATATGGCCATGGCGCTGCGTCCGGCCGCGAATTCCTCGAATATGCGAAGCACGATCGCGGCCTCGTCGGCATCGATCTGCCGCAATCCGCGGACGAGCTCGCCGCGATCGTCCAGCTTCGGAGTTCGCTGATACCCGAAAGCGACCGAACTTGGTGATCGCCCGCTGGTCGCGACGCCGCGATGACCGCGACGGACGCGTGCGGCCAGATCCTCGCGCATGCGCGAGTCCATCAGGCTCTTGATAGTGCCGGTCAGTTCGTCGACCTCACCATCGAGCAAGGTGAACAGCCTACAGCCGACGAAGCGCAGCCGTTCGCGAACGCCAAATGCATCGCCCTGATGCCGCGCTATGCGGTCGGTCGACTCGGTGAAGATCTGATCGATCCCGCCAGCCTCGGCCCGAGCAAGCATGGCATGCAGGCCTGGGCGCTGTTCGGCACCTACGCCGGCAGCGCCGCTGATAGCATAATCAGTGAACACGTCGACGACCGGCCAACCCTCGCGATCGGCGCGGGCGCGGAGAAGCGAGATCTGATCCTCGATCGACCGGGCGTTCTGTAGCTGGCTACTATAGCGGGCGTAGAGGAGGGTTCGCACCGATTCTGTCCTTGCGAGCAGCTGCTATGTCACGCTTCACTGCGAGACGCGCAAGCGCCTTCGCCAGTTCGATCAGTTCTGGCGGCGATGATGATCGCTGAAGAGGGATCGAAACGTGTTTCACGCGGCCGCGCGCTCCGCAACATAGCCCATGCCTTGCAGCTGCTGATTGACCATTGTGATGAATCGCCGGCTTTCGTAGCGCGGACGCTCCTGCCACCATAGCATTGCCTCGATCGCGGCCGCGTAGCTCTCCCAGCGTAGATACGGCAGCACGCGCAGCGACCTCGTGTCGTGCGAATCGTGGATCAGCCAAAGCTCGTTCAAAGAGAGATCGCCGATCGCTGGACCGTATTCGTGAATCATCGCCGTTCGCGCATGATCCCGCCGCTTCTCGGATCCGGTCAGCACGCCCTTCAGATCCGCGATCTTCTCCGCGTCGGTCGTTTGATCGAGCGGCGGTAGCTCCATGCGGGCGTACGCCCTCCAATCGACAGCAAGGGCCGTCGAGATCCGGAGCCGTGCGGCAGCGGCATCAGGTGACAGCTTGCCGGCGTCGACCAGCATGGGATCGCCTTCTGCGCGGTTCCGCCTAACATCTTCGGCGACCATCGCCATTTCCGCGTAGGCGTATATGAAGCGAGGGCGCTCGATCGCCGCGTCCATCAGCTGGCGTCTCGATCAAACTCGCTGACGGCGAAGCCCAGCCAGAACGGTCCGACCATGAAAGCCACGCCGCGGGTGTCCCCAGTGATCAGCTCAACACCGATCGCAAAGAACGTTGGCGCGAAGCCGAGGACTATGCCGCCAGCATGGTTCCGGGTGGCACGGAAGAACGTGCGCACCGACCATTTGATCTGCGCATCCACGCTGACGACAACTTGGCGTGGCGCTCTGCCACCCGCCTTGCGGGCAGCCTCACGAACGATCGCCGCAAGCCACGTCTGACCGTCTAGGTCCATCTCGTCCCATTCGCTTGCGGTATGAGCAGAGATGACCTGCTCGCTGTCGATGATCCGCTGTGCGATCGCCAAGTCGGCCGTGGTTGGCTGATTGAAAGGCGCCATCAGAGCCGCCCCGCGATGTAAGCGACCGCGACGCCGAAGATGATCCAAGCCGCGAAGACGGCAACGGTCACGCCGATCGCGAAAAGCAGGCGCCGCTCGCCCGTCGTTTGACCAACCGGCGCAAGCAGCGGCAAATCCGGCTGCGCCTGCTGATCGGCAGCCCGCAGCTGCGCAACACGCTTCGCCATGTCCCTAGACGCAGGCGGCAGCATAGTCAGGACATTGTCGAAGCTGGCGAACGGCCGCTCGGCCGTCTGTCGGCGCAGCGACGCTGGCAGGCCAGCAAACGCCGGCTCTGGATGGCCTAGAACGTGAAGGAACTGGTCAAAAGAGCAGGTTGATGCCGCCTGCCCGGATTTGGTGTCGATGCGCATTCGCGACTCCCATCGGGCGGAGTGCCCCGATAGGTCGTCGTATGTGCGGTTTGACCGTACACTGTCAAACGGTTTTTCCGCACACCTAGATTCGGCGGACGATCGCTATCACCCTTCCAACAAGAAAGGCTTCACCCTCGAACGCTTGGATCGGGCTAACGGCTGGATTGTCGCTGTTGATCTGCATCGATCCATCCGGCAGCATTCGGATGCGTTTGATCATGCTGAAGCCGCCATAGCTTACAGCCCAGATGCGGTCTTGATGTTTAACTGCGCGCTGCGATCGATCGATAATCACGATGTCTTGATCAAGCAGTGTCGGCATCATGGAGTCACCGTCACCCCGCGCAACGAAGAGTTGGCTTGCGGGGGCATTAGTCAGCGACGCCAGCCACTCACGGGAAAAAGGCACCTGCCGTACAATTGGATAGTCGGAGACATCAGTCCCGCCGCCCATTGAATAACCGACTTCGATCTCGTCCAACATGACAGCGTCAAGTTGCTGTGCAAGCTGATCCGCTTCGCTTTCTGGCGCATGCTGTTCGTCAAAACCGGCCAGCGCCAAGACATCTCGCCGCTCGATCCCGTTGGCGCCGAAGATCTGTGCAAGCTGTCGTGCAAGCGGCACAGGTAAGAACGCTTTTTTGAAGCCATTCGGATCCTCGTAAAACGCATACGACGACGCTGGAATTTCCAGGGCTTCGGCGGTCGCGCGGACTGATAGCTTCGGCGAGGTTGCCTCGCGAAGGCGCTTGAGCAAGGTGGCGACGGGGGTCTGATCGGTCATACCACCGTGTCGCGAAAAACTCGCACAATGTCTGTGCGGATTTCCCGTTGACGTATGTACGGTTTTGCCGCACATGCCGTCGCCATGGATACGCTTTTCGACAAATTCGGCGGAATACGCCCGATGGCGGCTCATCTCGGTGAGGCGCCCTCCACCGTCCAAAGCTGGAAGACTGCTGGCCGCGTGCCCGCCGGGCATCAGCACAGAGTGCTCGTGAAAGCCGACGAATTGGGCATCGCCGTCACCGCGACGGACGTCGTGTATCCGCTTGGATCCGCGGCCTTGCGTTCGAACGAATGCGTCGCAGTGAGCGCAGCACGCGAGAGGTCAGCGACCTCCGAAAGTGCGGCGGGGCGAGGGCAATGAGAGGCGTGAAAAGCTTCGTCCATACTTACCGGAGTACTGGCAGATGACCGTCACTGTCCGCCCGCCCGTCGCGCTTTTGACGGAAGAAGACGCCCGCGAGATCCTGTCGCGCCCACTGCGCGCGCTCTGTTCGGACCATGGGCCGACCCGTGTTGCCAAGGCGCTGGGTGGCATTGACGAGAAGACGGTGCGCAACGCGCGCGATGAGCGGTCCACGCTGTGTCTCGACACGGCTGCAAACCTTCTCTCGCTCGATCCCCACGCGTTGGATGGCTTCCTCGCGCACTACGGCCGGCGCTCCGTTCCCGCGGACGCAGTCTGCGACACCGATGCGCTGCCGGCGATGACCGGCGCCGTTCACAAGCTGGTCGTTGCCGCGGCCTCGTCATCGGAAGGTGGCGCCGCACTGACGAGAACCGAATTGCTCGAAGCCAAGCCCGACATCCGCGCGGCCTTCGACGCGCTGGGTGCCTTGCTCAGCAGAATTGACCGTTTCGAACGAGGGGTAGCAGCGTGAAAAAGAACCTTCTCTTGCGACTTGGCGTCTCCGTGCCGAACGAAGGCGCCCGCCGCCTTGCCAACTGGATCCAGCGCGAGCCGGCGGGGACGCTGGACAAGCTGCTGCGCAGAACCGGCATCGGACAGATCTCGATGGAACGCATGATGGCCGGCGACGTCGTGCCCGACGCGCCGATTGCCTACCAGATCTTCGCGTTCACGCGCTGCGCCGTTCCGATCAACGACTGGAATGCCAAGCCCGAAGGCGGCTGGTTTGATCCGGTCGCAACCCGCGAGCATCTACGGAGGGCTGCATGACTGCCGTTCGTAAGCCGGCCGAGCCGCCCTTTGCCGTCAGCGTCGAGGAATTCGATGCCTGGGTGGCTCGGGCCGAGCCCAAGGATGCGCTGATCTACGCGCGCGGTGCGGACATCCCTCGCGCCGCTCCTGCGTGGAAGCACGCGATGGCGCTGGTCGAAGAGGGTATGATCACCCTTACCTATCAGCGCGCCGGTGGCGGCATCACGGAATACCTCGCGATCCGCCTGACGACGGCCAACGCCCCTGCGGTGCCCGTCGTCGCAGGGCCCGAGGTCGACGAGACCAACCCCGCCGAGCTCGTCCTGCGCGAGATCCGTCGCGCCGCGGGGTTCAGCCTCCCCTGCCCCTCCAACGCGGTCATCGCGCAGCGCTGCGGCTTGAGCGCTGCAGCCGCAGCCAGCTACCGGATCCGCCAGCTGGTTGCCGCGAAGCGGATCACGATCGAGTCGCAGGGGCCGGGCGAGCCCCGCGTCGCCACGATCATCGGCACCGGCAAGACAACTGCGAGGGCGCACTGATGGCCTCGCTAGACGCGCGTCCGACTGGGGCTGGCCTGTACCGCGAGATCCGTAGCTACTGCGTCAGCGTCAGCTGCACGATCGAAGACTTCTCGCGCGCCAGCGGGATCGCGAACACCACCATCTCGTCGATAAGGGAAGCATTCTACCCGTCGCCGCGGACGGTCGAGCGAGTGCGCGGTTTTATCGCTGCCAATCCGGGCGGGATCGCCGGGCGCACACTGCCGGCGCGCGGTCCGAAGACGACGTCGCGCGATGGTGCGCGGGCAGTCGCCCTGGCACGCGAGATCAGCGTTGCACCGGCCCGTCCGGATCCCGCGGCCGTCGCGGCCGCAGCGCGCGAGTCGGCGTTTCGCCCTGGCGCACGATCGATGGCCGAGAAAGCGCCGGCCTACCTGAACACGCTGCGCCGGGATCTGACACCGGCAGAGCAGATCTCAACGTTATGCGTCGCGACGCCGGGCGATACGGTCGGCTTGGTCAAGCAGCGCTGGCCCGATGTCTGGAACCGAGTCGTCGACGCCGCTCGTGATGTCGGTCAGGCGCCGGGCGCGATGCTCGTCGCGCTGATCGAGCGCGGCCTCGACGCTGACGCGGTGGCAGGCTGATGGCGCACGCGAAGATCAACCTGTCGCGCATGTTCGATTGGATCGAGCGCAACATCGAAATGGACGTAGCGCAGCCTACCGACGCTGACATCATGCAGCTGTTCGGGTTCGATAATCCGGAGCACGCCCGCACTCTGCTCGCCGAACTGGCGGATTCAGGTCGCATCACGATCAAGGGTTACGGCGAGACGCGAGTGATCACGCTGGGCCGCACGAAGTCGGCGCTGGAACCAGCCGCCCGCCCGATGCCAGCTGCCAAGAGGTCAGATCCGACTGTCGATGCCGGTGTTGCGAAGATCGCCGCGATCGTCGCGCGCGGGCCAACGGCTGGAGCGTCCAGAGCCATACACGCGTCGGCCGCTTTGACCGCCGTGCGGGCCGCGCCCTTACCTGCCGCCAAATCCGCGCAGCCTGTGCCGATCGCGGCGCCGGCACCCGCACCAACAAAGGAAGCGCCTCTCATGCCCGCAAAGTCGATTCAGCTTCCCGCGTCGGCCGGTGTCGCCATCCAAGCGATCGAAACGTACGCAAAACAGAACGACGTCTCGCTGGGGGCGGCGACAGCGTCGTTGATCGAGGCAGGGTTGGCCAAGCCGGCGACGCCAGTTCCCGCGCCTACCGACCCCATGTCGATCGACACCCTGCTTAGTGCCGTCCGTGCGCGGTTCGAGGGGTTGTTAAACCTCCCGGATCGCTCTGACGAAATAGCTATGCTGACCAAGCGTGCGGAGGCTGCCGAAAGCAAGGTCGAGGCTCTTAAGGCGGCGCTCGCGTGAGCACCTCAACCGTCCCCGCCAAGCCCGGATGACGTCTGGGTCGGCCGGGTCGCCATACGGCCGTCAACATTACGTCTCGTCTCCGGGTGAAAGTTAAGCTGTGTCCGCCAACAACCTGCCGTCCGCCATGTGTTCGGCGGCGCTCCAATTCGCACGTCGTGGCTGGGCCGTATTTCCCTGTCGCGAGCGCGATTTCACGACGGAGCCGAACAGCGCCGGGAAAACCCGGACGTTTAAAGCCAAGGCGCCGTACACCGGGCAGGGCCTGAAAGACGCGACCACCGACGAGGGGCGCATCCTCGCGTGGTGGCGCGATCATCCCGAGGCGCTGATCGGACTGCCGACCGGGGTCAACGGTTGCTTCGTCCTGGACTTCGATCCACGCGAGGATGCGACGACCGGCGAGATCTGGACACTCGAAAGCCTGAAGGCGGATCTGGAAGCGCAGATGGGCTGCGCGCTGCCGCGATCGGTGACGGCCGTCACTCAGTCCGATGGCGTCCACGTTTACTTCCGCCAGCCGTCCGGTGGACCCATCCGCAACCGCGGCAACCTCCCGGCGCATGTCGATGTCCGCGGTCTGGGTGGATACGTGATCGCACCGCCAAGCATCATGACGGAAACCGGGGCGCGGTATCGTTGGCTCGATCGCGGCGACTGGCGTGATGACGCGGCGATCGCCGAGGCTCCGGCCGCGCTGATCGAGATCCTGCGCAGCCCGAAGACTAAAAAGGTCAGTCCGGTCGCCACGCCGGCCGACGCGGCCGATCGCGGTGCTGCCACACCTGCGAAGCGCGAGGCGGACGTCGACGAGGATATCCGCAGGTACGGAATGCGGGCGCTCGATGGCGAATGCCGTGAGATTCGGCAGGCGGCATCGGGAAGGCGCAATGACCAGTTGAACGTCAGCGCCCTGAAGATCGCCAGCCTCGTCGCTGCGGGGGCACTCGACGAGCGCTTTGCGCGGTCGACGATCGAAGCGGCCGCGCGCGACAATCCCGGCGACGATGATGATGCGCAGCTGCTCGCCACGGTGAACAGCGGCTGGACCGCCGGGATGAACAGCCCTCGTGATCTCGCAGAGATCGCGGCCGCATCACGTTCCCGGCGGGAGAGACCGGCCCGCGCCGCCTCCCGCCCTTCGCCCCCCGCCCCCGATTTGACTGATGATAGCCAGCCAAGCTCCCACGAGGGAGGGCAGCGCTTCGATATCGGCAGGAAGGGGCCGGGGGGCGACGGCGCGGAGGCGCTGATGCGTACGTGCGCGTTCCTGCCGCACACGGATCTCGGCAACCTCGAACGCTTCCTGAAGCGCCACGGGCGGGATTTCCTGTTCGTCGAGCAGTGGGGTTGGCTCGCGTGGGACGGCCGGCGCTGGAACCGCGATATGGCGATCTCGCTGCTCGGCCGTGCGGTGCAGGACACGATGCGCACGATTCAGGAGGAAGCGGACCTGATCCGCGAATCCGGGATCAAAGAACCGCCGATGCCGCTCTGGGACGCTGAGCAGGCGCGAGCGCACGAACAGCAGCAGCGCAGCCGGTACGATCGCGTCGTCTCCGACAAGCGCGGCGTGATCACGCTGTTTTCCGACACGATCGCGAAGTGGGGCAGGACATCCGAGGGCGCCGGGCATATCGCGTGCATCGCCAAAATGGCGGAAGCGCGGCTTTCATCGCGGCCAGACGATTTCGACGCGGATCCGCTGCTGCTCAACATCGAGAACGGAACACTGCAATTCCGACGTCCCGGCGAAGGATACGATGCCAGCGTGCGGCTGTGCCCGGCAAACCGCGATCACCGGATAACGAAGATCGCCAACGTGTCCTTCGACGCCGACGCCCGGTCGCCGCTGTACGATGCCTTCCTCGAACAGGTGCAGCCTGACCCGGAGATGCGCACGTTTCTGGACTGCTGGGCGGGATACAACGCGCTCGGGCTGGCGGACGCGCAGAAGATGGCGCTGTTCTACGGACAGGGATCGAACGGCAAGGGCGTCTGGATCAATACCCATGCCGGCATCCTTGGTGATTATGCCTGGGCTGCCGGGATCGAGACGTTCATCGACCAGGGCAAATATCGCAAAGGCAGCGACGCATCACCCGATCTGGCGGCGCTCGCCGGCCGTCGCATGGTTTACGCCAACGAGCCGGAGGACGGGTCCAAGTTCTCCGATGGTCTGATCAAGGCGATGACGAGTGACGAGCCGATCGGCGGTGTGCGCGAATTGATGAAGCCGCCCTTCCAGCTGCTCGTAACGTTCACGAATACGGTGTCGGCGAACAACATGCCCAAGATCGGCACCGATCACGGCATCCAGCGACGCGTGCAGGTCATCCCGTGGGCCGTGATCATTCCCGACTCGCAGCAGGACATCCAGCTGAAGGCGAAGCTGCAAGCGGAGCGGAGCGGCATCCTGAACCGCATGATCCGCGGCGCCATCGCCTACCTGAGGAGCGGCCTGCCAACGCCCGAAGCCGTCCGGGCGGCGACACGGGAATATCAGGAGGAGAACGACATCTTGGGTCAGTTCCTGACGCTCTGCATCGAGCGGGCAGAGGGGCAGACGATGGGCGCGACGCCACTGCACCAGCTGTTCGCCGCGTGGCAGACGTGGGCGCAGCTGCTCGCCGGCACTGGCAAGCCGTGGTCGGCCAAATATCTCAACGCCCAGATGCAGCGGAAGGGCTTCAAGATCCGCAAGTCGAGTTCGATGGTCTGGGACGACATCGCCGGCCGTTACGATCCCCACGATTTCGTCGACAGCGATGGGAAGGCTGTCACGCGGGACCTTCCCCCGCCTCGCAGTGCGGCCAATGCGGCATCTCCCGACCCCTCACCCGATTACGGCAGCGACTTTGACGAACCGCTCTAATCCTCCCTCACTCCCGCCATTGGGAGGTTTGGTGACACACGGGAAGCGCGGTTTTCTGCGGTTCCGGGAGGGTGCGGGAGCTTGGGAGCCAAATCCCGACCCGTCCACCTAGTGTGCGCGCAGGCGCGCGCACGGGATTACCCGTGATTTCACTCCCATCTTCCCGGAGCAAAGCTAAATGACTGAAACTACTACATTCTATCCTCCCAATAAGCCTCCCATTCATGGGAGTGACAACGGTGCTGTTACCTTCGCCCTTGTCGAAGAGCGTCTCGTCGAGGCCTGGGGCTTCCTGCGGCGCATGCCTGACCGCGAAGCTGGGTGGCTGATGGATGCACGCGCGTCGTCGATCTACCAGCGCGGCCAGCTGTCACGGCAGGAACTGTGGGGATTGTATCAGGTCGACGGCGACAACTATGATCGCGATGCCCTGCCCCGTCTGCCCGGCCTTCGCTCGGTTGAGGTCGACCGCATGAATCAGGCGCTTGGGTGGATGGGCTACGTCGATGCGCGGGATCGCAAGCTCGTCGGGATCATCCTCGGGCAGCTGGATCGCGGCGCATCGCGGCCCGCATGGGCGTCGGCTGCGAAGGCTATGGGCTCAACGGTCGAGCCCGACACGCTTCGCAAGCGGTACGCGCGAGCAATCACGCGCATTGCGACGAAGCTGGATAACGTCGGGAATGGCTGTTTTGCGCGCCTAGAGCATGTGAAGCCCTAGAATGGATGCAGGGGTGAAATAAACAATTCCGTCTCTAGGGGTCTGTTGGCCTATTCACGAATACGTTCGGCGAGACGTGCAAGCGCTTCGATGAACCTCCCACCGTTGAAACCCCCCTCGAAGGGCGGCGCGACTTAGGTCCCGCCGCCCTTCGCTGTTTAGGCGTGCGTGCATGGGCCGACTGAGAAGCCTGCCCCCGCGCTTATCCGCGCCTGCATCCCGGTTGTCATACCTTCCGGGTGATCGTCAGGCGTTCGATCGGGATCGTGATCAGCAAGGCTGGCGCCGTTGGTACAAGACGGCGCGGTGGCAGAAGCTGCGCATGTCCGTGCTCGTCCGTGATCTATTCACGTGTCAGATGCCCGGATGCGGCAAGGTCGAGGGCGACACTTCGCAGCTGGTCGCCGATCACCGCCGCCCGCATCGCGGCGACGAACGGTTGTTCTGGGACGAACGCAACCTGCAGTGCCTGTGCAAGCCGTGTCACGACAGCACGAAGCAGCGGGAGGAGCGTCGCGGCCTCGCCTGACCGGAGGGGGGGGGGCAAAAGTCGAACGGGGGGCGGTCGGCTAGACCGCTATCGTTCTCATTTGGAGGTTTTTTTTGGCCGCAGCGAAGTTTTCGGAGGTCGACCTATTTGGCGACACCGTTCTTCCGGCCAAGGAAGGCCGTGGGCGGCCCGAACATTCGTGGTCCGTTGCGAATTCCAACAAGGTGCTGTTGGCGTTCGTGCGGGGCCTGACGGTCAAACAGGCGGCAACGGCAATCGGGGTGTCGGTCCCCACGCTGCGCAAGCATTATTCTTCCGAGCTTGCGCAGCGCGACGCTGCCGCCATCCGCTTCGAGATGGTCCAGTTCAGCCGGCTCAATGAGTTGGCGAAGGCGGGCAGCGTGCCCGCTGAGAAGGAATTGGCCCGTCGCCTGGAGAAGGCGCGGCTCGACGATCTGTCGGATCGCGTATCGAACCACGCCCGCCCGCCCCGTGTGAAGCCTCGCGGCAAAAAGGAAGAGGCGCTGGAGGACGCGCAGAACGTCCGCGGGCTGTATGAACCGCCTGCCCCGCCGCCCGGACTGCTCAATTGAGCGGTCTTATCCTGCCCCCGCCCCTTTGGACGACGGCATGTCCTGACTGGGAGCGTCGGATCGTCGAGCGGGAATCGCTCGTGCCGTTCGCACCATTGTTCCCGGCAGAGGCGGAGGCGGCGCTCGATATCTTCAAGTCGCTGCGCATGGTCGACGTGGCCGGCCAGCCGACGTTCGGCGAGGCTTGCGAACAGTTCGTCTTCGACCTCGTCGCTGCGATCTTCGGGGCTTACGATGCGAACGCCGGGCAGCGCCTGATCGAAGAATTCCTGCTGCTGATCAGCAAGAAGAACGGCAAGTCGACGATCGCCGCGGGCATCATGCTCACGGCCCTGATCCGCAACTGGCGGCACGATGCGGCGCTGAGCATTCTCGCTCCGACCCAGAAGGTCGCCGGCAATAGCTTCGGCCCTGCCGCGGCGATGGTCCGGATCGATCCGAAGCTGCGCAAGCTGCTGCACGTCGTCGACAACCAGCGGATGATCAAGCACCGGGTCACCGGCGCCGAACTCCGCGTGATCGCGGCCGACACCGGCACGGTGGGCGGCAGCAAGGCCGGGTTCGTGCTGGTCGACGAGCTATGGATCTTCGGCAAGCAGAACAACGCGGAGTCGATGCTCGAAGAGGGCACCGGTGGCCTCGCGTCGCGGCCCGAAGGCTTCGTCATTTACCTGACGACGCATAGCGACGAGCGGCCCCGCGGCGTCTTCAAGGACAAGCTCGACTATTTTCGCGGGATCCGTGACGGGAAGATCGACGATCCGCGCAGCTTCGGAATGCTCTACGAGTGGCCCGAGGCGATGCGCGACGATGAGTCCTATCTCGATCCCGCCAATTACTACGTCACGAACCCCAACTTGGGCCGGTCGCAGTCGGTCGGTTTCATCCAGCGCAAGATCCAGCAGGTCAAGGAAGGCCGGGGCGAGGACGGGGATACGTCGCTGCAGATCGTGCTCGCGAAGTATCTCAACGTCGAGATCGGTCAGCGCCTATCTCGCGATCGGTGGCAGGGTGCCGAGTTCTGGCCACGTTGCGCAATGCCGGCGCTGTCACTCGACGACCTTATCGCCCGTAGCGAAGTCATCGTTGCGGGGGTCGATGGTGGTGGCCTGGACGATCTTTTGGGGCTGTGCCTGATCGGCCGGGAGAAGGGCAGCAAGCGCTGGCTGATCTGGTGTCATGCATGGGCATGGTCGATCGTATGGAAACGCAGGCCCGACATCGTCACCATCCTCGATGAGCTTGTCGCGGAGGGTACGCTGACCCGGTGCGAGATGCCCGACGAAGCCGACCTCGGTCAGATCGGCGAGGGCGACGACGAGACCGAGGAAGAAGACCTTAGCGCCGATGTCGAGGGCGTCGTCGCCGTCCTTGTGGCGGTGCGTGACGCTGGTCTGTTGCCTGACCGCGACGCGGTCGGGCTGGATCCGGCCGGGGTGGCGGCGATCGTCGACAAACTTGCGAGCGAGGGCTTCGAGGACGCGCAGATGAAGGCGATCCAGCAAGGCTGGCGCCTCACCAGCGTGATCAAGGGGCTCGCGCGCAAGTGCGCCGCTCGAACCGTCCGGCATGGCGGATCGAAGCTGATGACGTGGTGCATCGGCAACGTGAAGCAGGAACCTCGCGGTACGAGCGGCGTGGCGATCACCAAGCAGTCGGCCAGTGCCAAGATCGACCCGTTCGCGGCCATGATGTCGGCCGCGACGCTGATGATACTCAATCCGGAAGCTATAGGAGGCGACGGCGTGGACGACTTTATTGCCGCGCTGAGAGCGGCCTGATGAGCAGCTGGCTTTCAACCGCCTGGTCATACGTAACGGGCGCGTCATCCGCGTATATCTCGGACGGCGAATCCGCGAAGTTGAGTGGTGCCCCCGAAGACGAGCCGACGCGCATCAAGATCGAGCTAGGTCGCGATATGGGCGGGGGCTCGGTCAACGCGCAGAGCACACTCGGCCTGTCAACGGCTTGGGCCTGCATTGGCCTCAAGTCCGAACTGGTCGGCTCGATGGGTTGCGGCGTGTACAGCAAGAGCCCGACCGGCGGTCGCGTATCGCGGGACGATCACTGGCTCTACGATCTGCTGCACGAATCGCCGAACGCCGATCAAACGCCGTTCGACTTCTGGGCCGGTCAGACCGCCTCAATCGATCTTTGGGGCAACAGCTATGCGCTGATCGAGCGTCTCGGTCAGCGGGTCACGTCCCTGCTGCGTGTCCATCCGGCGCAGATGGAGCCGTTCCGCAAGGATGGCGTCCGGATGTATCGGTATCGTGACCGCGGGAAGACGGAGGAACTCCCGGCCGACAAGGTTTTCCACGTCAAAGGCATGAACTTCGGCGGTGACGTCGGATTGTCGGCGGTGGAGTTCGGGCGCCGCACTATCGGTGCGGCGCTTGCCGCGAACCGCGTTGCGAATTCCGCGTTTTCGAGCGGGCTTCAAGTTTCCGGGTTCATGGAAACCGGCTCCGCGAAGCTGACGCGCGAACAGCGGACCGATCTGGTCGACATTTTCGGCGAGTTCACGGGCGGCGACATGGCGGGCAAGGTTCTGCCGCTGGAGAAGGATTTCAAGTTCGTCCCGCTGACGATGAAGCCCGCCGATGCGCAGCTACTGGAAAGCCGTCGCTGGGACGTTGAGGAAATGTGTCGCTGGTTCGGCATGCTGCCGGTCCTCATCGGCCACGCCGCGCAAGGGCAGACGATGTGGGGATCCGGCATCGAGCAGCTGCTGCTCGGTTGGCAGACGCTGCGTCTGAACCCGCTGTTGCGCCGCATCGAGCAGGAAACGCGCAAGCAGCTGCTGCCGGTCGCCGAACGCCGGAAGGTGTATCCCGAGTTTAATCGGGAGGCCGGGCTGGCGGCGGATAGCGCCGCCCGTGCCGCCCTCTATTCGGCCTTCGGGCAGAATGGCGTGATGGATCGCAATGAGATGCGGTCGCGCGAAAACCTCGATCACCGCGCAGGCGGCGAGTTCCTGACGGTGCAGTCCAATCTCGTCCGGCTCGACCAGCTGGGGGCGGGCGGCGCGACATCGTCCGAGCAGCAGCTGCGATCGGCGCTGTTCGGCATGCTGGGCGTCCAGGGCGGCGATCTTGAGTCGCTGATCGCGGCGAAGGTCAATTCGATGCTGGGCCATGGTGGCCCCCGACTGGAGGAATGACAATGCTCACGGGCGGTGCCTTCGGGCGCAAACATAGCGGAGCGTTGAAAGTCCGCGACTTCGATCTGACGACCAAGGCCATCGGTGATGACGGCACGTTCGATGGTTACGGCTCGGTCTGGGGCGTCGTCGACAGCTATGGCGAGATCGTCGCGCCCGGTGCGTTCACGGACAGCCTGAAGGAATTGGAGGCCAAGGGCCGTCCGGTTCCGGTGCTGTGGCAGCATCGCGCGGGAGAGCCGATCGGCGCGTGGAGTAATCTGCGCGAGGACGAGAAGGGCCTCGCCGGCAAAGCCGAGTTGCTGATCGCCGACGTCGCGCAGGCTCGCGAGGCGCATGCGCTGGTCAAGCGCAAGATCGTGACCGGCTTGAGCATCGGATACTGGGTCCGCGAGAGCAGCTACGACGAGAAGACCGGCATCCGGACGCTGACCAAACTCGACCTCGTCGAAATCAGCCTCGTGACGTTCCCGGCGAACGACGACGCGCGCGTCGAAGCCGTCAAATTCAAGCTCGCCCACGGCGAACTGCCGACCGAGCGCGAAATGGAGAAGGCCCTGAGGGAGTTAGGGTTCTCCAAAACTCGGGCCGCGGGCGTCGTCGCCCACGGCCTGACCGAATTGCGGCGGAGGGAGTCCGATCGCGAACCACAAGAACAGCCGGGGCTCAAAGCCCTGACGGACACCCTGGCCGGCTTTTCCCTAAAGTCCGCCTAACAAGGATTACCGCATGAACATGATGACTTCCGCTGCGGCCATGACCGCGGCTTCGATCCCGCTCGCCCGTGAGTTCGGCAAGAAGGACGGCAATGGCGGGGGCGCAACGCTCGATCAGCGCCTCGCCAGCGCGCTCGAAGAGGTTAAGGGCTTCGCGACCGAGTTCAAAACGAAGAGCGAAGCCGGCGAGAAGATCTCGACCGAAACCAAGGAAAAGGCGGACAAGGCGCTCGTCGATCTGGCTGGTATCCGTGCCGAGGTCACCGAGCTTGCGCAGAAATTCGACGCGCGCCGCCCGAACGACGAGGAGCACGGTTACAAGTCGATCGGTCAGCAGGTTGGCGAAAGCCCCGAACTGAAGTCGTTCGCCGACAATGGTGCCTCGGGCACCGTCACTCTGTCGGTCAAGGCCGTGACCAGCGCCACTGGTTCGGGCGCGGCCCTCATCGCGCCCGATCGTCAGGCCGGGATCGTCGGCATGCCACAGCGCAAGCTGCGGATCCGTGACCTGCTGACGCCCGGCCGTACGACCAGCAACTCGATCGAGTACGCCCGCCAGATCACGCGCACGAACAGTGCCGCGCCGGTAGCCGAAGGCGCGCTGAAGCCCGAGTCGAACTATGCCTGGGAAGTTGCGAACGCGCCGGTGCGCACCATCGCACACTGGGTGCCGGCATCGCGTCAGGCGATGGACGACATCCCGCAGCTGGAAAGCCTGATCGATGGCGATCTGCGCTACGGCCTCGACGATGCCGAGGATCTGCAGCTGCTGCTCGGTGATGGTCAGGGCCAGAACGTCTACGGGCTTTATCCGCAGGCGACGCCTTACTCGGCACCGATCACGATCGCCGGTGCGACCCGCATCGATCAGCTTCGCCTCGCGATCCTTCAGGTCGAACTGGCCGACTATGATCCGGACGGCATCGTGCTGCACCCGGCCGCATGGACGGGTATCGAACTGACCAAGGATGCGGCCGGCGGGTATATCTTCGCCAACCCGCAGGGAATCGCTGGTCCGACGCTCTGGGGCCGTCCCGTCGTGCCGACGAAGGGCATCGGCACTGCCAACTTCCTGGTCGGCGCTTTCAAGCTTGCCGCCCAGATCTTCGATCGGATGGAGACCGAGGTCCGGATCTCGGATCAGGACCGCGACAACTTCATCCGCAACATGCTCACCATCCGCGCGGAGAAGCGCCTCGCGATGGCGGTGAAGCGTGCGGCGGCAATGGTTCGCGGCACCCTGCTGTGATCTGACGAGGGGGGCGCGAATGCGCCCCCCTCCTTCGGGAGAAACGTGAAATGAAAACGGCTTATGTTCTGGTCGCCCATGTCGGCGATCGGGGACGCAAGGACGAGGGTGACATCATCCCCGACCTGACGACGCAGCGGTTCGAGGATTTGGAAAAGGTCGGTCTGGTCCGCACGGCCACGGCTGCTGAGATTAAGGAGTGGAAGCCCCGCTTCGAAGCCGAGGCCGACGAGAATCCCGTGCGCACCATCGTCGTCGACGTCGCTGACCTGCAATCGCTCCGCGAGACGGTCACGAAGCACACCGACACGATCGTGGTGCTGACTGAAGAACGTGACACCGCCCGCGCACGCGTGATCGAGTTTGTTGATCTGCTGGGGGACGCCAACGTCGAGATCGAACGCCTGAAGGCGGAGCTTGGCGAGGCGGTCGGGTTCAACAAGCAGCATGAGGGAACCATCGTGGCGCTTACCGAAGAACGTGATCAGGCGCGGGCTGCGGTCCCCGTCGAAACTTCCACCCCGCCCGCCGGTGGTGAGAAGCAGGCCACTGCGCCGGATAACAAGCAGGCCCCAACGCCTGAAAATAAGCAGGCCCCGGCCGCAAAGACGAAAGCCTGATCATGCGTGTCGTCGTCGTTGAGGCCCCTGCCCCGGTCGTGACCTGGGCGGATGCCGATCAGCATCTGAAGCTCGACGGCGACGATACGCAGAAGGACTATGTCGAGGGCCTGATCGCAGCGGCGACGGGGTTGCTCGACGGCCCTGAGGGCTGGCTGGGCCGGGCTATCGGAATGCAGACGCTGGAAGCCTATCTGGCGACCCCGTTGCTCCATGCTGTTGTCCAACTACCCTACCGTCCGATTGTCGATCTCTTGGCGGTCGAAACGCAGGCAGGCGCGGCATGGGAAGCGAT